>Ga0310827_101572_pt1 | contig 11697 bp, 10 predicted proteins | sample WT_ome_2_FD_201309 | JGI IMG/M metagenome (GOLD analysis project Ga0310827, IMG submission 201309) | Sorghum-adapted microbial communities enriched on wild type (WT) sorghum from Joint BioEnergy Institute, Emeryville, California, United... ... | reverse complement strand
TGAATTCTTCGTTGTACCTTTGTCGCGGTTCACTCAATGTGAACACCTCCATTTAGGCCATTATCTTTGATTCTGTTATGAGGTGTCCACTTTTTATTCTAGGTTCAAACCTTCCCTTTAATGGCCTCCAAACCGGCGCTTCAGCCGAGAATATGCAACGCCAGTGGGCAGGGCAGTTGCGTTTTTTGTCGTTTGATGCAACACCAATGCGTTTCTGTTGAAATTTCGACAAAATCGGGCGGAAAAGCCACATGCCCCCTTGTTTTTGTCGATGTATCGACATAAACTTCAATTTATGAGCAATCTTTTTCACGTTTTGTCGATTTTTCAACGATGGGCTGCCGACATCTCCCGGCGTCCCGAGCAACCGCAATCCGTCAAGGGGGAAGCGGCCCGGCCGATGCACCGTCCGGATCCCGCCCGGCCGTTTTTCGAAAACGGAGCGCGGACTGCCGTCGTGCATGTGGCGGACGCATGCGCGGCGGTGCGGACTCCGGTGCGTGCTGCCAAAGCCCGATCGAACGTCGGACAACCCCGGTCAAACAGCCGGGGGATGTCGGCGCAGCCGATTCGACATCTTTCGAGAAAAATCCGTTGACATTTGTCGAACAGCCCATTAAAATCAATTCATAGTTTACCGCTAGGAAAACTAATTAGATCATATCGACAACGTTGTTGTCCGAAGAAAATGGAGGTCACCCGTCATGAACATCAAGAAAGTATCGGTTGTCGCCGCGTTGCTGGCCCTTCTTCTGTTCGTTGCCGCATGCGGGAGCAACGGCAACAGCACTTCCGGCGGTAACGCGACGGGAAGCAATGCCGCGAGCGGGAACGCCGAAAGCGGCAATGAAGCCGGAAACACCGTGGAATATCCGACCAAGCCGATCGAACTGATCGTTCCGTTTGATGCCGGCGGCATCTCGGACATTTTGGCCCGCGCCTTCGCCGATGCGGCGCAAGGCATCATCAGCCAGCCGGTCACCGTGAAAAACATCGGCGGCGGCTCCGGCACGATCGGCAACTACGAACTGGTCAAATCGGCTCCCGACGGCTACACGTGGCTGTGGGCGGCCAACGGGCACATCGCGTCCACGCTGCACATCACGGAAGCCCAATACACGAAGGACGACTTCATCATCGTCAACCGGGCCGGCGAGATGTCCGGCACCGTCGTCGTGCCGAAGGATTCTCCGTTCAACAGCCTGCATGATCTGATTGAATACGCGGAGGCCAACCCCGGGAAATTGACGGTCGGCCTGCCGGGCGAAGGTACCGTCGTGGCGCTCCTGGCGAACATGCTGGCGGATGAAGTGGGCGTGCAATTCGAGTTCGTGCCGTTCCAGGGCAGCGGACCGCTGCTTCCGGCCGTCCTCGGCGGACACGTGCAAGCCGCGTTCATGAACGTGCCGGAAGTGCGCGGACAGGTGGAAGCCGGAGAGCTTCGCGCCCTGGCCGTCCTGAGCGAACAGCGCGTCGACGTGTTCCCGGACGTGCCGACGGCCGTCGAGTCCGGCTACAACATCGCCGGCGGCGCCAGCCACTACATCATCATTCCGCTCAACGTGCCGGACGAAATCGTGGCGGAAATCGACGCGCTGACGAAACAGGTTTACGAATCCGAAAAGTTCAAGCAAAAAATGGCCGACATCAACTATCAGCTGGGCTACAAGAACGGCGCGGATGCAAGGGCGGAAGTCGACGAATGGTATGAAAAAACCGGCGAGCTCTACAGAAAGCTGGGACTGGCAAAATGAGCCGATACGTCTTCCGGGCGCGGGTAATCACCGCGCTCCTCTTGCTGGCAGCGGGATTCATCGCCCTGTGGGGATCCCGCGATCTTCCGTTCGGCACGCTGAACCGCATTCAGGCCGGTTTTTTTCCGACGGTGTTCGGCTGCCTGCTGTCCGGCCTCAGCCTGGTGTTTTTGGCGAGCGTGCTGTGGAATCGGAAGCGCGGCAGCGCGTCCGCCGACGGCTCGCAGGAAGAGGATGAACCGGTAAATTTGCGGGGGGCCCTCCTTTTCATCGGCATTTTTGTCCTTTTTGTGCTCGTGACGATCGTGTTCGGGTTTCTGGCGGCTTCCGTCCTGGCGTTGGCGGCCGCGGGGTACGTGCTTGGTTTGAAAGGCTGGCGGCTCATCGTCCTGTCCGTCGGAACGACGGCCGTCGTCTGGCTCTTGTTCGATCTGTGGCTCGGCTTGTCGCTGCCGACCGGCATTTTCTCATGACATTGGCGTTCAACGATGGGGTGGGCTTCCATGACTGGTTTTGAAGACATATTAAGCGGATTTGCCTCCGCGCTGTCCCTCAGCAACCTGCTCGTTTGCCTGATTGGTGTGGCGCTCGGCACCCTGGTCGGCGTGCTTCCCGGCCTGGGCCCCGTCGGTGCCATTTCCATGCTGCTTCCGCTGACGTTTGCCATGGATCCCGTTCCGGCCCTCATTCTCGTGGCAGGCGTTTACTTCGGCGGGATGTATGGCGGATCGACCACTTCGATTCTGGTCAACGTGCCGGGAGAAGCAGCATCGGTGGTGACGACCCTCGACGGCTACCAAATGACGAAAAAAGGCCGGGCCGGCGCGGCACTGGCGGTAGCGGCCATCGGTTCGTTCGTTGCCGGAACGATCGGGCTCGTGCTGATGACGTTTCTGGCGCCGCCCATCGCCCGCATGGCGATCAAATTCGGGCCTCCCGAATATTTCGCCATCGTGCTGGCAGGGTTGCTCATTTTGTCCCGGCTCACGGACAAGTCCCTGATCCGGAGCTATTTGCTGATTTCGCTGGGCATCGTCATCGCCCTGATCGGCCTCGATCCGTCCAGCGGCGGTTTGCGGTTGACGTTCGGGTCCCAATGGCTGATCGACGGCGTGAACTTCATCCCGATCATCATGGGCCTGTACGGCTTGTCGGAAGTGATCGGCTCGCTGGAGCAGCAGTTTCACCGGCCCGAGAAGGCGGATTTGTCGTTGCGGAAACTGATGCCGTCCCGCGAGGAAATGAAACGGAGTGCGGGACCGATGGTCCGCGGCGGGCTGCTCGGGTTTCTGATGGGGCTTTTGCCCGGGCCGGCGAACATTTTGAGCACCTACGCCTCCTACGGATTGGAAAAGAAACTGTCCAAACGGCCCGAAATGTTCGGCAAAGGCGCCATCGAGGGGGTGGCCGGTCCCGAATCGGCCAACAACGGGGCGAGCGCGGGCGCGTTGGTGCCGCTGCTCTCCCTCGGAGTGCCGTTCTCCCCGATGCCGGCCATCCTGCTCAGCGCCTTCATGATCCAGGGCGTGACGCCGGGGCCGCTCATGATGTCGCAGCATTCCGCCCTGTTCTGGGCGCTCATCGCCAGCATGTACATCGGCAACGTGATGCTGCTCGTGCTGAATTTGCCGATGGTCGGCCTGTTTGCGAAGGTGGCGAATATCCAGCCGAAGGTGTTGATGCCGATCGTCATGATTTTCTGTTTCATCGGCGCTTATTCCGTCCGGAGCAGCCTGTTCGACATCATCGTGATGATCGTGTTCGGCGTTCTCGGTTATTTGCTGCGGAAAGCGAAAATGGAGCCGTCGCCGCTCGTGCTGGGCGTCATGCTGGGACCGACGCTGGAAAGCTCGTTCAAGCAATCGACCCTCATTTTCCACGGGGATTTGACGCAATTTTTCGCTAGACCCATCTCGGGCACGCTTCTCGTCGCGGCCTTCGTCGTGACGATATGGCCGCTCGTCTCGCGACTGGTCAGGCGGCGGGTGTCGGCCGGGACGGAGAAAGCGTGAGACGCGCAAAGGACGGTGGGGGCATTGGAGACGGTGCGCGAACAATATGACGTGGTCATCGTCGGCAGCGGGGGCGCCGGACTTCGCGCTGCTTTGGCAGCGGCGGAACAGGGCGCCCGCGCCGTCGTGATCACCAAAGGACAACCGCAGTGGTCGGGAGGAACGCTCTCGGCCCATTATTCGTTATGCGCCGTGTTGCCCACGGCCATGTCGGGAGACAGCCCGGACGTGTTTGCGGCGGACATCCTGCGGTCGGGCGAAGGCCTTTCCGACCCGAAGGTGGTCGGCGTGCTGGCGGAGAAGGCCGGCGAAGCGGTTGCCTTCGCGCAAAGCCTCGGGGTCGTTTTCGACCCGGCGGAAGCGGGCGGCAACGTTCCGCACCTGGGGTGGCTGGCCGGCCATACGTATGCCAGGGCAGTCCATGTCGGCAATGCGGTCGGGCGCGAATTGATGCGCGTGTTGCTCAAGGCCGTCAGGAAAGCGGGAATTCCCGTGCACGCCTTCACCCATACGACGGATCTGATCGTGGAAGACGGCGTGCTCGCGGGAGTGGCGGCCTGGCATTTGCCGACCGGTGAGCTGCGCATTTATGAAGCACCCGCCGTCGTCATGGCCACGGGGGGCGGCAGCCAAATCTACGAGCTCAATACAAATCCCGTCGAAGCGACGGGGGACGGTTACGGCATCGCATTCCGGGCCGGCGTCGAGCTGGTCGACATGGAGTTCGTCCAGTTTTACCCGACGGTGTTCGTGGCTCCGGCCGGAGCGAAGGGGCTCATGTTCAATTCAGGCATTCTCGTCCCGAAGGGCGCGCGCCTGCTGAACCGCCGCGGTGAAGATTTCTGGGACCGGTACGGCGTCGGCCCGCTCGTCGACGCCACCCGGGACGTGATGTGCCGGGTGATGACGCAGGAGATCGCGGCGGGCGGCGGCACCGAACGGGGCGGCTTGTACATCTCCACCCGCGGCATCGATCCGCGCGATTTGCCGCAGCTGCAGGAAAAACTGCTGCAGGATCTTGGTGTCGACACCGATGCGCCGGAACGGGAAGTGGCGCCGGGCGCCCATTATTTCATGGGCGGAATCCGGATCGACGAACACGCGGCGACGAACTTGCCCGGCCTGTTTGCCGCTGGCGAATGCACCGGGGGCATCCACGGCGCCAACCGGCTGGCGGGCACCGCCCTGTCGGAAAACCAGGTGTTCGGGGCGATAGCCGGGCGCAATGCGGCGCGGTTTGCGCTGCGCGGCGGGCGCCGGTTGAAAGCGGGCGCAGGAGGCACGGCCCGGGTGACGGAGCCCGTCAGGGAACTGCTGCGCCGTTCCGGCGAGACGCCGGGAGGCAAAGATACGGTACATCCCCTCGCAGGCTGGAAACAGGTGCAGTCGGTCATGCAGCGCATGGTCGGACCGACGCGGGAGGAAGCGGGGCTCCGGCAGGCGATCGGACTGCTGGATGCCGTGCGCGACGATTGGCATGCCCGACTGGCTGCCCGCGATCCGTCCCCGTCCCACAATCGGGACATCGCGAAGGCGCTGGAATTGCGCAACATGGCGGATACCGGCTGGTGCGTGGCGCAGGCGGCCCTGGCGCGCAGGGAAAGCCGCGGCGCGCACGTGCGGCTGGATGCGCCGGATGCGGACGCGGCATGGACGGCCAGTCTCGTCATCCGCCGGCAGGAGCGGGATGCGGTGCTCTACAGGCTTGAACGCGGGCGGGGTGACGGATGAATGGAAACGACACATTATGTGGATTGCGAGATTGCCCGGACGTCGGAAGAAGGCGGCAGATGGTTCCAGCACGTCCGGTTGCCGCGCAAACCGGGGATGACGATCCAGGAAGTGCTGCGATATGTGGCCGACGAAGCGGACGGCACGTTCGCTTTCTACGAACATTCGTGCAAGCGCGGGTTTTGCGGCAGCTGCCTGGTAACCGTGAACGGACGCAAAGTGCTGTCCTGCCGTACGCTCGTGCCGCCGGGTGCAGGGCCTTTGCGCATCGAACCCGCCCTGAAGACGTCGAAAGATTTTTGGCCCGCGGCCGAATGATGCGGCGGCGAACATCGGAATGCACGGGACCGGGCAGACGGACGGCATGGCCTGCGGCCGGAACGCGTTGCCGGCGTATCATAGACCACATGAACCGCTGTTGAAGGAAGTTGCCGACGAAATGACGGACTGGACGAACCGTTGTTAACCAACGTTGCCGGCAAAGAATGGATCGTACGAACCACCAACGAATGACGTGGAAGGCGAACCGTGTTCCGCATGGACCGAAGACAACAAGGAGAGGGGAATCGGAAAATGACAGAACCATCCCGGGAATTCGGGGCGCAAGCGGCTGCCCTGCAAGCGAAACTGGTCGGGATGCGAAGGGAATTGCACCGGCATCCGGAACTGTCCAACGAGGAGCATGAGACTACGGCCCGCATTCGCGCCTGGTTGCAGGAAGCGGGCGTGCCGACCATCCCCCTCGGTCTTCCGACGGGCGTGCTGGCGGAAATCAAGGGCGAGAAGCCCGGACCGGTCATCCTGCTGCGCGCGGACATCGACGCGTTGCCGGTGAATGAAGAAACCGGATTGCCCTACGCTTCGGAAACGGAAGGCAAGATGCACGCCTGCGGACACGATTTTCACACGGCGTCGATGATCGGCGCGGCCATCCTGCTGAAGCGCAACGCCCATCGCCTGCACGGCACCGTGCGCATCCTGTTCCAGCCGGCGGAGGAATTGGCGACCGGTGCGCGCGACGTCATCGGGACGGGGGCGCTGGAAGGCGTCCATGCCGTCTTCGGCATGCACAACAAGCCGGATTTGCCCGTCGGCACGGTGGGCATCAAAACCGGGCCGCTCATGGCATCGGTCGACCGGTTCGAAATTCAGGTCAGCGGCAAGGGCGGCCATGCCGGGATCCCGGAAGCGGCCGTCGATCCGGTGGTGGTGACGGCCGCCATCGTCGGGGCGTTGCAAACGATCGTCAGCCGCAACGTCAGCCCGCTGCACTCGGCGGTTGTCAGCGTGTGCAGCATGCACGTCGGCTCGACCTGGAACGTCATTCCCGATTCCGGTTATCTGGAAGGGACCGTTCGGACGTTCGAACCGGAAGCCAGGGCGATCATCCCCGGGCGGATGAAACAAATCGTCGAACAGGTCGCGGCGGGATTCGGCGCGCAGGCGGAGCTCCGTTGGATGCCGATGCTACCGGCGGTCAACAATGATGCCCGGATGGCGCAAATCATGCGGCAGGCGGCGGAGCGGCAAGGATTGCGCGTGGTCGAGGCGCAGCCGGTGATGGGCGGCGAAGATTTCGCCCTGTATCAGGAGCGATGGCCGGGCTGCTTCGTCTGGATGGGAACGGGCGGCACGGAAGGCTGGCATCATCCGAAATTTACGGTCAACGAAGATGCGCTTGCGATCAGTGCGGCCTATTTCGCGGAAGTCGCGGTGGAAGCGCTGAAGGTGATCGGGGAATGAGCGCAAGGACGGGGCTGACCCGCAGACTGGCCGAACGGATCGTGCAAAGCGACCCGCTCGGCGACGAGGCGGTGCTGGCGGCCGCGAAGGCGGGGATGCTGGACTTCCTCGCCTCGACGCTGGCCGCGCGGGATGACCGGGGAGCGGACAACATTGCGGCCGCCCTTGACGTGCAGCCCGGACATCGGTGGTCGGAAACGACCGGCGACGGACGGGCTTCCGTCATCGGTCGGGCGGACCGCCTTGCGCCGTTGGATGCGGCCCTCGTCAACGGCTATTTGGCCCATGCGCTGGATTATGACGACGTTCACGAAAGCGTGCGCGGCCACCCCAGCGCCGTGTTGCTGCCGGCGCTTCTGGCGGAAGCGGAAGCGAGGCGCCTCGGCGGAGCGGACGTGCTGGCGGCGTACGTCATCGGCGTGGAGACGATGTGCCGGCTTGGATTGGCGATCGGGCGCGGCCACTATGAAGCGGGTTGGCACAGCACGGCCACGCTGGGCGCCATCGGCGCGGCCGCCGCGTGCGCGCGGCTCATCGGGCTCGATGCGGAGCGGACGGTGCATGCCGTCAGTTTCGCCGCCACCCAATCCGCCGGACTCCGGGTGCAGTTCGGCAGCGGGGCGAAACCGCTCCACGCCGGCCTGGCCGCCCGTGCGGGCCTGCTGGCGGCGAGGCTGGCCGCCTCCGGTTTGCGGGGCGCCGGTGAGCCGCTCTCGGGAGATATCGGGTTCCTGTCGATTTACGGACGGGGACAGGCCCATCCGGATGCCGTTCTGGAGGGCTGGGGAGCGCCCTGGCAAATCGTGAACCCCGGCCTTTGGTTCAAGCTTTACCCGTGCTGTTCGGCCGCCCACCATGCGGCGGATGCGGCGCTCACCATCCGGGCGAAGCATGCGCCGGATCCCGGCCGCATCGCCGCCGTCACGGCGGCATTCCCGCCGGGCGGAGACGCCGCCCTCGTCGTCCGCGAACCGAAGACGGGGGTGGATGGCCGGTTCAGCGTGGAATACGTCATCGCGGCCGCTTTGCTGCACGGGGAGCTTGGCCTGGAGGCGTTTGCCGACCGGCCCCTCGACGAGCGCGAGCGTACGCTGGCCGGCAAGGTTCGCCGGGTGACCGACGGGGAAACGGTGCCCGCGCCCGATGCCATGCCGAAGGGCCGGTTTACGGTCGTCACGGTCACGATGCAGGACGGCACGGCGTACGCCGAGCGGGTGGACCGCCCGCGCGGTTCGCCCGGCAGGCCGCTGACGGAGCAGGAACGTTGGATGAAATACCGGGACGCCGTGCGAGGCATGCCGGATCCGTGGCATCATCTGCCGGACCGGGTCGCGCATTTTGAATGTTTGACGGATCTGTCCCGCTTTTTTCCGGAATGTTGATTCAGCATCTTTGGAATAGCATCTTTGGCAGGGAGGGACGAACATGGCATCCCACGTCATTGACATGGTGTTGCTCAAAGCCAATTTCGGCACCGACGAAATGCGGGCAATTTGGTCGGATGAAGGGCGGTTGCAGGCGCAACTGGACGCGGAGGCGGCGCTGGCCCTCGCGGAAGCGGAACTCGGCATCATCCCGGCGGAAGCGGCCGAAACGATTGCGCGCAACGCGAAGGCGGAATTGATGGATTTGGAGGAGTTGGCCCGAGAAAGCATGAAGGCCAAGCATTCCCTCATGTCGATGGTCCGGAAGCTGCAGCAACTGTGCGGCCCGGAACACGGCGAATGGGTCCATTACGGGGCCACCACGCAAGACATCGTCGACACCGGGATGATGCTGCAGCTCAAGGCGGCGCACCGGATCATCGTCCGCGATTTGCGGGGAGTGGCCCGCGAGCTCGCGCGGCTGGCCCGGGAACACCGGGATACGCCGATGGCGGGGCGCTCCCACGGCATCCAGGGGCTGCCGACGACGTTCGGCTTCAAGATGGCGGTTTTGCTCGATGAAGTGATCCGCCATCTGGATCGCCTGCGGGAGGCGGAAGCGCGGGTGTTCACCGGGGTATTGGGCGGCGGCGTCGGCACCCATGCCTCCTTCGGCCCGCTTGGCCCGGAGGTGGAGAAACGGGCGATGCAGCGCCTCGGCCTGCATGTGCCGAACATTTGCTGGCACTCTTCCCGGGACCGCTCCGCGGAATATGCGGGCCTTCTCGGGCTGATCAGCGGCACGCTGGGCAAAATGGGCAACGAGCTCTACAATTTGATGCGCACGGAAATCAACGAAGTGGAAGAACCGTTCTCCGCCGGGAAAATCGGATCGACCACGATGCCGCACAAACGCAATCCCGCCTCACTGGAAGGGCTGGTCAGCCTGACGAAGCCGATCCGCTACAACGCGGCGCTCGTCCAGGAGTCGATGATCGTCGAACACGAACGAGACGCCATGTCGTGGCGCGGCGAATGGATTGCCCTTCCCGAAAGTTGCATCTACCTTGCGGCACAGCTGGCACTGGCCAAGAACATTTTGTCCGGATTGGTGGTCAAACCGCAAAACATGCGGCGCAACCTGGACATGCTGGGCGGCCTGCTCCTGTCCGAGCGCGTCATGTTCGCCCTGGCGGAAACGATGGGAAAACAGACCGCCCACGAAGTCGTGTACGAACTGTGCATGAAGAGCGAAGAAGAACACATCCCGTTCCGGGACGTGCTGATGGCGGACAACCGCGTGCGCGGGGCCATCAGCCGGGAGCGTTTGGAACATCTGCTGGACCCGTCCACCTATCTGGGGGCCGCACCGCAAACCGTGGACAACGTGCTGGCCGCCGCCGGGGCGTCGGGCTGGCTTGAACCGGAGGAGGAATGAACATGAGGGAAAACTTCACATTCGTTTGGGAAGACATCAAGGCCGAGCCCGGACAGTTCGTGACGGGGAACGTGAAGGTGGCGGAGCTTTCGCACGGCAGCCCGGTGTACATCCCGGTTCTGGTCGTCAACGGAGCCAAGCCGGGCCCCTCCCTGTGGCTGAACGGCGCGGTGCACGGGGACGAACTGAACGGTCCGATGGCAATTCGCAACCTGCTGCCCAAACTGGATCCCGGGAAAGTATCCGGCATCGTCATCGCGACGCCGATCTGCAATCCGTTCGCGTTCCAGGCCCGGCAGAAAAACACGCCGCAGGACGGCCTGGACATGGACATGCAGTTCCCGGGCGATCCGAGAGGCACGCTTTCCCAGCGGATGGCCCACGTGCTGTTCGAACAGGTTCGTGAACATGCGGATTATCTGCTCGATTTCCATGCCCTCGGGACGCCCTATGACGCCCTGCCTTATACCGTGTTCAAGCGGGTGCCCGGTGCCGGCGACGACGTGTGCGACCGTGCCGAACGCATGGCGCGGGTATTCGGCGGCACAGCCCACTGCCGCGTCGACCTCAGCGGCAATCTGAACGAATTGCCGGGCAACGTGAAAGGGTTCCTGGACGTGCAATGCCTGCTGAACGGCATCCCTTCCTTCATGGCCGAAATCGGTTCCGGCGGCCAAATCCAGCCCGACATGGTTGAATTCGGGGAGCGGGGCATTCTGGCCATCATGCACGATCTGGGCATGTGGCCGGAACATCCGGCGACGACGGAGCGGATTGCGCGCTACCTGCCGGAACATCCGGTAACGTTGACGCGGCGCAAATTCCTGTACACGGATCGCGGCGGCATCGTCGTGGACAGCGCCCCAAGCGGCACCTTCCTCAAAAAGGGAGAGCTCGTTTGCCGCATCGTTGACATGTTCGGCACGGTCAAAGAAGTTGTGGCGGAGGAAGACTTGTACATCATCGCCCATCGCGATAATCCGCCGGTCGACACGGGAGACCGCGTGTCGTTCGTGGGCGTGGAGTGGGAGGAACGGGCAGATGGCTGAATTCCGACTCGCTACCCTTAAGGACGCCCCGGAACTGTTGGATTTGACGCTCCGGGCATACAAGCCGATCCGCGAACTGGGCATCAACTTCGCCGCCGCCACGGCGGACTTGGCCCTCATGGAGAAAAACATCCGGAACCACATGTGTTTGGTCATGGAAGAGGATGGCCGCATCGTGTCCACGATCTCAATTCGCATGCCTTGGGGACCCCAGCCGGGCCCCTTCGGGCTGCCGCACTTCTGGTGGTTCGCCAGCGATCCGGACGCGAAGCGCAAAGGGATCGGGCGCGACATGATCACCTGGGCGGAGGAAACGATGGTGCGCGACACGCTGAAGGCGCCCGCCGTCTCCCTCGGCACGGCGGATCGCCATCCGTGGCTCATCGACATGTACAAACGGCGCGGTTACACCGTCGAGGGCAGCAAAGATCTTGGCCGGGGACACATCACGATTTTCATGAAAAAGATCCTGAATCCGGATCTGCTGGCGCAGGGAGGGCACTGAATGGACGGGCGGCAGGACCGGTTTGCCGTGGACGGCGTTCCCGTGTTTGAAGCGCTTCGCAATCCGGTCATCGACCAGATGGTGCGGCATGTCTCCATTCG
>Ga0310827_101570_pt1 | contig 11725 bp, 8 predicted proteins | sample WT_ome_2_FD_201309 | JGI IMG/M metagenome (GOLD analysis project Ga0310827, IMG submission 201309) | Sorghum-adapted microbial communities enriched on wild type (WT) sorghum from Joint BioEnergy Institute, Emeryville, California, United... ... | reverse complement strand
TCTGCTTGACACGATTGAAAATTTGCAAACGTTCAATGGCGGAGAAGTGCTGATTCTGGATAAAAACAACAAAGTGATTCTGTCCAACTCACCCGGGGAAGATCAGGAGAACTTGAATGTCGGTAAACTGACCGGAAATTCCGGCCTGATTTATGATCGGTTTAAAGGGGAAGATGCGGAGATTTCCTACATCCAGTCGGAAAAATCCGGTCTGAAATACGTGTCCGTGATTCCGAGCCGGATTTTCTGGATGAAGGCCGAGTATGTCCGGAATTTTACGTATATCAGCATATTGATCAGCGTGCTGGGGGGAGTCCTGCTGACGCTTTTCTTTCTTCGCCGCAATTATCACCCGCTTCGCCGGCTGGTTCAGGCGGTTGCCGGTCAGGCCGGACTTCCTTACGAAAGGGAAAGCAACGAGTTTCATTTTATAGAGAATGTATTCTCCAATACGCTGGATGAGAAGGAAAAGATCAGCCGGCGAATGAAGCAGCAAAGCAATGTGCTGCGCAGCAATGTGCTGGCCCGCTTGCTCAAAGGAAAGCTTGACGGGAACATTCCCGTCGACGATTCCGCCACCGCCCTGGGCATCCATTTCGAATCCGATACCTTTGGGGTTTTGCTGTTTTATATCAAGGAGAGCAGCCGGTTTTTTGAAAGAATCGGGAATATGGAAGCGAACGGGAAACTGCGGCTGCTTCACTTCATCGTCACCAACGTTGTGGAAGAGATCGCCGGGAAGAACCATGCCGGTTATGCAACCGAGGTCGACGATGCCATCGTCTGCCTGATCAATTTGAGGGGGGGCAGCGAGGAACAGTTGAGGGGGGATTTGCTGCGCATTGCCGAAGAATCCATGCAGTTCCTGATGGAACGGTTTCATATTCAGCTTACGGTATCCGTCAGCGGCATTCACCATACCGTTCCGGCGATTTGCAAGGCTTATCAGGAAGCCCTGGATGCCATGGAATACAAGCTGGTATTGGGGCGTAAAGAAATCCTTTCGTATGAGGAAATCCGGAAAGAATTCTCGAGCAAGCCAAGCGGTTCGTATCGTTATCCGCTGCAGGCGGAACAGCAGCTGGTGAACTACATGAAGGTCGGCGATTTCGAGAAGGCGCGGGAGATGCTTGACGGAATCATCCGGGAAAATTTCGGCGTTGCCGTAGTCCCGGTCCAGTTGGCCAAATGCCTGCTGTTTAATCTGATCAGCACGATGATCAAGACCATTGGCGAGATCGGGAGCGTGGAGGATAGTCTGTTTCTCAGCAATTCCCAGAAAATTGACCAGCTGATGACTTGCGAATCTTTGGAGGAAATGCATGAGCGGCTGCTGTCACTCCTAAGGGAGGTTTGCGAATATACGGCCTCCAGGCGGGAGCATGCGCTGAAAATGGCGCGCAGCCGGACGCTCCGGCAGCTTGTCGGCGAAATTCGCGAGTATGTCGAGGCCCATTTTGACGACATGAATCTGAACATTTCCACACTTGGGGAACATTTTGAGATGAAACCGGCCTATCTTTCCAAGCTCTTCAAGGAACAAACCGGGGAAGGGCTGCTGGATTATATCAACAAGGTGCGGATCGGCAAATCCAAGGAAATTCTCGGAACGCGGCCGGGAACCTTAAGCGAGGTGGCCCGGCAGGTCGGCTTTAGCGAGGTCAGCGCGTTTATCCGGGTATTCAAGAAATATGAGGGGATTACCCCCGGCAAGTACAAGGAAACGGCGACGGCTTGAGCCGGAAACATGACGGAAGGCGCTACGCGGCGCGATTTCGCCTGATTCGAAAAATTGTCAATGCGATTGGAGAAATTGTCAACGGTTTATGGGGATATTGCCAATCGGATTGGAGGAATTCAATATTCCCACCGTGCGGGGAATTGACCATAATTAAGGCCAGAGACGCCGTCTCGACATATTTGCCGCATATTCAAAGGAGGTCAACCGCATGAAACCACGCAAGAAGTATCTTGCCGTCATGGCCACGACGGTTTTTCTCAGCAGCTTTGCGATGGCTTGCTCGAAAGACCCGGGGGCCGGCTCCGGAGGATCGGGTAGTTCCGCCGCCAAGGGGGACGCCTTTACCGGCTATCCGATGAAAACCGATGTGACCCTGAAGTATTGGGGGCAATTGACCGGCAACCTGCAGGGCGTCAAGGCTACCCTGGCGGATGTGCCCTTTTTCCAGGAATGGCAAAAACGCACCGGAGTCAAGCTGAGCTTTACTTCTCCTCCCGTCAATCAGGATAAGGAAGCATTGAACGTCATGCTGGCGTCCGGCGATCTGCCCGACATGATCGAGTACAATTGGCTGGATTATCCGGGAGGTCCGGAAAAAGCGATCAAGGACGGCTACATTCTCAAGCTCAACGATTTGATTGACAAGTACTGCCCGAACCTGAAGAAGTATTTGAAGGAACACCCCGAGGTCGACCGGATGGTCAAGACTGATAACGGAAGCTATTTCGCGTTCCCCTTTATCCGCGGAGACGCTGAGCTGCAGGTGTACCAGGGCCCGATTTTGAGAAAAGACTGGCTGGATGAGCTGGGACTGCAGATTCCGACGACGATCGACGAATGGCACGACGTTTTGAAAGCGTTTAAAGAGAAAAAAGGCGCCGCCGCTCCCCTGTCCTTTATCGGTGTTCCCCGGGCGATCCAGGGAGTGGATCAGGGAGCTTTCATCGGAGCGTTCGGAATCAACCGGGGATTCTATATTGACAACAACAAGCAGGTACAGTTCGGACCGGCCCAACCGCAGTATAAAGAATTCCTGGCCCTGATGCGGCAGTGGTATTCCGAAGGGCTGCTCGACAAAAATATCGCCACGGTCGACTCCAAGGCGCTCGATGCGAATATGACCTCCGGATTGAGCGGCGCCACCATCGGCAACGCCGGTGCGGGAATCGGCAAATGGACTCCTGGGGGCAAAGCCAAAGATCCGAAGTTCCAATTGATAGCCGCTCCGTACCCTGTTCTGAAGAAAGGAGACACCCCCCAATTCGGCCAGAAGGATCCCGCTTTCTCGCCCGGCGGAATGGTAGCGATTACAGGTACGAGCAAGCATCCGGAAATTGCCGCCCGCCTGCTGGATTACGGATACTCCGAAGAGGGGCACATGTTCTTCAATTTCGGTACGGAAGGCGTCAGCTACAAGATGGAGAACGGGTATCCGAAATATACCGATCTCCTGATGCACAATCCCGACAAGCTGCCGCCGGCACAAGTCATCGCCCAATATACCCGGGCGAATTACAATGGTCCGTTCGTTCAGGATAAGCGTTATATCGAACAGTATCTGGAGCTTCCCGAACAGAAAGAATCGATAAAAATCTGGGCGAAAACGGATGTCGACAAGCATCAGATGCCTCCGGTTACGCCGACGCCGGAAGAAAGCTCGGAAATGGCCAAAATTATGAACGACATCAATACGCTTGTCGACGAGACCTCGCTCAAGATTATTCTGGGTGCCGAACCCCTTGACTACTTTGACACCTATGTGCAGAAGCTGAAATCGCTGAATCTCGACCGCGCGCTGCAAATCGAGAGAGCCGCGCTCGACCGTTACAACAAACGCTAATTGTCCGGCAGTGATTCCAAAGGGGCCGTTAGCGGCCCCTGATCTGCCAATTTCCTGCTTCAGCTCGGATAAGGAGGGGTGGAAATCATGCAAAAAACAGCGGCACTGGAATCCCCGGTGAAGTACGCGGCCAAACGTCAAACCCTCGGCCGCCGCATCGTCAGGGACTTCATGCTCAACAAATACCTTTACCTGATGATGCTGCCGGTGATTGTCTTCTACATCATTTTCCACTATGTTCCCATGTACGGAGCCATCATTGCATTCAAGGATTATTCCCCGATCAAGGGCATTACCGGCAGCGAGTGGGTCGGGTTCAAACATTTCAACGAATTTTTCACCAGCTTTTATTTTTGGCGCATTCTCAAGAATACCGTTCTGATCAGTCTTTACTCCCTGATTTTCGAATTCCCGGCGCCGATCATCCTGGCGCTGATTATAAACGAGGTTCGCAATCAAGCGTTTAAACGGGTCGTCCAATCGATTACTTATATGCCTTATTTTATTTCGATGGTCGTCGTCTGCGGCATGATCAAGGATTTCACAAACAGCGGCGGCGTCGTCAATATGGTCTATACCTTTATCTTTGGAGGAGACGGCCAGGCGATGCTGCAGAAGCCCGAGCTGTTCCGGCCCATCTATATTTTATCGGAAATTTGGCAAAAGATCGGCTGGGAATCGATTATTTACCTTGCCGCGTTAATGAACATCGACCAGGAGCAGTATGAAGCCGCGCGGATCGACGGTGCGGGGCGCTGGAGACAGATCTGGAACATTACGCTTCCCGGCATCGCCCCGACGATTACCATTATGCTGATTCTGAGGATGGGCAGCCTGCTGAATGTCGGCTTTGAAAAAATTCTTCTCCTGTACAATGCCGTCACTTACGATACGGCTGACGTCATCTCCACCTTTGTTTACCGGAAGGGACTGCTGGAGACGGACTGGAGTTTCAGTGCCGCCGTGGGCATATTCAACTCGGTCATCAACTTGTGTCTCCTGGTTACGGCGAATTACGTCAGCCGCAAAGTGAATGAGAACAGCTTGTGGTAATCGGAAGGAGGGTAAGCGATGGTTGAGAAAAAACCTTTGTCGGAAAAGCTGTTTGACCTTGTGCTGCACATCTTGCTGGTGCTGTTGATGATCATCACGATCTATCCGCTCCTGCATGTCGCGTTTGCTTCCTTGAGCGATCCGGAGCAGATTATTGCCCATAAGGGAGTGCTGCTCAAGCCGCTCGGCTTCAGCTGGGCCGCTTATCAAATGGTGTTCAAAAATCCCGCGATCTTAATTGGCTACGGAAATACCCTGTTCATCGTGGTGTTCGGGCTTCTGGTCAGTCTGACCATGACCGCGCTGGGCGCATACGTGCTGTCCCGCAAAAATGTCATGTGGAACAAAGTGTTTATGATCATGATTGTGATCACGATGTTTTTCAACGGCGGACTGATCCCCTTCTATCTGGTGGTCAAAGGGGTCGGCCTGCTGGATTCCCTGTGGTCGACCATCATTCCGTTTTCCATCAGCGCATTCAACCTGATTATTATGCGGACCGCCTTCATGGCCGTGCCGGACAGTCTCGAGGAGTCGGCCAAAATGGACGGGGCCAATCATTTCACGATTTTGTTCCGGATCATCATTCCGCTTTCCCTGCCCGTTATTGCCGTCATGGCTCTTTATTACGCAGTGGAAAAGTGGAACGGCTGGTTTTACGCATCCATCTTTATCCGGGACCGCCACCTGTATCCGCTGCAGCTGATTCTGAGGGAAATTCTGATCGCCAATTCCACCGATTCGATGTCGACAGGCGCCGCGCTCGGCGACCAGTATCAAATCGGGGAAACGATCAAATACGCCACCATCATGGTCGCGACTGTTCCGATCCTGTTCGTTTATCCGTTCGTGCAAAAGTACTTTGTCAAAGGCGTGATGATCGGCGCGTTGAAAGGATAATCCGGCAAGCGAACGGCAAAACCTCCAGATGGCAAACGAATCTGGAGGTTTTGCGCATTTGTCGGCAGGGTTATCCGTGAAGCGATGGCTCGCGGGAACGCGGAGGATCCTCCTGCAGTGTCTTGAGCCAGGCCTTGCGATATTTCAAGGGGGAAGTACCGGTCAGTTTCTTGAACGTTTTGTTGAAATGGGCAATCTGCTCGAAGCCGACCAGCGTGGCAATGTCGGTAACCTTGCCCTCGGTCTCCTTGAGAAGCCTCTGGGCTTCACGGATTCTCAGAATTTGCAGGTACTCGCGCAGGTGAAACCCGGTAATTTTCTTGAAAACCCGACTGAGATACGAAGGGCTGATATAAAACTGCTTGGCAATCTGGTCCAGGGTAATCTCATCCTGAAAATTCCGGCTCAAAAAGACGGCAATCTCCGATACCTTCTGGTGCATCGGGTGGAGCGGAGTCTCGGCTTCACGGCCACCCTCATTCGCCGTCCGGCGGATCCGGATCAGCAGCTGAAGCAGCAGCGCCTGTATGGAAGCCTGGTAATAATCCGGCTTCTCCTGGCACTCCTTCAGCATTTCCTGGATAATCCGCTCGATATGGGCCTGCTCCTTGAGGTTGAAACGCATCAGCGTAGAGCTGTGGAAGGGAAGCAGGGAAAAGCAGCCAGGCGGAAGAACCGGCTGGATGAATTCCCAGGTGAAATTGATGAGAATCCGTTCAAACTCCGGGACGCTCTTGCTGCTGGTCGTACGGTGAACGTCGTTGGGGTTAATGACGACCATATCCCCTTTGCGGGCGATAAACACGTGATCTTGAATAAAGTAGACGCGTTCGCCGCCGAGCAGATAATAGATTTCAAAATTTTCATGAAAATGGGTCGAGGGCATTTCCGTGTGTCCCTTGCGCTTCAGGTAATGGATGGAAAAGGACTGGTCCTCGGTCTGGAATTTCGGCATTTCGGGCATCGGAGTTCCTCCTGGCGGATAAGACAAAAAAGGCAAAAATCACGGATGTTTGGACATTTGTTTGCAAAGATTATAGCATTTTATTGTTATATGATAAAGAATGCATGGATAAAATATGAGCCCTTGTTTGTCGAATCCGGTCGGGCATACGCTGCGGGAGGATGATTGCATGGATTCAATTTGGAAAGACGGCGGGGGTGACGGGAAGAGCCGGGATCTCCCGTTTGCCATACCGGAGATTTCGCTGCCCGGGATTCCGGAATACTCCGTCAATGTAACCGATTTCGGAGCGGTCGGAGACGGAATCACCTTGAATACGAACGCCTTTGCGCAAGCGGTGGAAGCCTGTGCCCGGGCCGGCGGAGGTACTGTGGTGATTCCTGAAGGAGTCTGGCTGACCGGACCGATTGTGCTGCGGAGCAAAATCCGGCTTCATGCCGAAAGCGGGGCACTGATTTCCTTCAGCCGCAGCTATGAAGATTATCCGCTGGTCCTGACCAATTACGAGGGAAATGCCGCGGTCCGCTGCCAGTCGCCCATTTCCGGAGAAAATCTGGAGGATATCGCCATAACGGGGGAAGGAATTTTCGACGGTTCCGGGGAGGTCTGGAGGCCGGTGAAACGGTCCAAAATGACCGAGAGCGCGTGGAAAGGCCTGCTTGCTTCGGGAGGGGCCCTGGAGGCCGGCGGCGCCATCTGGTGGCCGACGGAAGCCGCGGCCCGCGGGGCGGAACTCGTATCTGCGCTGCGCCGGAAGGGATCGATGGATCCGGCCGATTACGAGCCGGTTCGGGAGTACTTGCGTCCGAATCTGCTCAGTCTGCGAAACTGCAGGAGAGTGCTTCTGGAAGGCGTCACATTCCAGAATTCGCCTGCCTGGTGTCTGCATCCCTGGAATTGCGAAGAGGTAACCGTCCGCAGGGTGAAGGTCCGCAATCCGTGGTACGCCCAGAACGGGGACGGGCTTGATCTCGAATCCTGCCGCAAAGTGCAGGTGCTGGATTCCACCTTTGATGTGGGCGATGACGCCATATGCATGAAGTCCGGCAAGAACGAACAGGGGAGAAGATTGGGCCTTCCTTGCGAAGATATTGAAATTCGGGGCTGTACCGTATATCACGGGCATGGAGGCTTTGTCGTCGGAAGCGAGATGTCCGGCGGCGTCCGACGTATTGCGGTCTCGGACTGTACCTTCATCGGAACGGACGTCGGTCTCCGCTTCAAGAGCACACGGGGGAGGGGAGGCGTCGTCGAACAGATTTATATCGATCGGATCCGAATGAAAGATATAGTCAAGGAAGCCATCAGCTTCAATTTGTTTTACGAAGGACGGCCGGACGACGAAGCTCCGCGGCCCGTATCGGAGGAAACTCCGCAGTTCCGGGATATCCGAATTCGGGATACGGTCTGCATCGGAGCAATGGATGCCCTGGTTCTGAGGGGACTTCCGGAAATGCCGATCGAGAGCGTCGCCTTTGAGCGTCTCGTCTTGGAGGCGGTTCACGGGATTCGGCTTGCGAACGGGCGGAATCTTGCATTTTACGATTGCACCGTTCAGGCCCGCCGCGGACCGGCCGTTGCCGTACATCAATGCGAAGAGGTGCGGATCGACCCGCTGCGAAATTTCTGCGGGGACGCCGCGGCGCTGCAGGTGTCCGGCGAACGGTCCCGGGATATCGGGTTCCGCGGGGATCCGGCCATGCTGTCAATTGGCGGCGATGTGCGGGATGGCGCAGTCATTGACCTGGACGCCCGGGAATAGCAGCGAAACAAGATTGATGGAAACGGGGGAAGGAATGTGAAGATTGGCTTGATCGGTTCCACAGGCCACGTCAGCATCGCTACAGGCGGACTTCGTGAGCTTCAAGGGATAGAGGTGGCCGGGATGGCGCCGGGTTCGGCCGGGGAAAGCATGGAGAAAGCGGCGCAGCTCCTGGACAAAGCGGGGTTTTCCGCTCCGCGTTATGACGATGGCCTGCGTCTTATCCAGGAGGCGAAGCCGGATCTTGTCGTTATTGCCTGCCATTTTGGCGATCATGCCCGCTATGCGGAGGAAGCCCTTCGGCGCGGCATGCACGTCTTCGTGGAGAAGCCGGTGGCCACAACCCTCGCAGACCTGGAAAAGGTGCGTCTTGCTTACGACACGGCCGGCACTCGGCTTGCGGCCATGTTCGGGAGCCGCACGACCCCGGCCTTCCGTACGGCCTACCAGGCCGTGCGTCAGGGAAAGATCGGGCGGATCCGGCTTGTACAGGCGCAGAAGTCGTACCGGCTGGGGATCCGCAAAGCCCCGTATCTGTCCAGAGACACGTACGGAGGGACGATTCCCTGGGTGGGCAGCCATGCCATCGATTGGGTTCTATGGTTTACCGGCGAACGCTTCCGTTCGGTCTATGCAACCCACTCACGGGAAGAAAACCGCGGACACGGCGACCTGGAGATGTCGGCGCAATGCCAGTTTGTGATGACGGGCGGCATTGCCGCATCGGTCAGCGTCGATTATTTGCGGCCCGAATCCGCGCCTACTCACGGGGATGACCGGATACGGATTGCCGGAACGGAAGGGGTTTTGGAAATCCGCGATCAGGAAGTACTGCTGATTAACGGTGAAGCCTCCGGCATTCAGAAGCTGAAGCTGCTGGAGTCCCGGAATCTGTTCGCGGAATTCGTCCATTCGATTGAAGGGCGGGGAGAATGCACGGTCAGCGCGGAAGAATCATTTCTCTGCACGGAAGCCTGCCTGAAAGCCCGACAATCGGCGGACGAAAGCCGGGTTGTCCTGTTTTGAGGCGATGTTATGAAATCATTGCATAGTTTGTCTGCAAACGATGCTCTTTCCTGATGGGAAGGCTGTATAGGAGGTTGCTGCCATGTCAGACCAGCAGAAAGGTGCGGTTTGGGTGCCGGACCTTGGAAACGGGCAATTTCGGAATCCGATCATTCATGCGGATTATTCCGATCCCGACATCGTGAGGGCGGGCGACGATTTTTACCTGGTCGCTTCCAGCTTCGCCCATGCGCCGGGGCTGCCTGTTCTTCATTCCAAAGATTTGGTTAACTGGAAACTAATCAATTACGTCATCGACCGCCTGGATCTTCCCGGCTATGATCTTCCCCAGCACGGAAAGGGGGTTTGGGCGCCGAGCATACGTTATCATGACGGCAAGTTCTGGGTGTTCTTCAGCACTCCCGATGAAGGAATCTTCATGAGCACGGCAACGGATCCGGCGGGGAAGTGGTCTCCGCTGCATCAGGTTGCCGAAGCCAAAGGCTGGATCGACCCGTGCCCGTTCTGGGACGAGGACGGCCAGGCCTATCTGGTGCATGCGTTTGCCGCCAGCCGTGCGGGCATCAAGCATCGCCTGCGCCTGTTCCGGATGGCGCCGGACGGCACCCGGCTCCTGGATGAGGGCCGCGAGGTGTTCGACGGGACGGAGCGCCACCCGACAATGGAAGGCCCGAAGATGTACAAGCGCAACGGCTATTATTACATCTTCGCACCGGCCGGCGGGGTAAAGCCGGGCTGGCAGACCATTCTGCGCTCGCGGAACATCTACGGTCCTTATGAGGACAAGGTCGTGCTTCATCAGGGGGACACCGATATCAACGGGCCGCATCAGGGGGGATGGGTGGAACTGGAATCCGGGGAGTCCTGGTTCGTGCATTTTCAGGACAAATATGCGTTCGGACGGGTGGTTCATCTTCAGCCGGTCCGTTGGGCGGACGATTGGCCGCTCATGGGAGAGGATACAAACGGAGATGGCATTGGCGAGCCGGTGACCGTCTACCGGAAGCCGGATGTCGGCGCCGAATATCCCGTGGCCGTGCCGCCCACCTCGGATGATTTTGGCGGAAAGCAGCTCGGACTGCAATGGCAGTGGCAGGCCAATCCCCAGGAAAATTGGTATGAGCTGGGCGAAGGCCGTCTTCGCCTGTATGCCAGAGCCCTTCGCCATGGCCGCAGCCTGTACGAGGCGCCACAGTTGCTGATGCAGAAATTTCCGGCTCCGGAGTTTACCGCAACGGCTGAAACCAGCTTTGTGCCGGATTCCGAAGGAGATCGCGCGGGTCTGGTCGTGTTTGGTCGGCGCTTCGCCTATTTGGCATTATCGGCGGACGGTTCGCAGTACCGGCTTGCCCTGGTGGTTGGAACCTCGCTGGAAGAGAGGGTCCGCGAGGAGGAGGAAACCTCGGTAAGGGTGCCTCCCGGCAAAGTGTTTCTGCGGGTAAAGATAAGCGAAGATTCCCTTTGCCGATTCAGCTATAGCACGGACGGGGACACGTACCATGCCATTGGCGGGCCTTTCAAAGCGGAGGCCGGCCATTGGGTCGGCGCCAAGGTCGGCATTTTCGCGGTCAATCTGGAGGATAAGGCGGGACGCGGATACGCCGATTTCCATCGTTTTGCGGTCACCCGCTGATTGTACCCGGCAGCCGTCAGGCTGGCCGGGTTTTTTCATAAGAACGATTGGCAAGTGTAAGCGGTTTCGTTAAAATGAAGGAAGAGTTTGCTAATCCTATCCAGTGATACGAAAGGGAGGGCGACGAATTTGATCAGGCGCATCGGCCATTTGGCTTTCCATGTCCGGGACATGGAAGCGACACTTCGTTTTTACTGCGACATTCTCGGCTTTCGGAAGGCTTTCGAGCTGCATCGGGACAACGGCGAGCCATGGATCGTCTATGTCAAGGTCAACGACGGGCAATTCATCGAATTTTTCTACGGCGGGGAGAACGCGGTGCCGCCTGTGGAGAAGCCGGTCGGCTACAACCATTTTTGCCTGGAGGTCGAAGATATCGAACAAGTTGCCCGGCACCTGAAGGAAAACGGGGTCAAGCTGGACGTTGAACCGAAACGGGGCAAAGACTTGAATCTTCAATGCTGGGCGAAAGATCCGGACGGCAACCGGATCGAATTCATGCAGATGAATCCGGATTCCCCGCAGATGAAAAGCTGACCCGCCGACTATAGGGAAACGGCACATGACTGGAAAGGCAAGACGGCCTCCCGATCCGCCCGGGGGGCTTTTTGTGCTGCTGTCCGGAGAACCTGAACGGTTGGAACCGGCCTTGATCAAGGGGAGCGGAAAAACATACGGAAAGTTCTAGAAGTCCGGTGATTTAAGTCAGTTGTATCCGTCTCTTCGGCATGAAAAAAGAGGAAAACAAGCCAACCAACACCGAAATGAGCAGGTCCGACACCACCTCCATCATCACGGATTTCGGT
>Ga0310827_101560_pt1 | contig 11786 bp, 10 predicted proteins | sample WT_ome_2_FD_201309 | JGI IMG/M metagenome (GOLD analysis project Ga0310827, IMG submission 201309) | Sorghum-adapted microbial communities enriched on wild type (WT) sorghum from Joint BioEnergy Institute, Emeryville, California, United... ... | reverse complement strand
ATCATCCTCACGGTTTGGATTTTGAAGTCTTTGTCATACTTTTGACTCATCTTCGGACACCTCGATTTTGCTGAATTTATTGTCGCATTCTCGATTCTCGGTGTCCACTATTCAGTCTAGCATCACTATGTCAAATTCAACAAGTAGATTTTTCGGGGAGGCGGCGGGGGGAGTAAGACTAGCCAGCTAAATAGCTGATTGCCTAACCGTAATCCTAAACTTATCAGTGTAATGTCAATTGTTTTATGTAACTGTGATTGTCATTCTTCATTTATACTTTATCATTTGAGAACTATCTCAGCCTTCCCCCGCCCGCTTCGCAGGCGGGGGGCTATGTGAAGATAGGAATACAGAGCATGCCCCTTTGAAAAAAGGGGAATGAACTAGGCTACGTGAGGATGAGGTTTCCAGAGCCTACGAGACATCAGACGCACCCAGGTGTAGCTTTACTGCGTGGATGGCATCATTCCATCACTCTGTCAAGATTCCCTGCCCATTAGGCACTACGACGGGGCCACTCATTGGAGTGGTATCTGGGAATAGGCAATGTGCCTCTAACGCACGATACACCGATGATGAGTCGGGCCGGTTCTTTAACGTGTGCTACCGAAAAACCACGTGAAAAACTATATTAGTTTTTAACAAGCTGTTGCATAATTGTCCTACATCAGCCTTATACGAAGTAACCAGCAAATAATCCAATACAACAAATCATTTTTCGCAATCATCCCGTTTCTGAACTTTTCTCAACTTCAAAAATCGTACAAATCAATAACTCCATGATTTCCTGCAATGTTTGCTCACCGCTAAACAACCTTTTTGTCATCCTGTTCCACCTCCGCAACGACTTCTGGAAAATTTTCATCGGGATATTTCTTAGCCACCCCGCCCGCTATCCGAAAAGTTGCTTGTTCTAGGCATCGGGCGGGGCAATTTACCAAAAGAAACAGCTTCAAAATGTGAACATCCCTCTATCAGCCTGATACGAAGTCACAAACGAAAAAACCAGCATTAATATCAAACTGGATTGTTGGTAGCACGTTTCGTATGAGGCTCACAGGAGGGGCTAATGATGAAATGTGCAATTTACGCCCGTGTCAGCACGGATATGAAAAGTCAATTGGACAGTTTGGAAAATCAACTGACGTTCTTTGAAAACTTCATACGGGAAAAAGGATGGGAATTGGTCAAAACCTATGCGGATGAAGGCAAAAGCGGCACAAGCACAGTCAAACGTGTGGAGCTGCAAAAATTGATGAAAGACGCGGAACAACGAAAGTTTGAGATTGTACTCATCAAATCCGTATCAAGGTGGGCAAGGGATACGGTGGACTCGATTCTCTTGGTCAGACAACTCATGAGTTTTGGGATTCGGGTCATGTCCGTTGAGGACAATTTCGATTCATTTGACGATGGAGCAGAATTCAAACTAGCCATCTATTCAGCGCTTGCCCAACAGGAAAGCGACACCATTTCTAAACGTGTGAAATTTGGGATTTCTGTCAAGTCTCGGGAAGGCAAATTTCACGGCAGTCTCCCCCCATACGGCTATGAAAAGGTGAAAGGCAAGCTGGAACTTCATCCGATTCACTCGCAAACCGTCCGACATATTTTTGATCTGTATTTACGGGAAGGATGGGGCATGCAGAAGATAGCCAATTACCTGACCGCTAAGAAAATCCCCACCCCACGGGCGGTAGCGGGAGCAAAAAATGCAGGTGACAAATGGCAATACTCAACGGTCAAATTGATTCTGACCAATCCTCACTATACGGGGAATCTGGTACAGGGACGTTCCAAGACGGACGGGAAAGACAAGATATTCTTGCAGAAGAAGGGCTACAAAAAGCGGATACTGAACCATCAGGATGAATGGATTGTCAGTCCCAATACCCACCCCGCCATCATTTCACAGGAAGAGTTTCAAGAAGTGCAGGAGAAGATCAGCAAAAAGGGAGAGAAAATCTTTAGAGGTCGCGGGAAAAAGGCGCTTTTTGCACGTTTGGCGTTTTGTGCGGATTGCGGCGCGGGAATGAACTACAAAAACGACCGAAAAGGCTATGTCTGCGCCACCTACCAGAAAAACGGCAAGCAAACATGCCAGTCCCACTACATCAAACATGATGACCTAAAGGATAAGGTACTGGCTGATTTGCGGGACTTGGCAACCAATTCCCTCAACATGAAGACTCTGCTGGATATCGCCCTGAAAAGGGCGGGGACAAAGAAGCTTGGGGCTATGGAAGAACTAAAAAGGGTAGAACGAGAAATTCATTCCCTGCAAACTGAAAAAAGGGAACTGCTTCGCTTATTATCCCGCCAAGTCATTACTCAGCACGATTATGAGGAACAGTATCAAATCATCAATGATGAACAAGCCGCATTGGAACAACAAAAGCGCACACTAGAGGATACGCTTGCTAAAGAGGTTGACACAGAAGCAAACATACACGCTTTTCAAGCTGAAATCCAGCGCTTTATCAGCCTTCAGTTCGATAACGAAGAAACGCTTCGGCACGTACTACATAAACTTATAGATCGTGTAGAAGTGTCGGCGGACGGGCAAATCACCATCCATTACAATTTCAAAAACCCAATGCAAAAGGGAGCCTAGCTTTAAGCTCCCTTTCTCACCATCAATATTACACACTCCACATGCCCCGAATGCGGGAACATGTCGACAGGCTGCACCTCCACGGTGCGGAAGCCGCCGTCCTCCAGAATGCGCAGGTCCCGCGCGAGCGTCGACGGATTGCAGCTGACATAGACGACCCGCTTCGGCTTCATCGCGATGATCGTTTCAAGCAGCGAACGCTCGCATCCTTTGCGCGGCGGATCGACGACGATGACATCGGCGTCGACGCCCGCCTCATGCCAGCGCGGCATCACATCCTCCGCACGGCCGACGGCGAACTCCACGTTGCGGATGCCGTTCAACTCCGCATTGCGCTTCGCGTCCTCGATCGCCTCCGGCACGATCTCGACGCCGTACACCCGCTTCGCGCGCCGGGCCAGAAACAGCGATATCGTGCCGATGCCGCAATACGCGTCGATCACCGTCTCCTCCCCGCTCAGTCCGGCATACTCAAGCGCCTTGCGGTACAACACCTCGGTCTGTTCGGGATTCACCTGATAAAAAGACTGCGCGGAAATCGCGAAACGGATGTCCCCGATCCGGTCCTCGATCGTCTCGCTTCCCCACAGCACGCGCGTCTCATCGCCGAAGATCACATTCGTCCGCTTCATATTCACATTCTGGCAAATGCTCATCAGCCGGTAACCGGGCTGTTCGATGCGAACCGCTTCCCGCAACCGCTCCACAAACTTGTCGGCGTGCGGAAGATGTCGTCCGTTCGTCACCAGGACGACCATCATTTCCTTCGTCTTCACTCCCGTCCGCACGACCACATGGCGCAAAATCCCCTCATGGCGGGCTCGGTCATACGCCGGGATGCCCAGTTCATCCGCGATCCGTCTCACATGGCGAATGAGCGCGTCATTCTGTTCATTCTGGATCAAACACGCTTCCATATCGACGATGCGATGGCTTCCCTGTTCATAAAATCCGGCCGTCAACCCGCCTTCGCGTTCGCCGACAGGCACCGCAGCCTTATTCCGATATCTCCACGGTTCCTTCATGCCGATCGTCGGATGCACGATGACGCCGGAGGCGGTAGCCTGACGGTCATCTTTCGCCAAAAGCGCCGGAGCCTCTCCCGCCGGCGTCGCCGGCGAACCGAACGAACGAGCGGAACCCGCCGAATCAGGTGAATCGGAGGTGGTATCAGACGCAGCAGAACCAGGGGAGTCGGCGCCGTCTTCCGTCTCATCACCGGCACCATGCGCAACATGCAGCTTCCCGATCCGCGTCAAGTTATCGATCACCATCCGCCGCTTCCAGCGGAGCTGCGCTTCATAGCTCAAATGCTGCAGTTGGCAGCCTCCGCATGCTTCATAGATTGGACACGGCGGAATGACGCGATCTTCGCTTTCGCGCAATAACGCTTCCAGATCGGCGATGCCGTATTGTTTTTTCACATCCGTCACCCGCACGCGCGCCCGTTCGCCGGGAAGCGTCCCGGCCGCGAACAGCGTGAATCCTTCCGCTTTCCCCACGCCAAGGCCTTCATGCGTCAATCCTTCGATCTCAACCTCTGCTACCGTCCCTTTCCGCACGGGGGCTTGCTCATTCGGCCGGACCGGCGGACGTTCCTGGCTAGCCCCATCCTTCGAACCGTTCTGTCCTGCAAAATGGCGGCGATCCTCACGCCGACGCCGTCCTGAAGTCTTCTTTTCTTTTCTATTCATAAAAGAGACATACCCCTTCGACTGTTTCCCGTTTTTCTTCCATTATGCCACATCGGTTCTGCCGTCACACCGCTTCGCCTGTCACATGGTCGCTTATGCTTCTGTTCGCTCAATCCGCGCATTCCACCCTTCATGCTCCACAAGCCATGATCATCGGCCTGGCGCCTGGTACGCCTATCCGGCATCCGCCGTTTTTTATTCACCTATTTTCATCCGGCGGCAGTCCGAGTGCGGCAGCCGCACGGTCTGTCATCTTCGCTCCATCATACGATGATACCAACTTGTACAGAAAGGAGGCACAAAATATGCCGATTCAATTTCTGGACACGCGGATCTCCACCGGCACGCTGCCCGAGACTGGAGAAGGCGCGATACTGCCGCGGGAGCCGTTTCTGCTCGGAGACATAGGGCTGCAAACATTCGCCGTCGTCGGCACGCCGAACCAGTCCCTGATTCGCGTCTCGCTTTCGGGAACGATCGCCGTCAGAGTCCGTTCCGATTCCGCCGTTAACATCTACGTGCAAAGAGGCGGTACGGAAGTGCTCGGCTCCGGCGTGATCATTTACAGCGCACAGATCGATTTGTCCGACAGATCGGGTCACCAGCTGCTGAACTTCACGGCGGTGGACTTCCCGTCGGCGGCGGATGCAGCCGGCGGTCAGATCCGTTACACGATGTTCGCCGCACGCTCAGGCAAATCGAAAGTGAGAGTGATAAGTCCGGTTACCTTCGCGGGCACCGCGGCGGCGGGAGAAGAATAACGGTCCCGCGAAGCTTCGGTTTGCCGATCCCCATCACCGACCTTCACCACCGATACGGTTTTCTTCATGAATGAAGCAAGAAAGCCGATCTCGAACGTTTCGCTTCGGGATCGGCTGTTCCATATCTGTTTCCCATCGGCTATCTCCCATGAACCAACGAAAAATGCGATTGCTCCGGATCGACAAACACCTCAAGATGTTTCGGCAAGACGCTGAATCTGCCCGGCAACGTGCCGCCCAGTTCCCCGTCCAGATTCAGCTGCACGTGATCTGCCGACGTCACGACCAATTCGTCGACGCTGTAATAACGAACGAGCGGATCATGCAAATGTTCGCCGCGCAGCGCCATCGTCGCCAGACGGATGAAATCCGCCAGACTGCATTTTCTGAGCACGATCAGATCGAGCTTCCCGTCATTCAGCTTCGCTTCGGGAGCCAGCCTCTCGAAGCCCGCCACCGAATGGCTGTTGGCGAGAAAGAACATCATGATCTCTTCGTTGATCACGCAATCCCGCGACCGCATCTCGACCTTGATCGGTTTCAGCCATGCCAGCTTTTCGATGCCTTTCACATAATAAGCCAACTGTCCCAGCATCGTCTTCAGCTTGCTCGGCACCTCGTAAGTGAGTTCCGTTAGCGAGCCGCCGCCCGCGATGTTGATGAAATACTTCGTATCCGATTCAAGTTCGCACCGTCCCAGATCGATCGGCGCCGTATGTTGCTTCACGATAATATCGACCGCCCGCTTCCAATGCCGCGGAATGCCGATCGCCCGGGCGAAATCGTTCGTCGTTCCGACAGGCAGAATCCCGAGCTTCGGTCGTCTTTCCCGCTCCGCCAGGCCGTTCACGACTTCGTAGATCGTTCCGTCGCCTCCTGCGGCGATGACGATCTCGAACCCCCTGCGGACCGCTTCCTCCGCCGCCCGCGTCGCGTCGCCCGCCCCCTTCGTTTCATGGCAGGACGTCTCCAGTCCGCCCTGTTCCAACAGGTCCAATATAAACGGCAGCCGGCGCCTCATCTCTTCACGGCCCGAGGTTGGATTGTAAATTAATCTGGCGCGTATGGTCATCTGTCTGCAGCACCACCGATCTTCCATTGTTCCCCTATTTCCATTATGGCACAATCCTAATCCGCATTCCATCCGTTTGCCGCGCGCTCATAAGAAGTTTTTATAGCGTCTCCCCGATCGCCTCCCGCACCTGCGCCTCGATCCACCTCGTCACCCCCGGGTGAGGCAACAGCGTCTTGCCGTTATATTTGTACCGTTTTCCCTCCAGCCGTTGGGGAATGACCTTTCTTGTAAAATACCCTTCACTGATAAAAAACGGCACGATCAACACATCATGATCCGGATAGGCATCCTGCAGGCGATCGACCGTCTCCTTCGTTTCATCCGGCAGCAGCAAAGCGGCTTCCGCCGCCGCAAAGCCCCCCTTGTCCCGCAGCTTCCCCGCGAGCCGTTCCGTCACGACCCGCCATCTGTCGTAGAAACCTCCCTCCGAGCTCCCGTGCCCGATCACGACCAGCACTTCGCGCCGTGGGTCGGAGGAGATCGCCATCAGCCTGTCCCACAGCACATCGACGATGATCGGATGATCGTCCATCACACTTGTCCAATGCACACGGGCATTGATCCTCATGAGCGGCAAATCCGTCGGCAGCGCGGGTTGTTCCGTCAGGCCGAGCGCATATCTGATCTCATCGATATGGACGCTGCCGGAGCAGGCGAACAGCGGCACCACGACAATATCCGTCACGCCTTGCTCCTCAAGCCGGTCGATCCCGTCCTGGATCAATCGCCCTTCCACGATCTCAAGAAAGGAGGAAAAGACCGGGACATTGTCCGGCAGATCGACCTGTCTCACCGCATCGTCCACGAGCGACACCCAGTTTTCCTCCCTCGAACCGTGGCTGATCACCAGCACGCCGTACCGTTTTGTTGTCCGGTTCGCTGACCAAGTGGTTTTCGCCTGGTCTTGTTGCATGCAATTTTCCCCCGTTCCTTTTTCCGCTGATCATATGTCCCAAGGACTTCTTCGCCGTTCCATCCGCCGCTTCTTGCCATCGCCGATCCATCCTTGCCGCTTCCCTTCGCCGCGACCTCATTCACGGCGAAATGGCTTCGAAACGAAGATTGACCAGTTCGAAATCCCCGTCCCTGTAAAGGACATCCGCATGGAAATACCCGAAGTACCGGATATCGGCAGAGTTTTCCTTGTGTACGGCTGCGCCGAATACCCCTTGTATGCCATTTTCCGACCATTCGAAACTCACAACATTCCCCAGCACCAAAAAATCGCTCACCGCGTCAAATTCGTCGGGATCATCAAAAGGCATCACCGCCTCATACACCTGATCGCCGACCCGCAGTTTCCCGATCAGCCGTCCCTCCGGTTGAACCGATAACTGCAAATCGACCGCTTCACGAAGCTGCCGGATGCAGCTCTCCTGATCAAATACGCGGTCTTCCAGCCCTGCATCGCTTTTATCGACGATGTGCAGCTCTTCCACCGAAATACCCGCACCCGATCCGTTGTATAAAATAACGGCCAATTCCTGCTCCTCATCCCCGTCAAAATCATCCAGATACATGCGCGGCATAATCCCTCTCGGCGTCATATACGACCAGTCGAAGGCCGACACCTTATCGCCCCAATACAGAACGACGCCGTCGCGTTCCCCGGCATACAGCGCCGCTTCGGCTTCCGGAATTTCCGCCAGCAATTCCGGCTCACCGGACGCCTTCAGTCCGTCCGCAAGATCGTTCTCTTCATTCACCGGCCGTCCTTCCTGCTTACCCTCCGGCGACTGATCCGGACTGTCCCCGCTTCTTACCGCCGGAACTCCTTCAAGCCCCTTCTCTGTTTCGTTCCCTTCATTGCCGATGACCTGTTGAGCAGCGCAAGAGACAAGAACAAGACCGGTCACACACAAGACCATAAGCCATAAAAAAGGCCGTACGGCGCCATGATTCCGCTTTTGCAGCATCAACGCCCCTCCCCTCCCGTCTTCACCATACTGAAAGAATACCATAAAACAAGAAAAAAGGACGCCCCCGTCCGTTCGACAAAACACCGTATTCGCGTATACCCATCATATCCATACAACCGGGTATCCCGCATATCGCGATCGTTACAATTTCTTGATCCGTTCCAATGCCATCCGATACCCGTCGTTGCCGTAGTTCAGACACCGTTTCACGCGCGATATGGTCGCGGTGCTCGCCCCAGTCTCCTGCTCAATCTGGTTGTATGTGCAACCTTTGCCGAGCATGCGCGCCACTTCAAGGCGCTGCGACATCGACTCGATCTCGTTGATCGTACACAAATCATCGAAGAAAATGTAGCATTCCTCGATGGTGCGCAACGACAAGATCGCTTCAAAAAGCTGGTCGATCGTCTTATTTTGCAGTTTCTTCAGTTGCACAAACGTCACCCCTCCGATGAGACCATACTTTCTATTTCTATTGTACTTTACTCCTGTAAAGATATCAAACATTAAATCGTTCCAGCTTTAATACATCGTTGTTATACACATCCGTGATATTCGTCCATACCCGATAGACCTTTGTCACATATATGTATAGGGAACTATACCATCATCAACCTTTTGGCAAAGGATCGTGAATTCCGTATGCATGAGCAATATCCACCATATCGCCAAGACGCTTATATCCGGCAGTTGCCGGACAGTTCCTCGCCGGGTCAGGTTTATCCGGGATACGCCTATCCGCCGGTTGACATCACCAGGCCATATCACGAAATCGTCCAGCAGCCGCAGGTAGCGCCCGTACCCGTGCAGCAGCCCTCCGCTTCCGCCGCCGGCGGACTGTTCGGAGGAGGAAGAGCCGGGCAGATGATCAACGATCTCCAGGGGCTGGTCAACCGCATGGGCGGTCTCGACGGGATCCTGTCCACGGTCGGCAAAATCCAGAAACTCATGTCCACCGTTCAGCAGATCACGCCGATGCTCGGACTGCTGCTGAAAAAACCAGGGGATGCGGGAAATCTCAGCACCGCCTCAGCGGACTTTCACCGCCGGTCATCCGGCAGACGGCGCAGAGCCCGCCGCCGTCGCAGACGCGCGCAACGGAGCGGCGCGGCGAGACGGACGGGAGGAAGGAGACGGTCTTCCGGCCGCACAAGCCCCTCGGGCCGCACGGGCAGAACACGCCCGCTCTATCCTTAAAGGCATCGGCCGCAGCCCGGCATCCTGCGGCCCGCCGCGACGAAGGCGATCATGTACGATTGATCCGTCAACCGGCATTCGTACAGATCGCCTTCTCCCGTTAAACAGAAACATTCAGTCTGCTGCGTCGTCCGGGTTCGGTCTGAACGCGGTGAGATCGTTCAGCGCGCATCGGAGAACGTAACTTTGTATCCGTGCGGAATGAACTGCACCCATGTCTTGCCGGGCAGAAGCGGAACGACGCTGCCGTCGATATACGGACGAATGACGCCGTCGACCTGCTCCCATTTCACCTCACGCACTTTGCCCTGCTGGACGAGCCAGCCGGTACCCGGTCCGGTCACGTTTACATTTCGCCGTCCCTCGTTGTCGACGACGCTGTGCGACGTCTGCACGATCAGCACATTCGCGGCGGTGATTTGCTCTCCTGTCTCTTTGTCCACATGCGGCTGTCCCGCCATATAACGCTTGTACACGCCCGCCTCCGCATCATAGACGTATTCGACCGTGTATCCCAGCAAATAGGTCAGATGAACCTTGCCCGCGGGGTCGCCCTGAATAACCGTCTTCGAATCGGCAAATTTCAGCGGTTTCGGCTGTTTCCATTCGCTCCGGATTTTCTTCTTCGTGATCGCCGAACGAAGCTTCTCGATGCTCGAATACAGATTATGCGGCGCCGATCTCTCCGTGCTTCGCCAGTAATAAGCGCCGTCGCCGTAAATCTCATCCAGATGGTCGAGTCCGCGATTTTTCACAAGTTCGATCGCCGCCGGGCTGTATCCCGCGTGAACGATGAGCGCGTCCCATCCCGCGCCGATCTCCGCAAAATACGGGCGCAAACTGCGGATCGGCCCGATCACTTCCGGTTTCTCGCTGTGATAGATCGCCGCGAAACGCGTAATCTCCCCTTCGACGAGGATCTCGTAAACAATGTCCGCGTTGATCAGTCCGCTCTGCGGACGGGCATCCTTATGATTTTCCACCAGAACAAGGATCGGCCGATCCTTCACTTCTTCCATCGCGCCAAGGCCGGTCAACGGGTAAGTATACGGATAGATGATTTCTTCTTCCGGCTCGGCTTCCGGTTCAGGCTCGGGTTCCTCTTCCTGGCCGGCTTCCGTCTCGTCCAGATTCGCAAAAGGCGGCGTCGGATCGGGCTCCTCCTCTTCCACCGCCTGCGGTTTGCCGCCGCAGCCCGCCATCATCATCGTAAGCGCTAACACAAGGATCAGCGCCTTGTGCCATCCACGTTTTATTGACACTCTACGTTCACCTCATATGTATTTGGAGTTCCTGTGCAAAGACACTAACCTACTAACTTCTCGATCCGGCTGCTATTTCCTGCCTTGACGGCATCGTTTTTTTTGCCGGTACGGACGTCATGCGGAACATCGCGGGGCGCTTCCCGTTCCCGGAAACGGCCGATCCGCGAACCGGCGAAAGCTCTCCTTTCGCTCATTCGGCAGAAGCGTCTGCATTCGTATAGACGTTCACAGGAAGGGGAAGGGTTGCATGAAACGTCAAACAAAAAAGCGAGCCACCGAAGTGGCCCGCCGCGCGCTCCCCAAGCGCGTTCTCCCGTTACACCTTCACCGCCCGATCAATCGTCTGCCGCGAAGATCGCCAGGAAGCGGAGGATATACAGGAACAGGTTGATGAACGACAGGAACATGCTCAGCACCGCAAGCGGCATCATGTTCTCTGCAACACCGTGTCTGTACTGCGATACGTCATACAGCACGAAGCCGGAGAATACGAGCACCCCGAGAACCGTGATCACCAGATTGATCGTGTCGCTCATGCCGGTGAACAGCGAAATGATCCCCGCGCCGATGAGGACGATCAAACCGGCCATCAGCATGCCGCCGAGGAAGCTGAAATCCCGCTTCGAATAATACGCGTACAGCGTTAACGCCGCGAAGATGATCACCGTCAGCAGGAACGCCTGAGTGACGACGACACCAGCGGAAGCGTAAATCGCCACAGCCGGATAGACCACGACACCCGTAAGGAAGACGAACGCGAACACAAACGGATACCCGATCGGCTTGCCGCGTCTTTGGATGAACAGCGCCGCGATCAGCATGATCAGCTGCACGACCGCCAGCGGCAGGAACATCGTCGCCGGAACCGCCATGCCAACCAGCGTGCCGATGAAGCTTGTCAGCACGGCAAACGTGAACATGCGCATCAGCCGTTGGAAGGAACCCGAATATGTCTCCTGTTCCGCTCCTGCGTATGTGGATTGCGTTTGTTCGTAATTCATCATGCATGCACCACCTTTTCGTCCTTTAATGCTTGACACAAGTCTCTTCCAAGTTCCCCGATACTGCTGTTCGAAGACACTCTATTACATCTTATCATAAACAGGGCAAATTAGAATACTCTTGCATGTCATGGTCAGTGTCAAGCTAGTGTGGGCACCCTTTAGAGCTCTGGATTAAAGAATTTCGAAGAGCCCCTCGCCTTGTAAGCGCTTTGCCAATTTCATTCATCAATTAACGGAGAGTTGTCTGATTTTTTAGT
>Ga0310827_101551_pt1 | contig 11851 bp, 8 predicted proteins | sample WT_ome_2_FD_201309 | JGI IMG/M metagenome (GOLD analysis project Ga0310827, IMG submission 201309) | Sorghum-adapted microbial communities enriched on wild type (WT) sorghum from Joint BioEnergy Institute, Emeryville, California, United... ... | reverse complement strand
ACGCCGGAGGCGTATTCGAAGGTATTTTCCTCCTGGATCGGCAGCGCGTCCATATCCGCGCGGATGGCCAGCACCTTGCCGGGACGGTCCCCGATCAGACGGGCCATGACGCTGGTTTGAGTCGGATGGGAAATCTGCAGATTCCCGAACGACTCCAGCTGCCTGGTGACAAAACGTGCGGTCTCGACCTCCCGGAACGACAATTCCGGATGGCGGTGGAAATGTCTTCTCCACTCGACGACCTGCTCCTTCATCTTCTCCGCCTCTTCCAACAGCGGCTTTATCTCCATGTTGTTTCCCTCCTGTTCGCCGAAAAGGCGGTCAATTTCCCGCTTCTTCCGCCGCGCGGCGCAGCGCAAGAAGATTCGCCGCCGCGGAATGGATGGATACCCCGCAGCCGGGGGCCAGAATGAACGGCCGTCCCTGCATGCTGCGGATGGCCGCGCGGGCCTGCGCGGCAATCGTCTCCTCCCGGCCTGCCGCGGCGAAAAGCGCTTCGTCCACTCCGCCTACGGCCGCCTTGCCGCCGAGCCAAGCCGCCGAATCGGCAAGATTCGGGTTGCCGGGAGCCAGATCCGCCCAGTGGACGGCCTGCGCCCCGGGATAGACGAACCGGTCCGGATGGGCGTACGGACCGCACGTATGAATGATGGCCGAAGCTCCCCCCAGCGCCTCCAGAACCTGATAATCGTACGGACGGCCGAATTCCGCATACTCCTCCTCCGTCAAATACCCGTCGCGGGCCAGGCCCAGCGCCGCGTAGAAAATGCCGTCCGCCCCGGCCTTGACAAGCTCCTGCACATACTGCGCCAGCGTTCGGGATATCCGCCCCAGCGCCCGGTGCACCCCGTGCCTATTTGCGGCGAACAGGCCCGGCAAAGGCGTCGCTTGCCGGATCGCCTTGCGGTTCGATGCCAAGGTCCGGTTACCGGCCAAATATTCCAGCACGGCCAGCGGCGAGAAGACCGTTTGCAGGATCGGGACTTCTCCGCCCAGCTCCGCACGAACCAGACGGACGACCTCGACATGTTCCCGCAGCGAGGGACGGCCGGCGCCCGCTTCTTCAATGCTGTCCACGTCTTCCGGTCGATGAATCCGGTAATTGGAAACGACGGGGACTACCCCGTCGTAATTTTCATAATTATAGGTATTCCCCCAGGCTTCGGCATAATATGTCGTCCTCGGATTGATTTTTACAAAATCCCAATCGAATTCCCGCTGAAAGCCGGCCGTTGCGTCCGCCAGCCGGTCGGCCGCCTGTTCCCGGTCGATAAAATGGCGCCAGGCGGAAACCGGAGGCCGGTCGGCGGGCTCCCCCGCCATGACCGACTCGAACCGCTGTCTTTTGGACCACTGGGTCATTTCTGTTCCCTCCGTTTACATCACTTTCGTCAAGCCGATGACCTTCTCGATCATCATCAGGGCGATGACGGCAAGCAGAATAAAGATCACCGATACGGCATTAACCGCCGGATCGAAGGTTTGGTCGATATAGTTGAAAATGCGCACCGGAATGGTGACCGTGCTCGGCGCCGACACAAACAGGCTGATCGATACTTCCCCGAAGGAGGTAACGGCGGAAAAGACCGCGCCCGCGATAATGCCCGGCTTGAGGAGCGGCAGCGTAATCCGGAAAAACGTCCGCACCCGCCCGGCGCCGAGACTCATCGACGCCTGCTCCAGCCGCGGATCCAGATTGGCCGCGCTCACCCCGACGCTGCGGATGACATAGGGAAAAGCGACGATCACATGGCCGATGGCCAGGCCGGTCAGCGAACCGACAAGGCCCGTCGAGGTGAACACATACAAGAGGCCGATCCCGAGCACCACCTGCGGGATCATCAGCGGGGACAGCATGAACGACTGCAGCGCCTGCCGGCCCCGGAAATCGAGACGCGCAATGGCATAAGCGGCCAGTGTCCCCAGAACCACCGTTACCGGTGTGACGATGATCAGCAGGAGAACGCTGATCCACAGCGCGTCAAGCCACTCGCGGCTTCCCAGAAGCGCGGAAAACCACTTCAGGGAAAACCCCGCCGGCGGAAACTGCGGATACGCTTCGGGACTGAAGGCGGAGAGCACAATCACGAAAACGGGCAGAATCAGAAACAGGTAGACGAGGCCGCCTGCCAGCCAGACCAGCGCGGTTAGCCACGAAAACCGCCGGCGCCTGCCGGAGGAAGCGCCAGCCGAAGGTAATCTAGCCATTGATTTTCGCCTCCCATCGTTTCATGATCAGTCCCAGCAGCCCCACGACAACCGCCACCAGAATCAGCAGAGTGAACGACATGGCCGCAGCCAGCGGCAGATTGGAAATCTGCATCACCTGCTGGTAAATGGCCAGCGGCAGCAGCGGCTGCAGCCGGCCGCCCACGAGCAGGGGAGTAATGTAGCTGCCGGCCGCCAGCGAGAACACAATCGCCGCGCCGGAGATCATCCCCGGAACCGTCAGCGGCAGGGTTACCCTGGCGAAGGTGCGGATGCGGCCCGCCCCCAGGCTCATCGAAGCCTGCCGCAGATTCGGCCTGATATCCTCCAGGGAAGTGGCGATCGGCATCACCGCGAACGGAAGCATAACCTGCACATAAGCGATAATGACGGCCTTCATGTTCCACAATAGCGAGAGCGGCTGGTCGATCAGATGAAGCTTCAGCAGAAATTCGTTGACCAGCCCGTTCTGCGCCAGCAGCACGATCCAGGCGAACGTGCGGATGACGACGCTCGTCAGCAGGGGCGAGACGAGCAGGATATAGAAAAATGTCCGGAGCTTGCGGTTCGGCGACCGGACCAGCAAATAAGCCGCCGGATAGGCCAGCACGATGCAAATTGCCGTCGTGACCAAAGCCACCCAGAGGGTGGAACCGATTGTTCCGAGATAAATGTCCGAAGTGAAAATTTCTTTGTACTGCGCAAAACTGTACGTGGGCAGCAGATTCATCAGGCTGTCCACATCGCGGAAGCTCAGCACCGCGAGCAGCACGAACGGGACAACCAGAAACAGGCCCAGAAACAGCAGGCTCGGGGAAATGAGCAGCCAGTGAAACCCGGATTTTCTCCATTTGCTTCCACGGGTCTTCATGGCCGCCCCGCCTCCGGCAACAGCGGAATCAGGTCTTCAGGCTGCCAGCGCAGGTGAAGCGGCTGCCCCGGTTCCGGAAGGTCGGGGAAGGAGGGGTCCGGCGCGTGAATGACCAGCTCGCCGCTGCCTTCCAGCTTCGCCGTAATCCGCAGGGCATTACCGGCATAGCTGACGTCCGCCACGCGGGCGCGGGCGCAGTTCGCCCCCCGCTCGCGCGGCTCGCCGGAAACGCGGATGCGCTCCGGCCGCAGCATCAGCTTGACCGGGCCGCCGCGCTTCAGCGACGGTTCGTTCGCCGCTTCCAGGAGCAGAGGCTTGCCGGGCTCCGTCTCGAAGCCTTCGGCAGCAAACAGAAGAAGGCCCGGGGAAGCCGGTTGTCCGTCCGAAAGCGGACGCGCTTCGATCAGGTTGACCTGCCCGATAAACTCGGCGGCAAACCGGTTGGCCGGACGGCGGTATACCTCCAGCGGCGTGCCCAGCTGCTGCAGCTCCCCGCCGCCGAGAATCCCGATCCGGTCGGACAGGCTGAGCGCCTCCTCCTGGTCGTGCGTAACCAGAACGGTGGTAATGCCGACGCGTCGCTGCAAATTTTTCAGCTCGGTCTGCATTTCCTTGCGCAGCTTGGCATCCAGGTTGCTGAGCGGCTCGTCCAGGAGCAGCACCGCCGGCTGGATCGCCAGGGCGCGGGCGATCGCCACCCTCTGCTGCTGGCCGCCGCTCAGCTGATGGGGCATCCGCTTTGCGAACGATTCCAAGCGGACCGCCGCCAGGCTCTCTTCCACGCGGGAGCGGATCTCGGCGCGCGGCTTCTTCCGGATTTTCAATCCGTAGGCGACATTCTCAAATACATTCAGATGCGGGAAAAGGGCATAGTTTTGAAAAACCATGCCGATGTTTCGCTGATAGGGCGGGAGCCAGGTGACATCCCGCCCGCCGATTGCGATTTCGCCGGCGGTCGGTTCAAGAAAACCGGCGATCATGTTCAACAGCGTCGTCTTGCCGCAGCCGCTCGGCCCGAGAAGGGAGAAAAACTCCCCCTCCCGGATCTCGAGATCGACCCGCTTCAAGGCGACGTTGTCCCCAAAATGTTTGCTTACCCCTTGAATCCGGATGCCGCTCACTTTTTACCCCCCAGCACCTGGGTCCAACGGTTCGTCCAATCCGCAAGCTTGGGAGTAACCGCGTCATAGTCCACCCAAGTTAATTTTTTGTAAAAATCCTCGCCCACCTGCACCTGCTTCTTCAGTTCATCGCTGTATTGCACCTTTTTGTTCGTCATGCCGTACAGGGACTTGTCGGAAAACGCCTTCTGCACTTCAGGGGAGCACAGATAATCGAGCAGCTTGTAGGCGTTGGCCAGGTTCGGGCTGCCCTTCATGATTGCCCAGCTGGCCACGGCCGCTACCGGACCGTCTTCCGGATAGGCGAATCCAACCTTCATGCCGGCCTGCTTCATTGCGAAGACACGGCCGTCCCAGAACGGCACAACCCAGGCATCGCCGCGTTCCAGCAGCGTCTGGATCGAGCCGGAGCTGTCCGGGTAGGCGACGACGTTGTCCTTCAGCTGCGCCAGCTTGTCGAACGCCTTGTTGACATCGGCGTCGTTTTTCTCCTGTCCGCCCAGGGAATGAATCAGACCGGAGAAAAACTGCAGCCCTGCCGAGTAGGTCGGCGAGGAAATGGCCACATGGCCTTTATACTCCGGCCGCCATAGGTCCGCCCATTTGGTCGGCTTCACGGGCACGAGATCCTCCCGGTAGGCAATGCCGAGCTGCCCCATGCTGAAACCGGCCGCATAGGCTGCGCCATCCTTGGTAAACCGCTGCTGCACGGAAGGATACAGGTCGGCCAGGTTCGGAACGTTCTTCGTATCCAGCGGCTGCAGCAGGTTGGCGGACATGGCCCGCTGGATCGTGTCCGGCTGCAGAATCAGGATGTCATAGCTCGGATTTTTGCCGTTCGAGGCTTTGATCTTGTTGAACCACTCGGCATCGGTGCCGGTTACCACATCGACCTTGATGCCGGTTTCCTTGGCGAAATTGTCCAACGCCGCGGCGCGGATGTTTTTCTCCCAGTCGCCGCCGGACACGCCGATGACGACATGGTCCGTCTTCGGAAGGGCGCCGCCCCGGCTGCCATCGGCCGCCTGTTTGTTGCCGCCGCAGGCCGAGGCCACGATGGCCAGGCTCATCAGCACCGTGAACGGAATCAGCAGTTTACGTTTTTTTCTCATTGATGGTTACCCCCTGTAATTTTCAGTTGTTCAAGGCGGCTTTCGCCCCGCTCCGAACCGTTTCCGGCCTGGAGCCGGCTCCAGGCCTCCCGCACCGTATCCGGGCTGATCGCTCCGTCATAAGACTTCAGGAACGAGTGGACATCCTGCTTGCGCTGCCATCTCTCGGCCGGCGGAAGCTGCTGCAGCAGCCGGGCCAACGTGTCGCTGGCCCCGGGAGTCCACTTCTGTTCGTAGCTTTCCCTGGCCGCCCCGAAATCGATTGCCGGCCGGGGAGACTGCGATTGGATGCGGCGCGCTTCGCGGGTTGCCGCCTCGTCCACGGCCAGGCGTCCGCCGTCTTCCGCGAGAACGACGCCGTACAGCCGCCGCGCCCGCTCGCGGCTCAGCAGGCCGGATTCAACCTCCCGCAGCACGAGCTCCGCCGGGCGCTGCAGCGGGTCGCCCCAGCCTCCTCCTCCGGGGGAGCGAATGCTGACTACTTCGCCGGGCGCCGGCGCAAGCACGCTGATTTTCGGCTCCTGGCGCTCGCCGGGACGTCCCGGGTTCAGTACGACACTGCCCAGCGTTCCCGCGCAACCGCCGGCCAGTCCCCACGGCTGGAAGCGCAGCCGCTCCATCCCCCGGGCGGTCACGATCGAATCCGGCCGGATGATCTCGAAGTCAAGGCGGACCGCATGCCCGCCGCGATGCAGACCGGGGCCGGAGGTATCCGGCATCAGCTCGTACGAATGCACAAGAATGTCGATGTGCTGCTCGAGGCTTTCCACCGGGGTATTCTTCAGGAACCCGGACGAGTGATCAATGCCGTCGACACCGTCCATGTCCGCCTGGCCGCCGCCGCCCCCGCCCATCGGCTCAACGACCGCCACCTTGCGGGTGCCGGATACGGCATCCGGAGTGGACAGCACCACGATTGCCGCCTGACCGGCTCCCGCCGCCGGTACGGCCTCGGGAAGCGCCTGGGCCAAAGCCCCGAGTACAGCGTTGTACAGCCGCATGGTAATCGTATGCCGCACGCCCACGGCCGCCGGATATTCCGGGTTGACAAGCGTTCCCCGCGGCGCGATCACGCGGATCGGGTGCGTCAGGCCGCCGTTCACCGGAATGAACGGGTCCGAGCTGATGATGTAGTTGATCAGGCCCTGGAACAGGAAAGAGTGCCGGCTGCCGTTCGTCACCAGATTGAACGCCGTCTGGACCTGCGGGTCGCAGTTGGAGAAATCGAGCGTGATCGAGTCCCCTTCCACAGTCACGGTCACCGCAAGCCGGATCGGCACGTCGGATACCATGTCGTCGTCCAGATAATCGGCGAACGAATACGTGCCGTCGGGGATGTCCCGGATTACCTTGCGGGCCCGGGCCTCGCCCTGGTCCAGCAGGTCGAGCATGCCGTTTTTCACCGTTTCCAGGCCGAATTTTTTCACCATGGCCAGAATCCGCGTTTCCGCCGTATTGACCGAGGCCACCATGGCGTTGATGTCGCCCAGGTTGAGATGGGGAACGCGGCTGTTCGCGTTCAGGAACGTATGGACATCCGGGTTCGCTTCTCCGCGGCGGTACAGCTTGACCGGCGGAATCCGCAGCCCCTCCTGGTGAATATCCGTGGCCCGGGGGGAAATGCTGGCCGGCACCAGCCCGCCGACGTCGCTGCAGTGAACGAACGCCCAGGCGTAGCTGATCAGCTCCCCGTCCGCGAAGATCGGCTTGAACACGTGCACGTCGGGCAGGTGCGTCGCCAGGCCGTCAGTCGAATACGGATCGTTCGTGATCACGATATCCCCCGGCTCCAGAGGACCAACGGCCCGAACCGCGCGCTCCAGGCTGAGGCCCAGGAAAATCGTGACGCCCACCGTCCGCGGGTAGACGAAAAATTCGCCGGACGGCACGGCCAAAGCCGTGGCGAAGTCGGCCGATTCCTTGACGAAGGTTGTGAACGAGGTGCGCTCGATCACGTGGCCCATGCCGCCGGCAATGGCGTTGAAGTAGCTCCGCATAATTTCTAGGGTTGCCGGATCCGTTCGCATTATGATTCCTCCCCGTTGCGCTGCAGTATCAGGTTTCCGTAGGCATCCACCCGGCCGTGCCATCCGTCCAGAATAAGGACGGTTGTGTCGTCCTGTTCCACGATTGCGGGTCCTTCGATCCGGTGGCCGTGCAGCAGGCCGGAACGTTCGTATACCCTGGCGGTATATTCTGCGCCCCGGGCGATGATGCTGCGGCTGCCGATCGGCTCCACCGTTCCTTCCGCCCCGGGCACCCGCGGCTGAACCGGTTTGAGCGTGCGGCCGATGATGCGCACGCGCAGCCCGATCACCTCGAGCAGCGCCTCCCGGTCGCAGTGCCCGTACTGCCGCTGATGGAGATGATGGAATGCGTCGAGAATGCGCTCATGGCCGGCATCGTCCAATATCGCCGGATCCAGGGGCAGCTCGATCTCGTAGGCTTGTCCGCTGTACCGCGCATCCATCGAGTACAGAAGCGTCTGCCCCTCCAGGCCGCGGATATCCTGCTCCGCCAGCCATTGCCGGGCATGCCCGGCCAGCTTGGCAAATTCCTCCTTCAGCCGCGGCATCGGCAGATCGGCCAGCAGCGTCTGCCGCGACTGCACCGCATCATAGGCGAAATCGGCAGTCAGGGCGCCAAGCGCGCAGAGCGTACCCGGGCTCGGGGGAACCAGCACGCTGCTGGCCTGGATTTCATCGGCCAGGAAGTTGGCGGTCACCGGACCGGCTCCTCCGAAAGCGAGGAAGCTGAAATCGCGCGGGTCGAACCCGTGCTGCTCCATGACGCTACTCAGTTCGGCATACATATTGGCGACAGCCACCTGGATCATGCGGTCCGCGGCGGCCCGGACGTCCAGCCGCAGATGATCGGCGATCGGTTTCATCGCTTTCTCCGAAAGCTCCGGATACAGCGGCACATGGCCGGCGGCGAACCGCTCCGGGTTCAGATAACCGCAAAGCAGGAACGCATCGGTGAGCGCCGCCTTATCGCCGCGTCCGTAGCATGCCGGCCCCGGGCTCGAGCCGACCGATTCCGGCCCGACTTTCAGCAGTCCGCCGTTATCGATCCAGCCGTAGGAGCCGCCTCCGGCGCCGACCGAATAAATGGATACGGAAGGAAGCATAATCGGAAAGCCGGCGAGATGGTTCGTCTGCACAAAGGTCGGCTGCCCGTTCTCGATAATGGAAATATCCGCGCTCGTTCCGCCCATGTCGAACGTTACCACATTGGAGATGCCGGCCGCCGCCGCCGCGCGGACAGCGCCGATCACGCCGGCGGCCGGACCGGAGAAGAGCGTCCGGACCGGGGCCGCGGCGGCCGTGTCGATATCCATGATTCCGCCGTTGGACTGGGTGATAAACGGCGTCGTCTTCATCCCTTCGCCGGTGAGCCGTTCCCTGAGCGTCCCGAAATATTTTTTCACATTCGCCTGGATATACAGGTTAACAACGGTCATTACCGCCCGTTCGTATTCGCGCATTTGCGGATACAGCCCGGAAGAAAGGCAGACGTCCAGCCGCCCTTTCGCGCGTTCGCGGATCCGTTCGGCGGCGATCCGTTCATGAACCGGATTTTTGTAGCTGTGCAGGAAGCAGACGGCTATTCCCGTTACTCCCGCCGCCAGCGCGGCGTCAATGGCCCGGTCCAGGCTTTCCCGATCGATCGGTTGTTTCACCGTGCCGTCCTGCAGAAGCCGCTCCCGTACCGGGAACACATGCTTGCGTTCGATCAAAGGCTCGGGCAGCCGCGACCGGAAATCGTACGGCACCGGCAGACGAAGGCGCTGCAGGTTAAGAATATCGCGAAAGCCTTCGGTTACGAACAGGGCGATCGACTCGCCCTTGCGCTGCAGAAGGGTATTCAGACCGATCGTGGTCCCATGCACAAAATAATCGATATCCGCGGGCTCGATTCCCTGTCGGAACAGCAGCTTTAGCCCGTTGACAATGCCTTGGGCGGGGTCCGCGGGAACGGTCGGAGTCTTCAGGCCCATAATGCGGCCGCTTTGTTCCCCGAGCACGGTCAAGTCCGTAAACGTGCCTCCGATGTCAATGCCAAGCCGATAAGTTTCTCTAGTCAAAGGTTTTTCCCCTCCTCCAATAGGCAAATCAAGCATTCCTATAAATTAACTAGGTTTTTATGAAAAATCCCAATTTTGCTTTCATTATTTTACCACTGCCTTTGTTCAGGTCAATGGTAGAATGTTCGCAGCAAAGTTAATGATTTCCACCGTTTCCGCAAAAACACGGGGCATCCGTTTTCTGCGGATGTTCCGCCGACGTTCCGGATGCAAAAAACCCGGGGCGGACCCGATTCTGGCACCCCGGATTTCTATGTTTTCCACAATTTCGTAAAAACATGCGGTCCGCTCCCGGCCTACTTCAAATTGGCCGACCAATTTTCCGCGCGTTTCTGCAGGTCGTCCAGAAACTGCTGGATGTCCGGCGCGTTTCCGGAGGCCGCCTTGCTGATAAAACCGTTAACCGCGGGAACAATGTCGCTCATATAGAACGGGTTGGCTTCGTCCATCAGCTCGGAATGGGCAACCTCGGCGATTTTCAGCGCCATCTTCACATACTTGTCTTCCGGATCGACAAAATCGGCATTTTTCAGGGTTGGCGTATTCGCATAGTTTTCGTACATATATTTTTGCGTTTCATAGCCGGCCAAAAATTTCAGTACCTGCCACGCGGCCTGCGGATCCCTGGCGTCTTTGGCCATGACGAACGGATCGACGGCCACCCAGCCTTCGCCCTTGGGCCCCATATTCATCACCGCCGCGAACCGGTCCAGCAGCGCCTTGTCTTTCTTCGTGCGGTATTCGCTCATGGTGGAGCCGCCGGTCTGGTCGATCCCGATCGCGATATTGTTCCTGGCAAGGCCGAAGTTTTCAGCGCCCTGTCCGTTGACAAAACCGGCGGGAGCCAGCCGGGCCGCTTCCTTCAGCCATTCCATCACCTTGACCATCTCCGGTGTATTCAGTTTCCACTTGATGTTCTTGATGTCCTTAAGGCTGCCCTCCGCCCCCTTGGCGCCGAACGCCAGGCACAGGGCCACAAACGTCGAGCCGTTCAGCGAGTTGCCGCTCCAGTACAGCCCGTAATTCGGTTCGCCGGTCTTCGGATTTTTGCCGGTCATTTTCTTCGCCTTCTCGAGAATTTCCGCGGGGGTCGGCTTTTCGGACAGCGGCTCGACGCCCCAATCCTCGAACAGCTTCTTGTCGTACACGATGAGCCGCCGGCCGAGCACCGCCGGGATGCCGAACTGCTTTGTGCCGTCAGGAGACCGCGTGCTGTAGGAATTGTTCCAGATTCCTTCCAGATAAATCTCTTTGTGGAAATCGGGATCGTTCTTGATCAAATCGTCCAGGTCGCGAAGCAGCCCCTCCTGGTACCACTGGGAAGCGAAGGCCCCGCCTGTATAGAGAACATCGACATCCTTGGACATCAGCATAGCCGTCTGCTTGGCTTTGACGTTCTCCCACGGAATTTCATAAAGCTCCAGCTTGATGTTCGGGTACATCTTGTTAAACGTTTCCTTCAGGTACTGCTTCAGGCCGATCGTTTCGTTGCCGGTCAGCGGATCGAGCCCGTTCTCCAGCTTCCAGCCGGCCAGCGCCACCCGAACCGTTCCTTTCATGTCGGATACTTTGGAAACTTTGGTATCCGCTGCCTTCGTGCCGGAGCCGGACGAACAGGCCGGCAAAATGAGAGCCAGCAGCAGACACAGGACGGACAGCCATTTTCTTCTCATGCCCCTATCGACCCTCTCTTTCCTGGATTCATCGCATCGGATTATTGCTTGATGCCGGAGAGAGCAATGCTCTCGATAATAAAGCGCTGCAGGAACAAATAAACGACGACAACGGGAATCAGACTGACTGTGGTGGCCGCCATAATGATCGACGGCTGGTGGTTGAGCCCGTTGTTGTAGGTGAACATCGCCAGGCCGATCTGGATCGTATACTTCGACGCCGATTTGAGCGCCAGCAGCGGCCACAGCATTTCGTTCCAGACGCCGAGGAACAGAAGGATGACCATCGTCGCGACAATCGGCGTGCACAGTGGAAAGTAGATCCGTCCGAAGACGGCAAGCTCACCGGCTCCGTCGATGATCGCCGCCTCTCTCAGCTCCGAAGGAAGCTGGTCGATGAACGCCTTGGCGAGGAATGTTCCGAAAGCGTAGTTGAGCGCGGGCAGATAAAACGCCCAGTAGGTATCGATCAGACCGATTTTGCTGAACAGCAGGTACTGGGGAATCATCGTCATCTCAAAAGGAATCATCATCGTGCTGAGCGCGAGCAGCAGCACGGCGGCAGAACCCTTGAAGCGCAGCTTGGAAAGCGCATAACCGGAAAGCAGTGCGGACAGGGCGCTGACCAGGATGACGCCGGCGCTGACGAGCAGGGAGTTGAAAATATACCGCAACATCCGGACATTCATGAAAGCCGCCTTGTACGTTTTCAGCGAAGGCTCCTCCGGCCATAGCCTGGGCGGAAACGTGATGTTGAGGCGCGCTCCCCAGTCGAAGCT
>Ga0310827_101545_pt1 | contig 11890 bp, 7 predicted proteins | sample WT_ome_2_FD_201309 | JGI IMG/M metagenome (GOLD analysis project Ga0310827, IMG submission 201309) | Sorghum-adapted microbial communities enriched on wild type (WT) sorghum from Joint BioEnergy Institute, Emeryville, California, United... ... | reverse complement strand
GCAAACGAGTCCATTCGGCGATCGGGTATCTCACACCCATTCAATGCGAACAAATGTACGATTATGTTGCGTAATTTTCTCGATTCCATGTGTCCAATCTATTGACAGAGGTCCAAGCTATTATTTTTATGAAGCCGATCTAGTTCGGCTTCTTTTTTTTTGTTTGAGGAATCTTGCGAAAGCTGACAGATCAATTGAAAGAAATTTTGTAATCGTACATCCTGAAATGATGGACGGGAGGATAATCAAGATTGGTGTCGAATTACAAAAGATGCAGGTAATGCTCAGGACCTGTGACATCATACTTATTATGTAAATGCGTGGCTGATTTATATGGTTCAGGAGGATCGTTGTGTTTAAGCATATAGAACTGCTTACGATGCGGGCTTTTTTTCGGGCGCAGGAGGATGGGGTGTTGCCGCACTTTCTCGGGTCGACCGTTCGCGGAGTGTTGGGGCATTGCATGAGGGAATTTTCCTGCATCGCACCTGACGAAAAGTGTCACCTGTGTGAGTTTGCCTCCAAGTGCGATTTTGCGCAACATTTTTGTTCGCCCGGCAATGTCGCCGGTTCGGTAAATCCGTTTGTCATCTATGTTCTGTCGCAAGGGAAGACGAATTGGCAAGCCGGAGATCCCCTCGTCTTCGATATTACCTTGATCGGCAGGACAGTCACTTCTGCGGGGCTGTTTGTTGACGGACTGCAGGCGATGTCGGAGCGCGGCTGGGGTGCGGGGCGAATGAGGTTTCGACTGGAACAGGTTGTAAACCCGAAAACAGGGCAGCTCATCTGGGAAAGCGGCAAGACCTGGCTGCGGAATATTCGCCCCGAACAGTTGGAAACGAACGACCGGCAGGCAAGCAGCGTGCTGATCCGTTTCGATTCCCCGACGCGGGTGCTTGTCGGCAAACGATTATGCCGGGAGTTATCGTTTGCCCATGTCATTCAGGCGATCTGCAGACGCATCTCGTTATTGTCCCATGCATACGCGGACGTGCCGCTGGAATGGAATGAAGAAGCATTGCTTTCAGACGCATCGAAGATTCGGACGGCGGAACAGCATTGGTTGACCGTTGATTTTTCCCGGTATTCCATGAACCGAAAAGGAAAATTGGAGCTTCCGGCCATTGAAGGCTGGGCCAGATATGAAGGGGATTTGGAGCCGTTCACCGCCATTCTGGATGCCGGACAAAGGCTGCATATCGGGAAAAACGCCACTCATGGTTTCGGCCATTTCGAACTGTATTACGATCGTTAAACGAATGGAGGGGCAAACGCAATGACAACTAAACCAAATGGAAATAAAATAAAAGCCTATCAGGCGATATTGCAAAACTATAAATATATGAATTACATGATGGTCAACCAGCTCGAATTCATATCTTCTCACGACGGATTGACCGGCAATTACCGCGAACGAATGTGGCTGTCGTATTTTCGCTCGATCATTCCACAGAAATATTCGCTGGCGCAAGGCGTGATCATCATCGACTCTAAAGGAAAACAATCGAGGGAAGTGGATATCGCGGTATTCGATGAACAATACACGCCATACGTGTTTCAGTACGATTCCATCAAGTATATTCCGATCGAAGCGGTGGCGGTCGTCATTTCGTGCAAAAGTAAGAAGGTAAGTGAAAGTAACCTGAAAAAATGGTCTGAAAGTATTAATCGTTTGCGTCCGAGCCGTGCAGGGATCACGCGGACGATTACAGATTTAAACATCGGCTATCAAAATAAAACGCAGACCCGGACCAGGCCGATCAAGATTTTGGCTACATTGAAAGAATATATAGATAAAATAAATAACCGCTACTGTATAGATTTTTGTGAAAAATATAAAGATCATTATGATTTCATTATTTTGGAGCATAAACTGGACCAAAAGAAATTGGCAGACAACAGTGAAGAAATACTGCGAAAGTTTGATGTCCGTCTTAATTATCCGGAATGGACGCTCGGTGAGTGGTACAGGAAATTGAATCACGGCGACAAGGATTTTGACATATCCAAACTCCCTATTGATCTTGATAAGGAAATAAAAGAGGATGGTGTTCTGCGTCTCGCTCCGAAAAAGGATGGGGACCATCCAATTAAAAACCATGGGAATACCGAGAGCAGCATAGCATCACGGTTAGAAAATACGCTGGGCGACCTGAGAATCGACGGGTTTCCGTTGCTGACCCTCAATTTGCAATTGAATCAACTGCTGATGCTGATCAACAATCCGATGCTGTTCCCGCATTATGCCTATGCCGCGGAATTCAAGAAACAGGTGAATAACATGAACGGGGACAAGAATAAGAAGTCGGAAAAGGATGGGGCGGAAGTATGACGGGGAAAGGCGCCTATGTTTTCATCGACGTGTCCCGGAAGCAGGAATATATTTTCAGGAATAACGAATTGAGAGCGAGCCTTTATCGTTCTTTCGTCATCAAAAGTGTGACCGAGGATCTTTCCGGAGATAAAGCGCTGAAAGAATGTATACATGGCACGTTGACCCTTAACAAGTTTCTGCAAGAGAAGTTCCACCAGCATGATTATTGCTTCAAATTCAGCGGCGGCGGAAACAGCATCCTTTATTTCAACCGTTCGGAGGATGCGCGGTATTTTGTCCGAAACTATAGCCTGCAGGTGCAGAAACAGTTTCCCGATCTGGAACTGTACATCAGCGTCGTTGAAGAACCGGACGGCATGGACGATGAGGCGAAAAGACCTGCTCTTGAGAAATACATACGGGAAGAACTGCACAGAAAGGCGGATAAATTAAAAGACGCGAGAGAAGGCCAGTTCAGGCGCTGGACGTACGGGATCGAAAAAATCGATGCCGCAGGAATGCCGGTGTTGAAGCTGACGGAAGACGAAAAAGACAAGAAGAGAGAGTTGGAACAAAAGATACAGGTAAAGTTGTTGGACAAACTGGCGATTCACTCCGGGGATGGCGGCAGGAAGTTGTTCACCGTCACCAAAGAATTGACGGATTACAGAAAAAACAGTCCCGGTCAGGATATCGGGAAGAGTTATATCGGGATCATCGCCATTGACGGCAATCAGATGGGGAAGATTGTGAACAGCATCGAGACGTTCGCCGATCTGAATGCGTTCGGGAACTGGATCGAAAAGGTGTACTATCACGCCGTTTGCCGGGCGCTCAAGGATATCGGCGCCGCCGATCTGATCGTCACGCCGGTGCTGATGGCGGGGGATGATCTGTGCCTGATCACCAATGCCGAATATGCCCTGGAGCTTGCCCACCTTATTGTCCGGAATATCATGAAGCTGTCCGCCTCACCATATCCGGACCCGGAAGATCCGAGCAGCGTGTTGCCGCCATCGATCTCTGACAAACTGAGCAGGCTGAACCTGCATTATTTGAGCGCATGCGCCGGAGTAGCGATCACGAAGGTCACCTATCCTTTCTATGAAGCGGTGAAAGCCGCCGAAGACCTGTGCAAGCAGGCGAAAGAGAAAATATACACCCTGCGGCACGACGATGACTCAGGGACGATGCCGGGCTTCATCGATTGGCGAATCGTGCACGGCCAAGCGGAGCCGGCGGAAACGTACGAAGAAATGGTCGGAAATACGGGCGTCAAGCAAGTATTCCATATCAAACCGTTGCTAATTTCGAGGGAGGACGAGCCGGCGGATCAGCCTACATTCGATCGGTTCAATCAATTGGTGAAGACCTTGATCCGCGCTCTGCCGCGAGACGAGGCCGACTTTTCGCGCGAACCGGGGCAGGGTGCGGGGATCAGCCGTACGGAACTGGAAAAAGTGCGTCGTGCGGTGTACAACGGTCCCGACGCTTACGAGCAATTGTTCCGTAACGATCAGACCGGACAGCTAAAATGGCTGAGAGACCGCGTGCAGGAATGTTTCCCGAATCTGCGCGTGCATGAAGTTGCTCCGATCCTCACAGAAAACAACACGGTCACGTACATTTTCCATGACGTGCTGGAGATTTTGCCCTATATGCGCGAGTTCTGGACTTCCAGATATTCCGAAGGGAGGGGAGTCATCCATGAGAGTTCCTGATGTCCGCATTCGCCTCAAGTTGTTGAGCGAGGCCATCTTCGACAGCGGTGAACAGGCGACGAATCATGTGCATACGCAGGCGCTGTCCGATGCACAAGGCTGCGTGTATTATCACGCGAAGACGTTCAAGGGAGTGCTGAAGCGTCAGGCCTTCTGGCTGTATCGATTGTACAAGGAAATGGGCGAAGAGCAGACGGCGCGGACATTCATGGAGGCTGTCGCCGATCTGTTCGGGATTCATGATGAGGAGCAAAAATTATATAACATATTCGACGTGAGGCGGCGGAAAGGCTACATGCGTCTCGGGAATTTGCAACTGCCCATTTCCATCCGCAACCGTATCGCCGAATGGCTGGGTGTGGACGGACAAGCCCGCGAACGGGGCTGCGACCGCTTCTCCCCGCAGGACATTCTGGAGGCGCAGACGAATGTGCGCACGATCATTCAGATGGAGGGCGGCGTTGTCAAAGACCGCATGCTCACTTTCTTCCATACGGTTAAGGAAAAGCTCGTTTTCGAGTCGCAGGTCGAATTCGAGCGGTTCCCGGACGTGGATCATTTGCAGCAATTGCTCCGGATCGTCCGTTCGCTGGAGCGGATCGGAGCCGGAGAAAACAGGGGCTACGGACGGGTGGAGCCTAAGCTCCTGATCAACGGCCGCGAGATCGAACATCCGGATGAGGTGGAACGCGCGCTTGAGGAAGGGTGTGAACCGAAGACCCTGACAGTGTCGCCGATCGTCCCGTCAGCGAATCGGGATATGGAAACGGACCGGGGCGAAACGGGGAGCGGGATGGCGACTATACAAGTGCCCGGGCAAGCGGATGCCCGTTCGGCAGCGCGTTTTTACGTGATCGAGATTCGAAATGAAGAGCCGCTCAAGATCGGCGCCGCGGGAAGCAAGGAGAATCCGTCCGAACGTTCGCTGCAGCATATTCCCGGTTCGACGATTCGCGGGGCGCTGATCGCCTATTTGCAGCAGATGGGACTGTTTCAGCGGGATGAGACGGATTTTCTGCAACATCTGTTGTGTCAAAACGGGTACCTGTATCGCAACGGGCATCTGTTCATGCCGACGCCGCAGCATTTGCGTCTGGACAAGCACCGTTACCGTCAGAGCAAGATGGAGAAAAGGACGGTCGAATTATCCGATTATGATCATGATTCCGGCGGATCGGGGAAAAACCAGATTCCTTACCGCTATGTCACGATCCATGCGGTTGATGGCGGCGAAAGCAAGCTGGTCGGCGGCAAGGTGAAGCTGGCTTACCGGCTGCATCACAGCACCATCCGCAAGCCGGATCAAAGGGAAAGGGAAAATTTGTATAACTATCAGGCGATCTCCGAAGGGCACGCGTTCCGGGCGATTATCAGGTATGAGGGCGAGCACGGCTACATGCTGGACGAGGTGTTAGCTCCCGGACGTTCCACGGTGTGGTATTTGGGGGGCGCGAGAAGCGCGGGATACGGAAGATGCGTCGTGACGCCGGTCCGCATTTGCGCAACGCATGAAGAAGCGGTCCGAGCGGCCGGATACCGTCTGCCGAGGAGATTGCACGGAGACCGGTTGACCGTCATCTGTCTGACGGATTCCTTGTTCCGGGACCGTTACGGACAACCGGCGGTCGGTCTCACCAGCGAAGCCGTCGAAAAGCGGCTCGCCGAACTGCTGCCGGAAACGAAGACGAATCCGGTTAAAGTGGTGTCGAGGCGCCTGTTTCTGCAAACGGGGATGAGTGAAGGATATAATGCGGTCTGGAACGCCAGGTATCCGAAGGAAACGATCGTGAAGGCGGGCTCCGTGATGCAGTTTGCATTGTCCCGCGAATTGAGCGAGGACGAATGGCGGAGGGTGATCGCGGGACTGGAGGCCGCGCCGTGCGGAAGCCGAGTTCAGGAAGGATTCGGATGGCTATTGGTGAATGTGGATTATCCGAAACGGCTGGATACGGCGGAGATGAACGAGACGATACAACCGCCGATTTCCGAATCTGTGGCGACGGCTCAGGACGGCCAGGGTGGAGCGGCGGATGATCGGGGAGATCGGATTGAACCGATGGATCAGGACGAAGAGGAAGCCTTACTGATCATCCGTAACGCGCTCATCGACGGCAGGGAACAATGGCTCATGATGATCGCCCGCCGCTTGCTGGAACCGGTTCGGAAGGATGCGGAGTCTGCGCTGAATTCGTCCGGCACGCTGATTTTGTCCGATCGGCTCCATCGGGCGCATCTCCATCGCATGTTGTCGCGCATCCTGGATTGGCTGAACGGTCAAGAGAGGAAACCGGGGTTATTCCCGCAATTCCAACAATCCGGAAAGCTGCCGGTCGGCTACGCGTTCTATGAGCAGGACAAGGAGTTGTTTTCTCTGGCATCCGTTCATTTGAGGGGGTTGTTGGAATATCTGAACGGCACTCAAAAGTACGAGGAACTGGATCAATGGGCATCGGATCAGTTGTCCACTGTGAAGGGGCGGTTCTACTATTCTGCAGAAAAAATAGAATCCAACCGAATCTTTATCGCTGAACTGCTGGCGGTCACGCTATACCTGGCATCTCGCGAACGGAAGGGGGCAGCGGCAAATGATCAGCAGACACGTGTTTGAGTTGCATTTGCAGGCGAAAACGCCGCTTTTTTTCGGCGGGAGTTCAACCGATCTGCTGAAAAAAGCTGACGGCCGGCCGATGGTCGGCGGCAATTCGATCAGGGGCGTGCTGCGGGAATGGCTGAACCGCAATGCCGAATATTTGCAACTGGAGACTTGGAAAGTGATGGGCGGGGAGCAGCCGGAAGAGGCGAACAAGCAGAAGCCGGAGGAGAATGGCCGAAGGACACAGGAGCAAAGCACGGCTGCTGAATGGAACACGAACGAGCGGGACAGTGAACAGAAGCCGGAAGCGCCGAGGCGAGATTTTATCAGGAGCCGAATCCAGGTGGACGACGGCGAACTGACGCTTCCGCCGGAATATGAGACTGACGATAACAAACTGCCGCGTTCACCAAAAGATCAACAGGTTCAAGACGACGAAAAGGCGCAAGCATCGAAAGACCATCAGGAGAATCAAAAGAAGCAGACAAGCTATCCGAGAAAAGAAAGAAATGCCATCGATCCGGCAACCGGAACCGCGCTCTCGCACGCGAAATTTACTTATGAATATTTGCCTGCAGGAACCGAAGTTCGCTTCCGCATTACCTGCGACATCAGGTCCAGAGAAGCCGAACACGATGAGGATTCCTTGACGGAAGAAAAACTGAAGCGGATGATATCCGCCTGGGCGGCCGCGATCAATCGGGGAGAAGTCCGCTTCGGCGGCAAGAAAAGCGTTCATCACGGCATATGCGAAGTTCGTTCGGTGCAGTGGCACGCATACGACTTCCGCACTTTTCAGGATGTGGAGGCCTTCCTGTTCTCCAAATCATCGGGTACGGGGATGAAACCGGAACCTTCCCGTTCCGCCCTGTTGGAGATTGAACCGGCCGGTTCCCCGATTCCCGTCGTGCGGCTGCAGATGCAGGGATATTTTCCTTACGGCGTCTATATCTCCGATTATGACAGAAACATGATGATTTTCGAAGACGGAAGCCCGAGCAGCAAGGCCATTATTCCCGCCTCTTCGCTGAAAGGGCTGATGCGCCATGAGGTAAGAAGGCTTGTGCTCAGGTTGCTGGACGCGGAAGGGGAGGGCGGCTTTCCGGATTGGAGCATGCAGGCGGGCCGGTTTGCAGAGTGGTTGTTCGGCGGACCGGAACGGGCGGGACTCGTCACGGTTTGCGATATGGTCATCTGCGGACAAGAAGTGCAGGTAAACCGTCCTGACGAGAACGATAAGGGTGAGGATAACAATAGCGATACGGATCGCGACAGGCGGACCGACGAGCAATTAAAGAAGTCTGACAAAAAGCCGGTGTATATCAAGATCGACCGGATTACCGGAGGAGTAGTGGAATCGCAGCTGAAAACGCAGCGGGAAGTTCAGGGGTATGGCACGATTGAGCTGGAAGTGCGGCTTCCGGATGACATCGATTCGCCATTTGATGCGGACTGTGCCTGGTTTCCGCTTATTTACGCATTGCGCCGCATCGGCGCCGGACTGTTGCCGGTGGGCGGTCGCACCTCCATCGGCCTCGGACAGTTTCATGCCGATGACATTCAGGTGATCCGGGGGAATGAACAAATGCACACCCTGTCCGTTGCGGACAAGGAGAAGACGGAACAGCGTACGCTGGAATGGCTTCGCAGGTCTTATGATCGCTTCAGGAAGGCGGTGTCGGTATGACGGTGCGTTGGTTCGATCTTTTGCATGAAGCGGAGAGACGGGCATCGGAAAATGTACCGGTGTATTTTATCGCCCATCTGTTTGATCGCGTGCTGGCAGGTTATGTCGATGATGAACAGGACTGGCCCAAATTGCGCCGGGCCGCAGAAAACAATCGCATTCTGGAACTGCACATGTTCAATTACGAAAAGGAAGTTTACGCGGTTTGGGAAAATGGGCAGGTAGTGCGGTATGAGGATCTGGTGCATCCGGAAGTTTCGGCATTTCAGAATGAAGACAATAAAGAGGAAGAAGAACCGTATGCGGAGTATCGGTACGAACTGGAACAGCGGTTTTCCGGCGATGACCGCAATCCGAGATTCGATACGCTTGTAGTCCGGGTTTATTGGGAATTCGGCGACAACGAAGAGGAATACTGTATGCCGAAGATCGCCAAGACTGTTCTGTATGCATTGGAAGGAGGGAATAAGGGTGAGTCGTCCCGGTAAGCGAAACAGGCAGCGCAATGGGAACAATGGCCGGTCTCAAACGCAAGCTAAGAACTCAGAACTGCTGAAAAAGGTCTGCCTCCCGTATCAGTTTATCCCCTTTGCGGAAGATGAGAATAGACGGCCGAGATACTATGTGCCGTACAGGAAAGAGATCGGCTTTGAAGCGGATCAGCTACCGCGCCACGACGTCAGACGCGGTTATTCGGGCACGATCGAATATGAGATCCGCTCTTGTTCCCCTTTGGCGATCGAAACAAGATGCATGTGGAAAGACAATGCCAAGACTGAAGAACGGTTCTTGAGCGGCAGTCAGATTCGGGGACTTGTGCGCAGCAATGCCGAGATTCTCAGCCACAGCGTGCCGGAATTCGTCAATAAAGGGGAGCTTTTGTTCCGTAATTTTGCTATTCCGCAAGTGAGCAAGGAATATCGGTGTAAACTACTGGCTCTCACTCGTACGAATGCATTGAAAATCGATGCAGCCAGTGAAGTCATACCTTCACGAAACGGGGATGAAAAGATTTCAAAGCTGGTTAGAGTCGGGTACCTGACAAAGGAAGGTAACCGGTTCTTCGTCATCCCGGCCTCTCCGGCCATTGATGATAAGGGGCAACGTTCCTATTTCAAAACCATCAAGGAACATGACTTGATTAAGCAGTGTCCGAATTTCCCCTGCCGAAATCGATTGTTTCGGTGGGAAGCCGGTCAGGTTGATGTATTAATAAACAGGGACAAGAAGATAAGGGAGTTAACAGAGAGAATAAAACAAGAAGATATTGACAGAGCGAAGTTTTCAGATATTTTTAGGAAATTTGGCTATATTAGATTGAATAAACAATTAAAAGAGTACCTTAAACAAAATGCATCTTATGTTGAAGTTTCTGATGATGAGGTGAAGAAATACAGGATTCTAGCTTGTGACCGCAAGTACCGTTTTCTGTGCAAAAAAAGACTAGAACTGCTGGGAGAACTGAAAAAAGTCGATGAAGCTAAAAAAGCTAAGGATGATTTTTTTGAGCTTTATACACTTCGTTGGATGTTGAAGATTGAACGCGCACTCTACTATGAAGAATTATGTAAAAACACTCTTTATGTGCCTTATGAACTGAAATGTACGAACAAAAATGAGTATCTTTATAATTCCAGCCGTTCGGGAACAAAAAATACCCATTACATAATCAAAACACCCGATTACACGAAGCTGGATGAAATCATGGAAGTGCCTGATCGTCTGGTGAATGAGTATAATGAGTCGTTGAAACGTTTCAGGTTTCCGGATGTCGCGAAAATATCAGAGGAGAAAGTAAAAGAATATAAAAACTTCTACGATATATTTAACGAGGATAACGGTTGGGGCGAACATGGGAAGATCGTGTTTTATCTGGTCGACGAGATGAACCGAATTATCGCCATCGGTCGAACGCCGTACCTGAAAGTGCCTGTCAATCATTCCGTTCAGGATCTGCTTGTTTCCCCGGAAATGAAATCCCGGCTTCAAGCGAGGTTGGATTATGCCCGTGCCATGTTTGGATTTGTAACCGATATGACGGAGGAACATTATAATGCAACCCTGACCGCATACAAGTCCCGGGTGAGATTCGAACCGGCAAGACTGGAAGTAAGTCAAACTCCAGAAGAGAAGGAATTTATGCTTCTGTCTCCTATGATAAGCGCGGAAGGGATGTATCTGAAGCAATACTCTAAATGGACTAAAGCGAAACAGCGTTATAGCAATCCAGTTCACAAGAAACCGTCATTGCGGGGGAGAAAGTATTATCTTGTCAGACAGGATGTTGTAAAGAAAACAGTTCCGGATAAGCTCGACAACAAAAACGTGAAAATCACCAAACAAGTATATTCCGGTCAAGAGTTGGTGTTGAAGGGGAGGATTCATTTTAACGGTCTGTCCGCGGATGAACTCGGACTGATTTTGCTAAGTACGGACATAGGGCGTATTTCCAAACTGGAACGCGAATACAAGGAACTGCAGACTGTTCACCGACTCATCAATGCTAATCTGTATGAATTGATCGGCGGTGCGAAACCGTATGGTTACGGAAAGGTGAGGATGAAAATAACTCGTCTGAGCCTTGAACCGTCAGATGCTTCTTTCGAGGCTTTGATGGGTTGGAATAATGCGGAGCAGGATCAAGAGCAACTGATTACTGATGCTATCAAGGCATTTATCACGAACATGCAGTCTTTCGATTCGAATTATTTACGCAGCGAAACATTCCAGCATTATCTGTTGAGCAAAACAGAATACCGTGGGGAAAAAATTACCGAATGGACGGATCTTGGAACAGATCGTGAGGAAAACGGGAAAAATCGAAACAATGGCAATAAGGGAGGGGGTTATCCAGATAACTGGATTCTTGGAGATCGTCCCATAACTAGATTTGAATAAACGAATCCCGATTCGATGTCCTGGGATTGTTTAATGGAATTGGTTCTTTAATGGTTCCGGAAAACCTCAAGTGAACATAAAAACCCGAGGAGGTTTTCCGGAAAGTATTGCTGATTTTGCGACGATTTTTTGCTGAATGTGGAAATAGGTATGTTATAATAATGTTAAATTCAACATATTGTGTATCGATTAACCTCGAACTCAAGATGTTGCGGTCTCTCTCCGTATGGAGAGAGTGGATTGAAATAGCTGACACCTGACGATGTATCCGAGTGGGCCCGTGTCTCTCTCCGTATGGAGAGAGTGGATTGAAATCTTGTGGACGAATGCACACACAAGTGGGAAGGTGTCTCTCTCCGTATGGAGAGAGTGGATTGAAATTGCCACTGTCTACTCACCCCCGGAAAAATGCGTCAAGGTCTCTCTCCGTATGGAGAGAGTGGATTGAAATCGTTGTGAATGGCATTGTGGATAAAACCTATGAGTCTCTCTCCGTATGGAGAGAGTGGATTGAAATAATATACGCTTCTATTGTTTCAAGTTCCATGTACGGTCTCTCTCCGTATGGAGAGAGTGGATTGAAATAAGCGCGCTATGGGTAAACCGCAACTCACGGGGACGTCTCTCTCCGTATGGAGAGAGTGGATTGAAATACCCCGATCTTATTGATCTCA
>Ga0310827_101529_pt1 | contig 11962 bp, 9 predicted proteins | sample WT_ome_2_FD_201309 | JGI IMG/M metagenome (GOLD analysis project Ga0310827, IMG submission 201309) | Sorghum-adapted microbial communities enriched on wild type (WT) sorghum from Joint BioEnergy Institute, Emeryville, California, United... ... | reverse complement strand
GACTCGTTCTATGACCTTCCCAGCAACCTCAAACAGCCACCGTTGCCTGAACGCAGCGTGCTCCTCGCCTCGAACGGAAAGGTCCTCGCGACCTTCTATGACCAGAACCGCGTCGAGGTGAAGCTCCATCAGATCGCGCCAGTCATGCAGCGAGCGATCCTGGCGATCGAGGACGCGCGGTTCTACCAACACGGACCGCTCGACGTGCAGGGTACGCTGCGCGCCTTCGTCCGCAACCAACAGGGAGGAGGCGTGTCCCAGGGTGGGTCGAGCATCACGCAGCAGTACGTCAAGCTGGTGCTCTTCGAGAACGCCAAGACTCCGGAAGAGCAGAACAAGGTCATCGAAGACTCGTACGCACGCAAGATCCAGGAGCTGCGGTACGCGATCGAGCTCGAGAAGACGATGACGAAAGACGAGATCCTGGAGAAGTACTTCAACATCGTCTACTTCGGTGATGGCGCGTACGGCATCGAATCGGCCGCGAAGTACTACTTCAGCACGACCGCGGCCAAGCTCACCCTCCCTCAGGCCGCGATGCTCGCTGGCCTGGTCCGCGATCCCAACGGGCTCGACGTGAGGCGAAACCCTAAGGCCGTGCTGGCCCGGCGCAACCTGGTGCTGACCCGGATGGCCCGGGAAGGCATGATCTCGCACAAGCAGGCCGCCGAGGCCAAGAAGACCGGGCTCGGCTTGCGCATGACTCCGTTCGCACAGGGCTGCTACTACTCGAAGTACCCGTTCTTCTGCGACTACGTGGCTGCGGTCCTGCTCGACGATCCTGCCCTGGGCAAGACCCGGGAGGAGCGGGAGCGTCTCCTCTACCGTGGGGGCCTCACAATCAAGTCAACGCTGGACCTCCAAGCACAGGAGGCGGCGCAGAAGGCGGTCTCGGACACTGTCGCTCCCGAAGACCAGGTCCACGCCGCGCTGTCGATGGTCGAACCGGGTACTGGAGCCATCAAGGCGATGGCTCAGTCGAAGCTGTACGGCGAGGGTGAAGGTCGGACGTACGTCAACGTCAACGTGCCGCAGAAGTACGGCGGAGGCATCGGCTTCTCCCCCGGGTCGACGTACAAGCCGTTCGTCTTGGCCGCCGCCATCCGCCAAGGTAGGCCGCTCACTGAGCAGTTGCCCTCGCCAGGACGTACGGCGATCAGCCGACCCGTGAAGGTCTGCCCGAACGGCAAGCCCGGTTACAACACCGACTTCTGGTCGATCGGCAACTCCACGAGCGCTGGAGCGATGAGCGACATGATCAGTGGAACCGCTCGCTCCGTGAACACCTACTACGCCAACTTGGAAGCCGAGACCGGTATCTGCGAGCCGGCCAAGATTGCGACCAGGCTCGGGGCGGTCCGCGCCGACGGGAGGCCTCTGCTGCAGATCAAGCCGTTCACCATCGGCGTCAACGAGATAGCACCGCTGTCGATGGCCGAGGCCTACGCGACGTTCGCCGCACGCGGCATCCACTGTCGAGCCGTTCCGTACACCGAGGTGCTCGACCGCAACGGCAAACCGCTCCCCGTGCGCGGTCCTGAGTGCAAGCGGGCTCTCCCCCAGGACGTCGCCGACAAGGTCAACTACGTGCTGCGTCAGGTCGTCGACGGCCCCGACCCGGGCCGGACCGGCCAGGCCATGAGCATGAAGGCGGAGGGACGTCAGGTCGCCGGGAAGACGGGTACGTCTGAGAACCGTAAGTCCGTGTGGTTCATGGGCTACACCACGAACCTCGTCGCAGCGGCTGCGGTCGCCGACGCCCACCCGATCATGCGATCCCTCATCGGTGTCAGGATCCACGGTCGGACCGTTGGCGGCGACCAGGTTTGGGGTGGCACACTCGCCGGACCCATGTGGCTCGCGGCCATGCGCGGGGCCCTTGCCGGCAAACCGAGCCCGAACTTCGTCGAGCCCGACCTGCCGAGCGACTGAGGACGGACGACTCCACACCTGTGACGCAGGTCACGACCTACCGATCGGGCCCTCTCTCGTGTGAAAGTCGGCAGGAGCGGTAAGCCCGAATCTTCCGACTTCTGACCTTGTTCCGGCCGCGAACCAGCCGCCAGACTGCCGGCATGGCAACCGACGTCGTGGTGGAAACGAGCAGTCTCACCAAGTACTACGGGCAGGCAGCGTGGCCTGGAAGGGCTCGACCTGACCGTGAGTGCCGGCGAGGTGTTCGGCTATCTCGGACCGAACGGTGCGGGCAAGACCACAACGATCAGATTGCTCCTCGATCTGATCCGACCGACCCGAGGCAGCCTGCGGGTCCTGGGTGTCGACCCGAGGAGCCGACACGGAGTGGCGGCGCGCCGCCGGATCGGTTACCTGCCGGGTGAGCTCGCGTTCGACGGCAGGGGGCGCGTCGACACCTTCTTGCGTTTCCTCGCCGACGCTCGTGGTGGTGTGGCCAAGAAGCGGATCGACGAGCTGGCCGAACGATTCTCCCTCGACACGACCCGGCAGATCCGTTCGTTGTCCAAGGGCAACAAGCAGAAAGTCGGCTTGGTGCAGGCCTTCATGCACGAGCCCGAGCTGCTCATCCTGGATGAGCCGACCAGCGGCTTGGATCCCCTCATGCAACAGGAGTTCCTCCAGCTGGTACGGGAAGCTCGCGACGCCGGCCAAACGGTCTTCATGTCCTCGCACGTACTCGCAGAGGTGCAGGAGAGTGCCGACCGCGTCGGCATCGTCCGAGACGGTCGGCTGATCGCGCTGGAACGCGTGGAATCGTTAGGGAAACGGGCGGTTCGCCATGTGCAGGTGCACTTCGATGCCCCCGTGCCGACCGCGCGACGTCTCTCGATCAGCGCCCGGGCGGTGACATGTCGATTGGACCGCGTTCAGCGCCTGACCGGATACGCGGCGACCGATCCGACTCAGCGTTTCACTCTCGAGGCAGCAGTGCTCGGCGCACGACTGCTGGACTGGCCACGCAAGGCCTTGTCGTGATCCTGAAGGCCACGACATCAACGTCTGTCGCCAATGAGGAACCAGTAGTTGACTGTCGGCCCCTGAGACGCCAGGCCGCCTCCCATCGACTCGTCACGCGTTCTCGCGGCGACGTTGGCCGCACCGGTCGTGAGGAACATCTTGGTGGCGCCGAGGCTCGCGCCTGCCACCATGAACGAACGCAACAGATCGCGCCCGACCCCTTACGTCGGTACGCCTCTTCTCCTTCCATCTGATGCAAGTACAGCATCGACGAATCGTCGGGCCAGATGAGGTGATAGCCCCAGCACCATCCCACGACATCTGAGTTCGAGACCGCGACGAACGCGAGAGTGCCTGACGCTTCTGCAAAGCGCTCGACCATGCCACCAGGCACGATCCAACTCGTCGTACCGTCCGGTCGCTCCTGTCCCACCAACAGCACCTGGTCGCCGTCCCGAATGATCGCGGTGACGAGGACCAAGCTTCTTGCATCAGTCACGCAGCCATCCCCTACTTCCATATGGCGGCTCGACGCATTCGCGTCTTCTCCGCGCTTGCCGGGCGTCGTTGACGAGCTGTCACCCCCTGGTTAGTCTCCCGGGATGCTCCGGGTGCTCATCACCGGGATGTCAGGCACCGGCAAGTCGACGCTGCTCGACAGGCTGGCCGCGCTCGGTTACAAGACCGTGGACACCGACAGCCACCCGGACCTGCAACGGTTCGTACCGTTCTCAGACGACGCCCAGCATGCCAACGAGCCGTCCGGCGGAGAGTGGCTGTGGAACGAGGAGCCCATCCAGCAGCTCCTGTCGACCGAGGATGCCGACATCCTGTTCGTGAGTGGGACGGTACGAAATCAGGGAAAGTTCTATCCCCAGTTCGACCACATCATCCTGCTCAGCGCTCCAGTGTCTGTGATCGTCGAACGGCTTGCCTCCCGAACCAACAATCCGTACGGCAAGCACCCTGACGAGCTTGCCGAGGTCTTGACCTATGTCGAGACGGTCGAGCCCTTGCTGCGTCGTGGTTGCACGTTGGAGATCGACACGAGCGTGCCGATCGACGAGGTCGTCCAGAAGGTCCTCGACGCCGTACGCACCTAATCGGCTTTCATGGGCGCTGTTGGCCGAGGCTCCCAGGGCGCACCTCGGTGGCCGACAAGCTTAGGCGGTGGTCGCGTCAACCATCGCCTCTCCGGCTCAACCGAACACCCGTGGCCGCTCGACGACCTGCACCCCGGGCGGGCCGAACCGTGTGACGGCATCCTTCATCTCAGCCAGGTTCAGCTTCTTGGTGTGGACGTCCATGCGAGGATGCCTCTTCAGATCCTCCGAGTTGGTGACCCAGTCAGGAACGTTCAAAGGGGGCGCGTCCTTACGAAGCTCGGCGCCCACCGTGGTCATGCCCGGTGCGTCGGCTCCGGCGACGTACACGTGATCGACTGCCGACCACGGCACCGTGATCCCACCCAGATTGAGGCCTTGCGCGTTGATCAGGACCACAGTACGCAGAGAGAAGTAGATCTTGTAGGCGAGACCGATGCCAGGAATGAAGAGGAGGGCGCCCGGAATCCGGATCCCGGTCGTCGTGTCCAGTACGGCGACGATCAGCAATGAGCCGGTGACGATGACGGCGATCATGCCCAGCAAGAAGAGAAACGTGAGTACTGACCAGGGTTTCGTGATCTTGAAGTACGCGCGACGTCGGGCCCGCCGAAACGCAATGACCCCAGGCACCGTGAGCAGGGTGCCGATGCAGGTGATCACGATCCCAGGAATCCGGCCAGAAGGCCCGGAGAAGCTCGTGATCATTATGCCGAAGAAGAGAGTAGCGCCCCCGAAGGCGAGTACAAGGCCGGACGGAGGCAGAGTTGCTTGCTGGGATTGCTGCGACATAGATCACATCCAAGGCACACAGAGCACGCCCGTCCAGTCGTTTCGATCTCAGCCGAAGTATGTGGACTGCGAAGACGCACCCTCAAAGGCCCGGGCTCGACCGATGGCGTGCATGCCTGGCTAGCCCCGCTCACCCAGCGCCCAGTCCCGAGCCGCCTGAGTAGGATTTCTAAGACCTCAACCGGGCCGCGGTACCCACGGCGTCGCGTCAGGTCAGCATGACGAGCGTGACCACACACGGCGACCGCCGGGCGCCAGCCCTACATCTGTAGCGGACGACGTCGCCGGCGCCGTCGTTCCTGACGTCCGATCTCGGCTGTAGACCACAGCCGAGACCTTTCCGTGTGCCTGGAGTTTGCACCCGTGCGCGACCTGGACGAGAAGCTTCACGACATCTACTCCGAAGTGCTTCGCCGCAACCCCGGCGAGCACGAGTTCCACCAGGCGGTCCGCGAGGTCCTGAGCAGCCTCGGACCGGTGGTCGCGAAACACCCGGAGTACACCGATGCGGCCATCATCCGCCGACTGTGCGAGCCGGAACGGCAAGTCATCTTCCGCGTACCGTGGGTAGACGACGCCGGCCAAGTGCAGCTCAACCGCGGCTTTCGCGTCCAGTTCAACTCCGCACTCGGCCCCTTCAAAGGCGGCCTGCGCTTCCACCCGAGCGTCAACCTCGGGATCATCAAGTTCCTCGGCTTCGAACAAACCTTCAAGAACGCCCTCACCGGGATGCCGATCGGCGGCGGGAAAGGCGGCTCCGACTTCGACCCGAAGGGACGATCGGATGCGGAGGTCATGCGGTTCTGCCAGTCGTTCATGACCGAGCTGTACCGACACATCGGTGAATATGTCGACGTTCCGGCCGGTGACATCGGCGTCGGCAGACGCGAGATCGGCTACCTCTTCGGTCAGTACAAGCGGCTGACGAACCGGTACGAGTCCGGCGTTCTCACCGGAAAGGGTCCGGCCTGGGGCGGCTCCCAGGTACGCCAGGAGGCCACCGGCTACGGGACCGTCTTCTTCGTCAACGAGATGCTCAAGGCGCGTGGAGACACGTTCGACGGAAAGCGGGTCGTCGTGTCGGGGTCAGGGAACGTTGCGATGTACGCGATCGAGAAGGTGCACCAACTCGGCGGCACCGTCGTCGCCTGCTCCGACTCCGACGGCTACGTCGTGGACGAGAAGGGCATCGACGTCGAACTGCTCAAAGAGATCAAACAGGTGCAGCGTGGTCGGGTCAGTGACTACGCCGAGGCCCGCGGCAGCTCGGCCGAGCATGCCACAGAGGGGTCGATCTGGGACGTTCCCTGCGACATCGCCCTGCCGTCAGCCACGCAGAACGAGCTCGACGCCGCCGGAGCACTCACGCTGGTCAAGAACGGGTGTCGGGTCGTGGCAGAGGGTGCGAACATGCCCACCACACCCGACGCAATCAAGATCTTCAACGATGCCGGGGTCGCGCTCGCTCCTGGGAAGGCGGCCAACGCGGGCGGCGTCGCCACCAGTGCACTGGAGATGCAGCAGAACGCCTCCCGGGACAGCTGGAGTTTCGAGTACACCGAGCAGCGACTCGAGAAGATCATGCGATCGATCCACGATCGCTGCGCGGAGACCGCCGACGAGTACGGCAGTCCCGGTAACTACGTGGTGGGTGCGAACATCGCCGGGTTCATCCGGGTGGCGGACGCAATGCTCGCCCTCGGCGTCATCTGACAGCCTCGGTCACCGCTTGCCGTTCAACAACGCGGCGAGGACTGCTGCCTGACTGTGGTCCACATCCTTGGTCGCGGTCAGCAAGGTGAGCTTGCCGCGGGAAGCCAGATCACGCAGATGATCCACAGCCTCCCGGTGGCTCGGATCGCGGAGCTCGGCCAGGTAGCGGCGGCGGAACTCAGCGAAACGGCTGGGCTCGTGACCGTACCACTTGCGCAGCTCGTTCGACGGGGCCACGTCGCGCAGCCACTCGTCCAGGTGCGCGTCCTCCTTGCGCATCCCTCGTGGCCAGACGCGGTCGACGAGCACCCGCTTACCGTCCCGAGGAGTGGGCTCGTCATAGACCCGCCGGTAGGTGACCTTCGTGGCCATGGTGGCGGCACCTCCAGATCGATCGGTTGCCCCAGACTGGAACCGGCAGACCTGGCATTGCCCAATGGCCTCGCCTTCGACCAGCGGGCACGTCCGACCTGTCCATGCTATCGAGGACGGGTCCCACCAGGTTGGCGTTGCGAGCAGTCACCGCCGGCAGTATGACGTGGCCGGAGATGTCCGTGATGGTGACCAAGGCCGCTGCGAACATCAGCGGCCCTGGGTGCTTCGGCCTTCTCCGACCGGGTGGCGGCCGGGTCCGGACGCTTTCGAAGGCCGGAAGCGGTGAGGCCGTGCCGTCACCCAGGGGTTGTCAGGTATGACCGAATGGTGCAGGCACCTGACGTAGCACAGCACATCGACGCTCTGCGGTCAGGCTTCGCCGATCCACCCGCCGACTGTCGACCGTTGACGCGCTGGTGGTGGTTCGGACCTGACATAGATCGTGACGAGCTCGCACGTGAGCTGCGTGCCATGCGGGAAGCGGGTCTCGGCGGCGCCGAGGTCGCGGTCGTGTACCCGTTGAGCGAGTCACCGGACACCTATCTTTCCGATAGCTTTCTCGCCGATCTGCGGTTCGCGGCTGAGGAGGCCAGGCGACTCGGCTTGCGACTCGACGTGACGGTGGGCAGCGGATGGTCTTACGGCGGTCCGCACATCACCGCCGACCTCGCGGCGCGGCGCCTCCACTGGGATCGGCAGGAGATTGGCCCGGCTGCCGTCGATCTCCCCGCACCGGTTGCCTGGCCCGGTGACGAGCTGGTTGCGGCGTACGTCGGAGATGGGGCAGGCACCGAGGCGCCCGGAGTGTGGGAACTGGTCCCGGTCGTCGACGGAGTCGTACGCGTGCCCAAAGGACGCGGACCTCGGGTCCTGCTGGCCGCGGTCTCCCGGCTCACCGGCCAACAGGTGAAGCGGGCCGCCGCCGGCGCTGAAGGCTGGGTACTCGACCATTACTCCGCGGCGGCGACAGCCCGGCACATCGAGGCAGTGGGCGAGCGGCTGCTGTCGGCGGTGCCCGGCGAGCTGCTGGGGAGCGTCTTCTGCGACAGTCTCGAGGTGTACGGCGCTGACTGGACGCCTCGTCTGCTCGAGGAGTTCCGCGCTCGCCGGGGATATGGCGCCGGTCCGCTGCTGTGGATGCTGCACGTCGACAACAGGAACGTCGACCAGGCGGCCGCTCGCCGATTTCGTGCGGACTACTACCGAACGCTCACCGAATTGTGTGAGGAGAACTTCATCGCGCCGATGCGCCGATGGGCCGCTTCGCACGGTGTGGCATTTCGAATCCAGGCGTACGGTGTGCCGCCGGTCAGTGTCAGCAGCTACCGATACGCCGATGCGTTCGAAGGCGAAGGGTGGGGATGGAAGGACGTTCCTCCGACGCGCTGGGCCTCGTCGGCAGCCCAGATCTACGACCGGTCGGTCGTGTCGAGCGAGATCTGGACGTGGGTGCACTCGCCGTCGTTCCGGGCCACGCCGCTCGATCTGAAGGGTGAAGCGCACGAGCATCTGCTGTTGGGTGTCAACCAGTTCGTCGCACACGGCTGGCCGTACTCCCCACCGGATGCCGACGGGCTCGGCTGGCTCTTCTACGCCGCCGGTTCGTTGGACGACCGGAACCCATGGTGGCCCGCCGCCGTACCGCTGAACCGCTATCTGCAACGGCTGTGCTGGTTGATGCGGCAGGGTGAACGTGTCAGCGATGTCGGGTTGTACACACCACTTCGCGACGTCTACGCCCGACTCGGACCGGCTCAGCGCGCACTGGACCTCTGGCATGGCACGCGCGAGCACATCGGTTTCGATCTCGTACGGGCTGTGCGCGAAGCCGGGTTCGACTTCGTCCTGTTCGACGACGACGCGACGCAAATCCTCGCCCCCGACCGGTTCTCTGCTGTCGTCCTGCCCTTCGTCGAGGATCTGCCGGACAGCACCGTTGCATGGCTGGAATCCGTCGAACGTGCTGGAGGGTGGGTATGGGCGGTCGGCGGCACACCTCGCGTCGGAACCGCGCTCAAGTCCGTGCCCGAGCTCGTCGATGTGTTACGCGCCGAGCTGACGGCAGACATGACCTTGATCCCACCGCAGCCGTCTGTCGGCACCGTCCACCGCCGGTGCGGAGACGTCGACATCTACCTCGTCGTCAACACTGGGTCGGCCGCTACGCGATTCGAGGTCAGAACGCGCGACCCGCGCAGTCGCATCGAGCGATGGGATCCCACGTCCGGCCAGATACTCGCTCGCATGCAGGGGCACCGGCCGGTTGCGCTGCGGCTGGAACCGTACGAAGCCGCCGTGCTCGTCGGCTTCGACGATGACAGCTCTCCCCTCGTCGAAGAGCCGACCGATCTGGCCACCACCGAGATTGTTCTGGGCGAGGGGTGGAGCGTGCGTTTCGACGGCGACGACAGCGCTCCCGTACGACTCCCCCACCGCTGGGAAGACGACCCGGCACGTCGCCACTACTCCGGCAGTGCGACCTACACGATCTCGGTTCACCTAGAGGAGATTCCGGCCGAGAGCTGGCTCGACCTCGGGCCCGCCACCCCGATCACCACCGAGCTTTGCGGTGAGCCTGGGTTGCTCAGTGCCATCCGAGGACCTGCCTATCGTGTCGAGGTCCTTCCACCAGTCGGCGAAGTCGCCGAAGTCAGCGTGAACGGCGCCTACGCCGGCATCCTCTGGTGTCCGCCATACCGGCTGTCGATCGCCAAACATTTGCGCCACGGCGACAACCGCATCGAGATCAGGGTGTCGAACACGAACGCCAACGCCCTCGCCGTCGACCGCGGCGTCGCGGCGTTCACCGAGACCGCGGAGCGACACTTCGGCCGTCGGTTCACCATGCAACACATCGACCGTGCCACGGTCGACGTCAACTCCGGCTTGCTCGCTATCCCCCGCTTGGTCAACGCAGTGCCCCCAGCCGAGCGTCAGTGAAAACGACTTGCTCCATGGACGCTATGGCTGTTCGAATGGCCAGCATGCCAGGGCAGCCGGGCTCGCGCCGCCCTCGACGAGTCGTACCACCGACGTAGGGACCTGCACACGTTGAGCGTCGCGCTCTCGTCCCTCGTGATCGGCGTGGACGAGAGCGACCAGACCTGCATCGAACGTACACGTAAGCTGATGCGCTTCTTGCTTTCCAGCCTCGTCAGACCCGCACCTCGTCACAACTCGACAGTCACCTCGGTCTTCACCGAGTTCGCGATGAAGCACTGCTCATGGGCCTGCTGGTGCATCTGCTTGAGCGTTTCGGCGTCCGGCTCGTCGCCTGCGAACCCGACTTCGGGCTGCAGCACCACACGAGTGATCGCCAGTCGCCCGGCGTCGTTCTTCTCCAGGTAGCCAACCGCACGATCGTCGTAGGAGTCGACCACGAACCGCTTCTTCGCCGCGATCGCGAGGAAGGTCAGCATGTGACAGGACGCCAGCGCCGCAACAAACGCCTCCTCCGGGTCGACGTGGGCCTCGTTCCCAAGGTACGCCGGACTCGCCGTGGCCGTGATCGTCGCGCCACCGTCGAAACGCCAGACATGATCTCGGCTGTATGTCTGGTAGGTGAATTCCGCATCACCTCGGGCCCAGCTCACATCCACAACATGCTCTGACATCTAGTCCCCTTTCAACGGAGCCGTCACATTCGCACCGTGCGCGCGGCCGCGACGTGATGCATCGTACGGTGCTCTCAGTATGGGTACCCGACATCTGCAGGGCATCACCGGGCTGGAAGCGTTAGGCCACGGGGTAGGGCGCAGCACTGCCTGCCTCTTCGTCGCCTTTGGCGACGTCACCTGGACTCGTCCGACTCGTCTCCGGCATCAGAATGTCGCCGCTTCGACCAGGTGGTCGAAACGTGACGTGACCCATTCGATCGCACGCAGATTTCGTTGGTAGCCGGCAGGATCAGGTACCCAGCCGCGTAGGCACCAGTCCGCGCCGCCGACCAGAGCCGTGAGCAGTAGTGGTACGACGGCAGCGAGCTCGCGTTCGGTCAACGGATGGACCGAGTGGTAGCCGGCGACATAGTGACGAAGCACGGCGACCATGGCACCGGGATCACCACCGTTGATCTGCTTCGACAAACGGCTTGCGAGGTAATAGCTCAGGTCACGGACTCGTGGGCCCCGTGGCAGGTGATCAAGGTCGATGTATCCGCTGACTTCACCGTCGTGCACGAGGACGTTGCCCACATTGCAATCGCCGTGCGTGAGCTGGGTGGGCAGATCCGTGAGCGCGGCAAGCAGTCGGCTCCGCAGGCGATCGACCAGGGTACGCAGCTCCTCCGGTAGGTTGACGTAACTGTCGCCGAGGATGTTCGGTCCAGGATCGTCAGTGAATGACGTCACGTGCCATGGGCACTCGGAGAGCATCCGGTCAAGCCGACCGATGCCGCGGCCGATCGTGCGGGCCAACTCCGGCGACTCGCGCAGCTCAGGGTCGTTGGGGAGCAGGGGTGTGAGCGCGTACGCGTTCGGGCCGGTTGGCCGCTTCTCATGGGGTTCGGTGCCGAGGTTGTCGGCGTTGTGGGCGATCAACCCGTCATCGGTGACGACCGGCACGGCCACAGGGAGTCCGCGGGCCTGTAGGTAACACAGCACGCGATACTCCTCGACCGGGCCAACACCGGGTGGCCATTCCGGTAAGCGCTTGAGCACCCACTGCCGGCCATCTTCGCCGGTCACCCTCCAAATCGGGTGATGCACCTTCTCCATCGGTTCGAGTCGAGCCGCACCGACGACGCTCCTCCAGGCCTGCAGAGCTTCGTACTCCTCCATGGCCGGCACGCTACGCACGTCCAATCCCCGCTCGCATGACTCCATCGCTGACCGGATCCGGCCACGTCGAGGTACAGGTAGTCTTTCGTGAAATGCCCGTCTACCCGCTTACATCAGCTCGTCGTGAGCGGGCGTCGAGGTCGGATGCCACCAATCCCCCGCCACCGCTGTTCCCAGCGTTCGTCACCTGAGGGCCGTCACCACGTCGCGTGCTGATTTTCAACTGAGGTCAGCGGCAGAGCGTTGCGAGCGCTGCATCGATCGGAA
>Ga0310827_101527_pt1 | contig 11971 bp, 10 predicted proteins | sample WT_ome_2_FD_201309 | JGI IMG/M metagenome (GOLD analysis project Ga0310827, IMG submission 201309) | Sorghum-adapted microbial communities enriched on wild type (WT) sorghum from Joint BioEnergy Institute, Emeryville, California, United... ... | reverse complement strand
TGAGCTCCATTTTGGTATTATCATGGACAACAGTGCCGTATTGTTGCTGTGTCTGATAGGCACGGGAGGCGTTTCGGGCTTCTTTGACCCTCTGGCTGGAATAGTTATTGGCGCTTTTCATGTCGTACGAACCGCTGCAAGCCGTCAGGCAAACCATCAGCGCGGTCAGAAGAGCAGCCGTTTTCCTTCCGTCAATCACGGGCAGCTACCTCCTTGAAGATTTTTTGGTGTTTTGAATAGTGAACCCATCGTGGGGAAACTTATCTTTAGGATTCGTAAAATCGGAGGATTTATTCGGAGAAGGCAAGGCCCGGCCCATGCATAAAACAGGGTCCGAATGGAAATAACCAAGTAGAGAAAATTCAGGAATGGTAAGGGTTTTAGAACAATTTGTGAACTCTCCCAGATTCATTGACAAAAAAGTACATCGAATTTATATTTAATAAAGTGATTAAAGTCGTTGACAATATCAGGCTAAACGTGGTAACGATAATAGCTCTGCCTATTCCCTTTAACGCTTTCAGGGCAAGCTATTAAAACAAATAAGTGGGGTTGATGAATGTGAGTCGAAGGCAATTTTTATGGCGTCTGCTACCCCTGATTGCGGTAATGACGTTTGTTCTGACGGGCTGCGGAGACGAAACCCTGTCGGCTTTGAAGCCCAAAGGACCGGTTGCACACGAACAACTGTTTCTGATGGGTCTTAGTTTGGCTGTCATGATTTTCGTATTTGTAGTGGTTATGGCCATCTACATTTACGTGCTGGTCCGTTTCCGCAAACGGAAGGGCCAGGAAGGAATCCCTAAGCAGGTGGAAGGCAATCACGTGCTGGAAATTGTATGGACCGTGATACCGATTATTCTTCTGATTATCATCGCGATTCCGTCCGTTACCGCAACGTTCAACCAGGCCCGGGATCTGAAGAATGACAAGGATGCCATACATATTAAAGTTACCGGGCATCAGTTCTGGTGGCAATTTGAATATCCGGATTACGGCATCGTGACCGCCCAGGATCTGGTGATTCCCGTAGGGAAGAAGGTCGCCTTTGAATTGACCTCTGCGGATGTCAACCATTCTTTCTGGATCCCTTCGCTCGGCGGCAAGCTGGATACCAACCCGGGTATGACGAATACATTCTATCTGCAAGCGGATGAACCTAACGTATATAAAGGTGAGTGCGCTGAACTTTGCGGCGCTTCCCACGCCTTGATGTACTTTAAGGTGAATGCTGTATCCCAGGCTGATTTCGATCAATGGGTTAATAAGATGAAAGCACCTCCCGCTGTTGTTCCGGCCTCGGCACAAAAAGGCGAGCAGCTGTTCAAGGAAAATTGCATGTCCTGTCACTCCGTCGGTGTCAACGGTTTGAGCTTCGGCCCGAATCTGAACGGATTCGCCAGCCGGGAGAAGATTGCCGGAATTCTTGAGCATAATGACGAAAACCTCAAGAAATGGCTTTCCGACCCGCAAGGTGTGAAGCCGGGCAATAAAATGGTGCTCTCGAACAAATTGACTCCAGAACAGGTCGATGAGCTTGTTAAATATCTGGATACCTTAAAGTAAACCATTGAGGATAAGGAGGTAGTCAAATTGGCTCACGCACATGTTAAGCGTTACAGTGGAATTATGGACTGGCTGACCACTGTTGACCATAAGAAAATCGCCATCCTGTATTTTACGGCTGGAGGATTCTTCTTTCTGCTTGGCGGCCTGGAGGCTCTACTGATTCGACTTCAACTGATGTATCCCGACCAGCATTTGTTTGTCGGGGATACATATAACCAGATTTTGACCATGCACGGGACGACCATGATCTTCCTGGCGGCCATGCCGCTCCTGTTCGGGTTCATGAACGCCGTTGTTCCTCTGCAGATCGGCGCGCGGGACGTGGCTTTCCCGTTCGTCAATTCCCTTGGATTCTGGCTGTTTTTTGCCGGCGGTGTTCTGATGAACACCAGCTGGTTTCTGGGCGGTGCCCCGGATGCCGGATGGACCGGTTACGCGCCCCTCTCTACAGATGCCTATACGGGCAGAGGGACGGATTTCTACGTACTGGGTCTGCAAATCGCGGGGATCGGGACGCTGATCGGCGGTATTAATTTTCTCGTGACGATTGTCAACATGCGCGCTCCGGGAATGACCTTTATGAGGATGCCGCTTTTTACCTGGACTTCGTTTATTACATCAACCATAATTTTGTTCGCCTTCCCGGCTATTACCGTAGGGCTTGTGGAATTGATGTTCGACCGGATTTTCAATGGGAACTTCTTTGAAGTCAGCAAGGGCGGAAACGTGGTGCTTTGGCAGCACTTGTTCTGGATCTTCGGTCACCCCGAAGTTTATATCCTGATTCTTCCGGCGTTCGGCATTATCTCGGAAGTAGTCAGCACATTTTCGAAAAAGCGCCTGTTTGGATACAGTTCAATGGTGTTTGCGACAATACTGATCGGTTTCCTGTCCTTTATGGTATGGGCGCACCATATGTTTACGGTAGGCATGGGGCCGGTAGCCAATGCGATTTTCGGCATAGCTACGATGACGATCGCCGTACCGACGGGTGTCAAAATCTTCAACTGGCTGTTTACCCTCTGGGGAGGGCAAATCCGTTTTACAACGGCCAATCTGTGGGCGATCGGTTTTATTCCGACCTTCGTGATCGGCGGTATGACCGGGGTCATGCTGGCTGTCCCTCCGGCGGACTACCAGTACCACGATTCCTATTTTGTCATCGCCCACTTCCACTACGTAATTGTGGGAGGGCTGATCTTCTCCGTCTTTGCCGGCCTCTATTACTGGTGGCCGAAAATGTTTGGACGTCTGCTAAACGAAGGGTTGGGAAAGCTGCACTTCTGGACATTCTTCATCGGTTTCCATCTGTGCTTCTTCCCGCAGCACTTCCTGGGCCTGATGGGCATGCCCCGGCGGTACTTCACCTTTATGCCGGGCGAGGGACTGGATGAAGGAAACTTCCTCAGCACGATCGGCGCTTTGCTGATGGGCGTGGGAACGATTGTTTTGCTAGTCAATATCGTCGCAACATCGGTCAAGAAACCCCATGCTGCCGCAGATCCTTGGGATGCCCGTACATTAGAATGGTCGATTCCTTCTCCGGCGCCGGAGTACAACTTCAAACAGACTCCGCTGGTTCGTGGACTTGATGCTTTCTGGAAGGAAAAAATGGCCGGCAACAAGGAGATGACTCCTGCGGAACCGCTGGGACCGATCCATATGCCGTCGCCCTCGATTCTGCCGTTCATTATGTCCATCGGTTTGTTCATTGCCGGATATGGATTCATGTATCGCACGTTCGTCGTATCCATCATCGGCATTGGTATTACATTGATTTGTATGCTTCTCCGCTCCGTTTTTGACGACCATGGATTCCATATTGAAGTGGAAGAGCTGCAGGATAAGGGGGCAAAAGCATAATGTCTACTGCACATCATGCTGCGGGGGCACTTCCGCACGAGCCGGAAAAGGCGACTTTAGAAGGTAAAAATAAGATTTTGGGCTTTTGGTTTTTCCTGGGTGGAGAAACTGTATTGTTCGGCACCCTGTTCGCAACGTTTATCGCTTTGAGAAATCAGGTGCCGGAAGGTCCGACGGCTCAGGAACTGTTTAACCTTTCGACTGTGGCTCTGTCAACCTTCATTTTGTTAACGAGCAGCTTGACAAGTGTATTGGCCACCATGGCCCTGCACCGTCACAAGCTGAATGCCCTGCTGGGATGGATGGCGGTTACGGTTCTCTTTGGCCTGGCCTTTCTGGGGCTGGAGATTTATGAGTTTACCGAATACGTCAGTGAGGGGCATACCTTTACCAGCAGTGCGTTTTCCACTTCGTTTTATACGCTTGTAGGGTTTCACGGCGGACACGTTTTGTTTGGCGTGATTTGGATCACTCTATTGATTCTGCAAGGTATGAAAAAAGGACTTACGGTTGTCACGGCACCAAAGTTTTATGTAGCCGGATTGTATTGGCACTTTATTGACGTCGTGTGGGTATTCATCTTCACCGTCGTCTACTTGATGGGAAAGGTGGGGTAAGCGAATGAGCGCACATCAGGAATCGTCTTCCGCTGCAGGCCAGCGTCATCGTCATGAAGGCCCCAAAAACCATTATTTATCCTATATCGTATCCATTATCCTGACTATGCTGGCCTTTGCCGCGGTCATCTATGGCGATCTAAACCGGGCTTTTCTGCTTTGGTTTCTGGTGATCCTGGCATTGGCGCAAGTCATCTTCCAGTTGGCCTACTGGATGCATATGAAGGATCGCGGGCACACCTATCCGATATTGTTTCTGGCGATGGGATTCGTCACCGCTTTAACAGCAGTGGCAGCCGCGGTATATTGGATGTGGTGGTAACATGCGAAAGAGACGGGTCTCCGATATGGAAAATCCGTCTCTTTTTTTAGAAGTCCATTTTATGGATATACTGATACCGTAGATATGACGAGAGGAGGAAATTCACTTTGGAAAACCATTTGCAGCCGGAGGGCTTCAGTGCATTATGGGGGCCGGGCGTCTTGGTTTTTGTGCTGGTGATCGGATTTTTGTATTTCATGCTGGTCGGCCCCTGGAGACAATACTTCAAGCATAGCCAGCCGGTCGGTCGGGGTGCCAAAGCCTGGTTTGTGGCCGCAATGCTGGTTTATTATGCATCCCAGGGCAGTCCTCTTGCATATTATGCGCACAATTATCTGTTCAGCGCACATATGCTCCAGATGTCGCTCGCCTATTTGGCGGTTCCTCCCATGATCTATATGGCGTTACCCGGTTGGGCGATTCAGGCGGTACTGGACAGCCGTCTGATCAAGCCGTGGATTTCCCTGGCTATGCATCCGCTGATAACGCTGCTCGGTTTCAATTTTATTTTTTCCATGTACCATGTTCCGCTGATATTTAATGCCGTATTTGATCATCCGTTTTATCATCAGGCTGTCCATTTTGTTTTGCTGTTTCTTGCTTTCCATATGTGGTTTCCGATCTTTAACACCGTATCGGGCAGGGCGGAGTTGTCCGATCTGAAAAAAATGGGGTATATTTTTGCCGACGGGGTTCTCTTGACACCGGCCTGCGCGACTATCATTTTCGCCAACAAGCTTTTGTACGAGCATTATATGAACGCTCCGCAGCTGTTTTTCCTGCTGCCGCCGCTTGATGATCAGCAATTGGGCGGAGTCATTATGAAGATTGCCCAAGAGATTATTTATGGAATTATTCTTGCCCATCTATTCTTTACCTGGTATTCGAAAGAACGCAAGAAAGAACAGGAAGAAGACGAGCTGCTCTATGCCAAGCTGTCAGCCCAGGGCAAGGGGAATTTGAACGGAGTCTAGTCTGCAGAACCGGATGAACACGATCTTGGACGTCCCCAAGGCGGAAGTCGTTGTTCCCTAAGGAGAGGAGTCTGCTATGCTGAAAGTTCTGCCCTTTATCAGTACACTCTTTATTGTGATCAGCGCAGTCTTTGTCGCTTTCGGGTGGAACCAGATCCGGCGGGGAAATCGGAGAACCCATCAGAAGCTGATGATTACGGGAGCCGTGTTCGCCCTTGCTTTCTTCCTGATCTATACAGGACGGACGGCCCTTATTGGCAATACCTCGTTCGGCGGGCCCGAAAGCGTCAAACTGGCGTACCATCTGTTTTTGTTTTTTCATATTGTGCTTGCCACGGCAGCCGGGGTATTCGGGCTGGTTACGTTGTATCTGGCGTTCAGGCAGCGGTTTGCCATTCACCGCAAAGTTGGACGCTGGACGGCGACGATGTGGCTGATTACCGCACCGACCGGCGTAATCGTCTATATCCTGCTGTACCTCCTTTACCCGGGCGGGACCACAAAACCGGTAATCGACGCCATTTTCGGCCTGTGACCGATTCAAGCGACGCACCCTCCTCCTTGCGGGGAGGGTTTTTTCAGCATTCGGGGCGAAACCTTATAGACAAAGTCAACGTTCCTTTAGGGAAAGCATACTTAGGCATGGGGTTGGGCAAGTTTTCCATATCGGGAGATATCGGAGTCCTTGACCGCAAGCCGGAATCGGAAGAAAGGAGTTGGCCGGATGACCGTCTTAAGACTGGAGCAAGTGAGCAAACAATATGGAGACAAAATCGCCGTTCGGGAGGTTGGCTTTGAGGTAAAGGCCGGAGAAATTTTTGGACTGCTTGGGGCCAACGGCGCCGGAAAGACGACCACCATGCGGATGGCGCTCGGACTCATCTATCCGGACAGCGGCCGGATACTGTGGAAGGGCGGGACGCATAGAGATAAGCTGCGGCAATGGATGGGGTATTTGCCGGAGGAGCGGGGGCTTTATCCAAAAGTGAAGGTGTCCGAACAGCTCCTTTATTTTGCAGAGCTGCGCGGGGTTTCCCGCAGACAGGCTGCCAGGGATATGAACGACTGGCTGGAACGGTTCGGCGCGCTTGAATACCGGAACAGGAGGGTGGAAGAACTCTCCAAGGGGAACCAGCAGAAAATCCAGTTTATCGCGGCGGTCATCCACCGCCCGGATATACTGATTCTGGATGAGGCCTTCAGCGGACTGGATCCGGTCAATGTCGAGCTCTTGAAGGGCGAGGTCAAGCGGCTTCGCGACGAGGGCAAAAGCATCCTGTTTTCCAGCCACCGCATGGATCAGGTGGAGGAACTTTGCGAAAATATTTGCATTCTTCACCGGTCGAACACGGTGCTGAAAGGAAACTTGCGGGAGATCAAGGAAAGTTTTCCGAGGGAACAGGCAATTCTTGAAACGGAGCGCGCGATCAGCGGCCTGGACCGGATCCCCGGGGTAAAGTCGGTTGAAGGAGACGGAAGAAGCTACCGGATCCGCCTGGAGCGGCTCTCGACGGCCCAGGATGTACTGCGGACGGCGCTTGAACAAAGTGAAATCCGCCGATTTGAGATCATTGAGCCGACCTTGAACGAAATTTTCATTCGAATGGCGGGTGAAGGACATGAATGAAATTCGGACCGTGATCAAATTCACCTTTCTAAGCCGCCTACGGGCCAGGTCATTTGCAGTGATGACGATAATCTTCGCTCTGATCTTGTCGGTCATGATCAATTTGCCGGCGATCCTCAGCCATTTTTCCTCCCATGCGCCCATTCCGGTCGGAGTGGTTGACCGTCCGGCCGGCATCGCGGCGAAGCTCGACGAATATTTTGCGCAGGAGGGGGGGGATTCTTCCGTCCGGATTGTCATTCTGAAGGATCTGGGTACCCCCGAGGCGAACGAGCGGCAGGTCCGCCGGAGCATGAGCGAAGGGACGATCAAAGGAGTAATGGAATTCGGTGAACCGGATGCGTCCGGTTTTCCAGCAGTGGTCTACAAAGCGGAGGATACGTCCGATTCGGCGCTGAAAGCGAAGCTTCAGGGAGCGCTGCAGTCGATTAAAATGCAGCAAACGGTCCGGGAATTGGGACTGGATCCCGGGCAGCTTGCCAGGCTTAACGCACCGGTGGCATGGAGCACGGTGCAGCTGAACGCATCCGGGGACCGGGGCAAGAGCGAATCGGAAATGGCGGCGGCGTCCGTGCTTGTCTATGCCCTGCTGTTTCTGCTGTACGTCGGTGTGATCGGTTTCGGGAATATGGTGGCCACGGAGATTACGTCGGAGAAAAATACCCGGGTCATGGAAGTGCTGATTTCCAGTGTCCCGCCGCTCAGGCAGATGTTCGGGAAAATCATCGGCATCTGTCTGGTCGGCCTGGTGCAAATTCTGATCATCGTGGCAGTCGCCCTGGCCAATCTCCAGCTTCCCCACAACCGCGGAGCATTGGCAAATCTGGACCTTGGCCAGCTGAAAATATCACTGATTCTTTATTTTCTCGTCTTCTATGTGGGAGGATATTTGATCTACGCTACGCTATTTGCCGCAGTAGGCTCCCTGGTCAGCCGTACGGAAGATGTCGGTCAGGCTACTATGCCGATTACGTTCCTGATTGTGGCGGCGTTCATGATTGCCATGTTCGGCCTGCAGCACCCGAACGCCCCCTTTGTTGTCGTCATGTCGTTCATCCCGCTCTTCAGCCCCCTGATCATGTTCCTGCGCATTGGGATGAGCGAACCGCCGTTCTGGGAAGTTGCGCTGTCTATCGTTTTTCTGTTTGTGTCCATTGGAGGGATCGGCTGGATTGCGGCGAAGATTTATCGCACCGGCGTGCTCATGTACGGAAAACGGCCGACGCTTAAAGAACTGCGGAAAGCGATGAAGGCCTACAAGGTGTAAGATAACCGTCAATGCTTGAATAGGGGGCCGAATGATCAACACGTTCTTTCCGCAAGAAATCCCGGACAGCCGGCCGGAGTGAAGCGCAAGAACCATGCTTCATTCCGGCCGGCTGTTTTCCAATTTGGTGCGATTTTCCTGACCCTTCTCCTGATCCGCGCATAAAATGTGAATTTTTGCGCGAAATCGTGCGGAAAAGACGGTGACGATCGCCGCGGAACGGGGAAATATTTCTGCGCCAAGCCGGGAAAAATGAACTTTTCCATAGGTTTCATCCCATGCAAATCTCCAGATGGTCTATTGACAAACGCGCTTCCAATAGATAATATAAAAATACAACAACGAGCATAAAAGAACATTATTCTTTTAATATTTCGCTTGTTAATGCTCGTTTGATTGACGGAAGGCCGTGTTCTCAAATTTGACGTACATACTTACAGCAAACTGCGGAACAGGCCTTCCGGAAAGCGTTTGCGGATGCCCCGTCGCAGAGGCGGAATTTGCGAACAACACGAGAATAAGGGGTGATGGTTTTTATGACTGCCACTGCCAACCGCACGATCCAATCGCGCACGTTGCGTCTGATCCGGCCGCACGAAATCCAGGAAGTGGTTGTGGAAAGAACGGTCCCTGAAGGGTTTGTTGCAGTGGAGCCGACGCTTGCAAGCATATGTCATGCCGATCTTCGATACTTCGGGGGAATGAGGAAGCCGGAGGTGCTGGCCAGAAAATTGCCGATGGCATTGCTTCACGAAGGGATCGGTCGAGTGGCCGGAAACGGCTCCGCATCGCTCGCGCCGGGACAACGGGTCGTCATTGTCCCGAATTTGCCGGGATATTTGCTCAACAACCTGAAGCCGGATCAATGCTGTCCGGCCTGCAGGGGGGAGATTGAGGACAATTACTGCTCCCGCGGCCGGTTTCTGGGAAGCGGCACGGACGGGATTGCCCAGAGCCGGCTCGTGCTTCCGGAGCCCTGTGCGATTCCGATTCCCGCATCCGTCCCGGACGAAATTGCCGTATTGACAGAACTGTGCAGCGTATCTTACCGGGCGCTGCGCAGGGTAAGCCATTTGCTGGACCGGGCCCGCGTCGCCGTATTCGGGGATGGACCGGTGGGGTATCTGACCGCCGCCATGCTGCATCACGCCTACCGGATCGGACCGGATCGTTTGACCGTATTCGGTGCCATCCGGGAGAAGCTGGATTATTTCACATTTGCCGGTACGCAGATGGTACAGCAGTACGATTTTCAGTCCGGCGGGAAAGCGGATATTGTGCTGGAATGCACTGGAGGGAAGTTCAGCGAAAGCGCCCTGAATCAGGGCATCGATCTTTTGAGCCCCGGCGGTCACCTGATCGCGATGGGAGTCAGCGAAGATCGGGTTCCGGTCAATACGCGCGATGTGCTGGAGAAGGGGATTACGATACACGGCAGCAGCCGCAGCTCGGCGGAGGATTTCCGGCAAGTCCTCAAGGTCATGGAGAATGCGGATTGCCAGGCAACCCTCGGAAAACTGATACCGGATCAATACACCGTAGTGAGCCGGGCGGAAGATTTCTCCCGGGCCATGGAATCCGCCCTGGCCCACCGGAATTGGCAGAAGATTATCCTCGACTTTCACTGGTGAGACAGTGAAAGTCGGGTGTCATTGCGCAAACCGGTCCAGCGGGATCGGACGGGCGAAGCAGGCCTTGAATTGTAAGCGAAAACAAAGCGTCGCAATTCACGAACGGATGATATTTTTGCAAAAATTTACACCGATTTTACACGATCCGGTATCTTCCCCATGTCCTGTCTGTCATAATGGCAGTGGAATTATAGGGGACTTGGAATGCCCCGGGGGCTTCGGCAGGAAGCCTCCGGGAACGACGGAAACACCGGATTGGCAGGAGGGGTGACCTTGGCATCCATCGAGTTGGTACAGGTAACCAAATCGTTTGACAAGAATGTAGTCATCAAGGATCTGAACCTGAAGATCGAGGACGGCAAATTTACCGTACTGGTGGGCCCGTCAGGCTGCGGAAAAACAACCTTAATGCGGATGATCGCCGGATTGGATCCGCAGACCTCGGGCTCCGTGCTGATTGACGGCAAAGATGTTACCCGAATACCGCCCGGCCGGAGAGGGGTAGCCATGGTTTTTCAGAATTACGCCATTTATCCGACCATGTCCGTACGGGAAAACATTGAATTCGGCCTGAAAAACAACAAAGTGCCGAAAGAGGAAAGGATACGGCTGGTAGAAAGCATAAGCGAGACCGTCGGACTCAGGCCCTATCTGGACCGCAAGCCTTCAACCCTGTCCGGCGGCCAGCGCCAGCGGGTGGCACTGGCCCGGGCCATGGTCAAGAAACCGGCGGTGTTCCTCATGGACGAGCCGTTGTCCAATCTGGATGCGAAACTCCGGGTGCAGATGCGCATTGAACTGATCGAGCTGCATAAAAAATTGGGCACGACTTTCGTGTATGTTACACATGACCAGGTCGAGGCGATGTCGATGGCCGATACGATCGTGCTGATGAATCAGGGGGAAATCCAGCAGGAAGCGCCGCCCGAGGTTATCTACCGGAAGCCGGGCAATCTGTTCGTGGCGCAGTTTATCGGGGTTCCGCCGATGAACGTGGGGGAACTCGGCGCAGACGGAGTAACATTCGGATTTCGTCCGGAGCATGCGGTGCTGTCGGCGGAACCGGGAGACTTTCATTATTCCGTGCGGGGAACGATAGTGACAAGGGAAATGCTCGGTTCGGAAACGATCTATCAGGTTCGTACGGACCGTCACACGTTCATGATCAAATGCACGGAAGACCGGTTTTCTGCCGATCAGGAGGTCTTTATGGGAGTTCCCGCGGACAAGCTTTTCTTCTTTGGAGCGGACGGAAACCGCCTGGACGAACGGGATCAACGGATTGCCGGCTACATGAATGCGCTGCGGGTGCAAAGCCATGGATAAGAGAAGACTTTGGGAAGCCGTGCGCCCTTATGTCATGATCCTCCCCGCCATGGCGGGCATTATCCTGTTTGTCATTTACCCCGTTCTCTATCTGGTCAAGCTCAGCTTCTACAAGTACAATCTGCTCAATGCGAGCCGCAGCAAATTTATCGGGCTGGACAATTTTACGCAAATATTTACCCGCGGAGACTTTTACAGCGCCCTGATCAATACCGTAGTCTACACGGTGGGGGTAGTCCTGCTGACTTTGATTCTTTCGCTGCTGATCGCCGTATGGCTGAGCCGCAAAAGCCGGTTCAACGCGGTCGTGCAGGCGGGTATCTTTACTCCCCACATCATCTCCATCGTTTCAATCGCACTTGTGTGGATGTGGATGATGGAGCCCAGTTACGGACTTCTCAACTTTTTGCTGAAGTCGCTGGGCCTGCCGACCTCCCAATGGCTGCAAAGCTCCCGGACGGCCATGATGTCGATTATTATCGTCTCCGTCTGGCAGGGAATCGGCTATTACACCCTGATTATCGTCGCCGCGCTCCAGAGCATCCCGCCCAGCATTTACGAAGCGGCTGCCCTGGACAATGCGGGCAAGTTCAAAATGTTTTACAAGATAACGCTTCCGCTCATTTCGCCGCAGTTGTTCTTCATCCTGATTATCATGACGATCGGTTCCTTCAAGGTGTTCGATACGGTGAAAATCATGACCGGAGGCGGCCCCAACAACGCGACGACGACGCTGGTATATTACATCTATGAATTCCGGACAACGAGCATTGGC
>Ga0310827_101514_pt1 | contig 12012 bp, 12 predicted proteins | sample WT_ome_2_FD_201309 | JGI IMG/M metagenome (GOLD analysis project Ga0310827, IMG submission 201309) | Sorghum-adapted microbial communities enriched on wild type (WT) sorghum from Joint BioEnergy Institute, Emeryville, California, United... ... | reverse complement strand
GCATGTCGAGGAAGGTCTTTTCCTCCATTTTCAGATTGCCGCTGCCGCGAAAAGCGTTGACCGGATCCTGTTTGAATTCGTTGATCCAGCGGTACAGGGTATTGTCGGACACGCCCAATTCCCGAGCAGCCTGCGCCACCGGCTTCCCCTGTTCTTGAATCATTTTCACGGTTTGGATTTTAAACTCTTTGTCGTATTTCTGACTCATCTTCGGACACCTCGATTTTGCTGAATTTATTGTCGCATTCTCGATTCTCGGTGTCCACTATTTAGTCTAGCATCACAGCCTGCAACGTTTCGTCAGGCAAGCGATGCAATTCGGGGAGGACCATCAGCCGTTTGCGATCAACTCCTGCGAAGGGCGAATCATCGCCAATGCGGCCGATATTCGAACGGAATTGCAAAAATACCGGAATCTGTTGACGTGGTCCGGACCGGAAAATCTCAAGGAAACGGACGAAATCTGGAGCTTGATCGTGGAAAGGTGGAACCCGGAGGAAGCGGCGCACGTCCATCGATGCGGCATTTCGTAAATCCGTCATCAAAATCCGGGTGGACGTGGTGCAAGCAAAGCCGAAAGCGGCCGGGTGCGGTCCGCGCATGTTGAGCGACGCGGGCGGCCCGGCCGTCCTTTTGGAGCTGCTTTTTTACTCCAGTCTGCTCACGCCATCCAGATAACCGTTGACGGCTTCCTTGAGAAAGTCAAACGGTTTGTGATCGGACGCATCCAGGTTCAGGTTGAGTACATAGCCGGTGTTTGCGGAAATCGCGATCGTGGAGTTTCCACGCGCAATCACGTAATACGGCAAATGCCGTGAAACATCATCCCCTTGTCCCGACGGGGTGACGGCCACGATGTATGCTTTCACATAGGCATCGTCCGGCAGCGTGATTTTCTTGTCCGCAATCACAAGGTCAGTCCCTTTCGTCTCTTCCCCTGAAGCAGGATGGATCCTTCCGTTTGCCTTCGCCCAATCCCAAAATTGCTCTTTTCTTGCCAATTGTTCTTCGATTGTGCTGTCCGGAGGCAAGTCGTCGGGAAATGCCTGTTCCGGACCTGAAGGGTGCCGACCAGCCGTCGTTTCGGCGCCGTCCGGCAAGGGAACGGGCGGTTCCGATTGGGCTCCATTCGTGCAGGAAGTGATCATGCCGGCAAGAAGAATGGCAATCATCCACTTTGCCATCGAAGTTTTCATTCGGACGATGCCCCCGAAGGTCGGAGATTTCGCAAATGGTGCAGCTGCACATTTCCAAATTGATTTTAACATAACCACAAACTACCTTCACGTTATGGCCGCATTTTCAATGAAGCTGGAGGAAGGCTTGACGACCGCGCAACACGCATATGGCCGCATCCGGACTCCGAAATGGGGCCTTTTCATGTGAAGCGGGACGGTTGGCGAATGATGCGGCGGACGGGATGTGACAAGGGGCGGTCCCGCCGTCGTTTCATGACTTTCGGGACCGCCCCTTTCCGTCGTTCTGGCTGGTTTTCGGTTACTTCCTGAAGTAAGGCGGATGCCAGAAGCCTTCGAACTGCGGGTCGGTTTCGATCAGCCGCTGGAATTCCTCGGTCTGGTACGCCGCGATTAGGTCTTTTACAAATGGCTTGTCCTGGTCCTCCCGGCGAACGGCGATCAGGTTCTGATATTCGAACGGCGGGTCTTCAAGGAACAGGCTGTCGGAGAGTTTGCGGCCCGATGCCAAAATATAATTTCCGTTCACAAGCGCATAGTCCACGTCGCCGATCAGGCGCGCGAGTTGCGCCTGTTCCACCTCGACGAACTCGATTTTGGCATTGTAACTTTCGATGTCATGCAGGCTGACCGTCAGCGGTTCGTAATCGGGTTTCAGGGTGAGAAACCCGGCTTCCTGCAGAATCCGCAGCGCGCGCGCAATGTTGGGCGGATCGTTGGGAATGAGCACGGTGTATTTTTTGTCGGGATCCAGGTTGAGATCGTCATATCGGTCCGAATAAATGCCCATGGGAGCCGTCGGGACCTTGATCGTTTCGACCAAATCCAGTTTGTTTTCTTTTATGAAGCTTTCAAAATACGCCGTGTGTTGGAAAATATTTGCGTCCAGTTCCCCATTCGCGAGAGCGAAGTTGATTTCGTTGCCGGTCGTGAATTCAACAATCTCAATGGTATACCCTTTCTTTTTCAGAATCGGTTCGATTCCCTTGCGCACCTGGTCACTGTAGGGACCGGGAGAAAATCCGATGCGGATCACTTTGGTTTTGTCGGGGTCGGACGCCTTGCGGGCGTCGGATGTGCCGCAGGATGAGATCAGCAGGGCGGCCAGCACCGTCAGGACAACGGATGCCATTTTTTTCATGCACTTGTTCCTCCTCGAGCAGACTTGATCAGCGTTTCGAAATGTCTTTTGTCCTGCAAGTCGGTCTCCTGTTTTGCCGAAACAAAAAAGAGACACATCTATTTGCCGGACAAATAGACATGCCTCCGGTGATCCGGTCGAAAACAAAGTAAACAGATTGGAATATAAAAATATTCGAACATGATTGTAGCAACCCGCCGATCATTTGACAATACCTTTCCGGAAAAATAAATCTCATAATTCACACTTGACAAATCAGATTTATTTGCTATCATAAAGGGCACAACTGCAAAGCAAAGCGATTGGACCACCAAAGCTCCATGCATATCCCGGCGATATGTCTGGAGCTTTTTTGTTTTCCGGAAGGAGGCCGTGCCGTGCCAACGAAGGGCTCCCGCAGCATCTGGCTTGACGGCAGGAAAGTGGAGCAGCCGGAGGAACATCCCGCGTTTCGCGGGACGTTCGGGACGATCCGGCGGCTCGTCGCGCTGATCGATGACGATCGGGTCGGCTATTACGACGAATCCGTCGGGCGGATGGTGCACAAGGCGTTTCTGATTCCGCGGACGCGGGAAGAGCTGCTGGAGAAAAGGAAAGCGTACGAGACCTGGACCCGCGAGACATACGGCATGATGAGCCGCTTGTCGGATTACGCCTATTCGGTCATCACGGGCTACTACATCGACCGGGAACGGTTCAGCCGATACGACGCCGGGTTCGCGGAGAAGATCACGCATTATATCGAGCGGGTCAAGCGCGAGCGGCGCCTGGTGACGACCGCGATCGCCGATCCCCAGATCGACCGTTCGAAGCCGGTTGCCGAGCGCTCGGGCCATGAATTGCTCCGGGTCGTGGAACAGCGCCCGGACGGCGTGGTGGTCTGCGGGGCGAAAATGATCGCCACCGGCGCGCCGTACGTCGACGACATCCTGGTGAATACGCCGTACGACCGGGAAGACGGCCAGGAACAATACGCGAATCTGTTCATCGTCGCGGCGGATTCGCCCGGTCTCGAAATCATTTGCCGCAAAAGCCACGCGGAGACGGACCGCGCGTTATATCCTCTCGCAAGCCGGTTCGACGAGATGGACGCGGTGATCATTTTCGACCATGTGTTCATTCCGGATGAGCGGATCCTGATCCGCGGGCATGCGCAGGGGGCGACGGCGGCGCATCGCCACCAGCAGTTGAACGCGCTGGCGCATCATCAGACGGTCGTGCGCCTGGCGACAAAACTGAAATTTGTCGCGGGACTCGCGACCGCCATCGCGCAGAGCATCGCGGTGGATGCGTTTCTGCATGTGCAACAGAAACTGGGCGAGCTTTACATGCTGGCCGATACGGTCGACGCCTTGCTGCACGCGGCGGAGATGGAAGGAACGGTCGAAGGCGGCGTCTACAAGCCGAAGGCGGTGCCGCTGCAGGCGGCGCGCCATCTGGGCACGCAGGCGTACGCCCGGGCCATGGCCATTCTGAAGGAGATCGGAGCGGGCGGCTATACGCAGATGCCGTCCACCCTCATCGACCGCTTCGAAGACGGGCGGATCAGGACGTTGCTGCATCGCTATTATGCGGGCGCGGCGGCTTCCGCCGGGGAGAAGACCGCGTGGTTCAGGCTCGGCTGGGAGCTGATCGGCAGCGAGCTCGGCGGCAGGCATGATCTGTATGAACGGTTTTACACGGGTGATCCGCTGCGCAATCAGTCCTTGTTTTTCGAGCAGTATGACAAAAAATGGCTTGAAGAACGGCTGGAAACCTTTCTGGACCGTTTGACGGCCGAAGCAAGGCAGGATGTGACGGTATGACGGATTGGAAGGAACGGCTGCAGGACGGGCGCAGGGTATGGTATGGCGGCGAGCTCGTGACCCGCATTGCGGAACATCATGCGTTCCGCGGCACCGTGGAGACCATCGGGAAGCTGCTGGAGATGCAGAGGGGCGCGTGGAAGCGGGAATTGACCCGCGACGGGGCGCATCTTTCGTTCCTGGTGCCGGCATCGCTTGAAGATTTGCGGTGCAAGGCGAGGGCGTACCAAATCTGGGCGGACGCGACATTCGGCATGATGAGCCGGCTCTCGGAATATTCGCGCGAGATCGAGACGGGGTGGTACGCGAACCGCAAGGAACTGGCTACGGTGATCCCGCATTTTGAAGCGAAGATGGAGCGGATTTACCGGAATTCCCGGGACCGCGACTTGCTGTCGACCGCGGCGGCGCAGGATTTGCAGCGCAACCGGAGCCGCTCGAACGTCGAGGTGGACGCCGGCCAGCTTCGCGTGGTGAAGAAGACGGCGGAAGGGGTGATCGTGCGCGGGGCGAAGACCGTCGCGACGGCCGCGCCTTATGTGGACGAATTTATCATCACGTCATTCTACAAGCGGAGCGAAGCGCAGCGGGCGCTGGCCAACGTGTTCATCATTCCGGCCAACCTGCCGGGGGTGCATATCGTCTGCCGGGAATCGTTCGCGAGCGACGACGCGGTGCATGCCCCGCTGAGCGCGCGTTATGACGAGATGGACGCGGTGCTGATCTTCGAAGATGCGCTCATTCCCTGGGACCTGGTGCTGGTGGCGGAGGATCCCGAGGCGGCGTGGAAGCTGCATACGGATCCGGTGGCCGTGGCCCTCAGCCAGCACCAGACGGTCGTCCGCCTGATCAGCAAGCTGAGGAGCGTGGCGGCAATTGCGTACGGGCTCGCGAAGAGCGCAGATGTAACCGGATTTCTGCACGTCCGGAACGATCTGGCGAACCTGATCCTGCAGGTGGAGACGATCGAGGCGCTGCTCGGGACGGCGCAGCAGACGGGCGATTGGCACAACGGGGTGTTCATCCCGAACCGGCTGTATCTGGGGACGGCGCGCAACCTGGGGACGCGCTACTATGCCGAGGGCATTGCGGCAATCCACCGGATCGGGGCGTCCGGGCTGCTGCAGGCCCCGGCGTCGCTGAAAGAGCTGGATGTCCATCCGGAGTGGCGCGAATATTTTGCCGCGTCCGACGGGTTCGACGGCACGAGGCGGACGCTTCTGAACAAGCTGGCGTGGGATTTCGCCGGCAGTTCCCTCGGTTCCCGGCACGAGCTGTATGAACGGTTCTATGCGGGAGATCCGGTTCGCAATTTCGCCAACTATTACAACCAGCATCCGAAGCGGCAAGCCTATGTGGAGTTTGCACTTTCGATTTTGCGGGAGGAAAACCGATGAGCAACGTCCATTTCTACTGGTTCGCGCCGACGAGCGGCGACGGAGAATTTCTGGGACTGGCCAGACCGCAGCGAGAGCCCACGCTGGAATATTTGATCGAGGTGGCGCAGGCGGCGGAACGGGCGGGATTTGAAGGCATGCTGGTCCCGACGGGCATTCCGTACCTCGATTCCTGGCTGGTCGGATTCGCGATCGCGCAGCACACGCGGCGAATCAAGCCGCTGGTCGCGTTCCGTCCGGGCTTCATCGCGCCGACCGTGGCGGCCAAGCTGTCCGCGACGTTCGACCGGTTCACGAAGGGGCGCCTGCTGGTCAACGTCGTGACGGGCGGATCGCCGAAGGAGCTCGGCCAGGACGGCGATTTTCTGGACCATGACGAGCGCTACGAGCGGACGAGAGAGTTTCTGGACGTCATTCTGAAGTGCTGGACGGGCGAGACGTTCAGCCACAAAGGCCGCTTCTTCGAAGTCCGGGACGCGCAGCTGGTGCCCCCGCTGCATCAACCCGGCCGCATCCCGATCTATTTCGGCGGCTCCTCGGATATCGCGAAGGAGATTGCGGCGCGGTATGCGGATGTTTACCTGCAATGGGGCGAACCGGTCGCCCAGGTGAAGGCGCAGATCGAGGATGTCCGGTCGCGCGCCGCCCGATACGGCCGCGCGCCGGAATTCGGCGTCCGCCTGCACGTCGTGGTGCGCGACACGGAGCGGGAGGCCTGGGACGCGGCCTACCGCCTGATCAGCCGGATCGACGAGGACGTCCGGAGAAAAATGGACCGCGTCTTCGAAGAGACGGATTCGGTGGCGCAGCGGCGCATCACGGAGCTGGTGCGTCAGGGCGAGCGGTTTGACAAATGCACCTGGACGGGGATCGGGAAAATCCGCAAGGGCGCGGGCACGGCCCTGGTCGGCACGCCGGACCAGATTGAGGAAGCGCTGCAAGACTATATCGACGCGGGCGTCACGCATTTCATTCTGTCGGGCTATCCGCATGCGGAAGAAGCCTTGCGGTTCGGAGACGATGTTCTCCCCAGATTTGCGAAAATCACCGTGTGAAAGAGGCGGGGAAGATGAAATTTCTGACATGGGGCGCGAATGTCGGCGGCGGATTTCTGCGCGCCAGGGTGGATCAGGAGACGCGCAGCGACATGGCATACAACATCGAGCTCGCGAGGCTTGCGGATCAAATCGGCGTGCACGGCATTCTTTACCCCATTCGCTACGTGGGGCGCATCGGCGGAAGCGGCGGGTCGGCCGGGCAGCTGGATCCGCTCGCGGTTGTCGGCGCGGTGGCCGGACACACGTCGCGGGTGAGGCTGCTCGCGGCGGTATTGCCGGGTTTCCTTCATCCGGTGACGCTGGCGAAGATCGGCGCGACGCTGGATGTGATATCGAACGGCCGCTTCCACATCAATCTGGTGAGCGGATGGTTCAGAGAGGAACAGGAGAAGTTCGGCATCGAGTGGATCGAGCACAGCGAGCGCTATCGCCGGTCGGAGGAGTATTTGCAGGTCGTGAAGGGGCTCTGGACGCGGGACGAGTTTGCCTTTCAAGGGAAATATTACAACATCCGCGGCGGCTCGCTGCATCCCAAGCCCGTGCAGAAGCCGTATCCGGCGATCTATCAGGGCGGCAACTCCGAACCGTCGCAGCGGGTCGCGGCGAAACATTCGGATGTCTATTTCATGAACGGCGCGCCGGTCGAAGAACTCAAGCGGCAGATCGGGACGGTGGGGAGCCTGGCGCGGCGGGAGAGCCGGACGCTGGAATACGCGGTCGCGGCCTTCGTGATCGCGCGGGAAAGCGAAGAAGAAGCGCTGGCCGAATATGAAGCCATCATCGCAAGCGCGGACGAGGAGGCCATCGCCCGGTTCAAGGCGAGCATGGACACGCGGGGGATGTGGAAAAACGCCGCAACCGTGAGCGACTACGTCGCGAACAACGAGGGCTTCCGAACGGGACTGATCGGCAGCTATGAGCAAGTGGCGAACAAGCTGCGCGAGCTGGAAGCCGCCGGCGTGGATCAGGTGCTGCTCGCTTTCCGCCATCCGTTGAAGGAACTGCCGCTCTTCTTCGAACGGGTGGAACCGTTGGTGAACGCCGCCCGAATTCGGGCAAGCGGCTGAAATCGGTGGAGAGGAGGGCCGGGATGATTCATTTGAAGAACATCAGCAAAGTATACAGGACGAAATCCGGAGCGTTCGAAGCGGTGCGGCCGACAACGCTCGCGATCCGGAAGGGGGAAATCTTCGGCATCATCGGCTACAGCGGCGCCGGAAAATCCACGCTGCTCCGGATGATCAACCTGATCGAGACGCCGACGACGGGCGAAGTGTGGTTTGACGGCGTCGAGCTGACCTCCCTTGACCGCAAATCGCTGCAGAAGAAGCGCCACGAGATCGGGATGATTTTCCAACATTTCAATCTGCTGCTCAACAAAACCGTATACGGCAACATCGAATTTGCGCTGAAGGCGGCGGGGTTTCCGAAGCCGGAACGGGCGAAGCGAATCCGCGACATGCTGGATATCGTGGAGCTGGGCGACAAGGCGCATCATTATCCGGCGCAGCTCAGCGGCGGGCAGAAACAGCGCGTGGCCATCGCGCGCGCGCTCGTCCTGAATCCGAAGGTGCTGCTGTGCGACGAGCCGACGTCCGCCCTCGATCCGCAGACGACGGAGAACATTCTGCAGTTTCTGAAATCGATCAACGAGCAATTCGGGGTCACGCTCGTCATCGTCACGCATGAGATGGAAGTGGTCCGCGCGTTGTGCCACCGCGTCGCGGTCATGGAAAAAGGCAACATTCAGGAGGAGTTGAATCTGGCCGGGTCGCCTGCGGAAGTTCCGGACGCCGTGACCGCCATCGGGAAACGGCTGATCGAGCATCGCGGGCGGGAAAGCGGACGCCGGCCGGATGCCGTCCGCCTGGGAGATGTGGTGCATGTTTGACAACATCATGTTGCTCCTGCCGGAGATCAAACAAAGCGTCATCCAGACGTTCATGATGGTGGGGATATCCCTGTCCGCGGCCGTGCTGTTCGGAACGACGCTGGGCGTATACGTGTTCATGACGGACAAAGGATCCATTTCGCCGAACCGGTGGGTCAACCGGATCCTGAATTACGCGATCAACCTGATCCGTTCGTTTCCCTTCATCATTCTGCTCGTCGTGTTGATCCCGTTCACGCGCCTGGTTGCCGGGACCACCGTCGGTCCGCTGGCGGCGTCCGTGCCGCTGTCGATCGCGGCGATTCCGTATTTTGCGCGCCTGGTGGAGCAGGCGCTCAAGGATGTGCCGCACGGCACGATTGAGGCCGCCATCGCCCTCGGGGCGGCGAAGCGTTACATCATCAAGGATGTGCTGCTGAATGAAGCGCGTTCCGGCCTCGTGCTGGCCTTGACCGTGACGGCCGTCAGCTTCATTTCCTATTCGGCGATGGCCGGCATCGTCGGCGGCGGCGGCATCGGCGATTTGGCGATCCGTTACGGTTATTACCGCTTCCAGACCGATGTCATGATCTTCATGGTGCTGCTTCTGGTGCTCCTCGTTCAGCTCGTGCAAATGACGGGAAGCTGGATTGCGAGGAAGCTGGACCGCCGCCACTTCCAGGAGTGATGGGCATGACGAAAACCATAAAGGAGACGGCGCCGATCGACATTCATTCGGACGAGTTCCGGGCGTTGATCCGGGCCATCGCGGAAGACGCGGAGGCGCGCCGCCGCAGCGGCGGGCGGCTGCTGCCGCACAAGGCTTTCCGGTTGATCCGGGAAGCCCGCCTCGGCGCCATTCGTCTGCCGAAGGAACTCGGGGGAGCCGGCGTGACGAACGTCGAGCTGTTCGATGCGGTCGTGCAATTGGCCAAGGCCGATCCGGATGTGGCGCATGCGCTGCGCTCGCATTTCATCTTTGTCGAGGATACGCTGGCGGAACCGCCGAGCGCGGAGCGGACGCGCCGCCTGCAAATTGTGGCGCGGGGCGATCTGGTCGGCAACGCGACGACGGAAATCTCCGCCCGTCCGCAGGGTTCGAAGCAGTACGAGACGATGCTGAGCGAGGCCGGAGACGGCTATGTGCTGAACGGCACGAAATATTTCACGACAGGCACGCTGTATGCGGATTGGGTGTCCGTCATCTCGGCCGGTGAGGGCGGCAAGCTGTTTGTCAGCTTTATTCCGACGAACCGCGAAGGTGTGAAAATTTACGACGACTGGGACGGCTTCGGCCAGCAGCTCACGGCGAGCGGGACGACGACGTTTACGAACACGCCGGTGAAACGGCACGAGACCGTTGAACTGAAGCGGGAAGAACTGGGCTATGTGCCGTTCCGCCAGCTTTATCTGCAGGCGGTCATCGCGGGAATTGTCGAGGCGATCGTCGAGGACGGCGTGAAGCTGCTCAAGGGACGCAGGCGGACGTTCACGCACGGCGCGTCCGACGCGGCGCATGAAGATCCCCTGCTGCTGCAGACGATCGGCGAAATTCAGGCGACGGCCTTCACGCTGCGGGCGCTGATTCGCGAGGCCGCGCGGGCGCTGGATGAGGCGCTGCGGCAAGGCACGCGCCAGGCCCGGCACGAAGCGGCTTTGAAAGCCGCGTATGTCAAAGTGGTCGGAGAGCCGCTTGCCCTCAAGGCGGCCACCCGATTGTTCGATGTCGGCGGCGCGTCCGCGACGAGGGGAAGCCTCCAGCTGGACCGCCATTGGCGCAATATCCGCACGATCGCCTCGCACAACCCGGTCGCGTACAAGCTGAAGGATATCGGCCATTATGTGGTCAACGGCGCGGAATTGCCGATCAACGGTTACTATTGAACGGCTGAACGGCGCAAAAAGGAACCTTAAAAGCACACGGGGATGAGCGGTCCGGCCCGGACAGGCGGAACTCCCGGCGCAACGCGTGTTGCCCGGGAGTTTGTCTTTTCACCATTCATCATCCGGCTTGGAGGAATTCGGATGCGAAGAGTCGTAACGTTTCTGTAGTTCGACGATCAGGCGCAGGAAGCGGTGGATGTCTGAGTCGAAAGATTGAGAGATCATGCACAAACAGTCCGTTCAGGGCTGTTTTTTTATGTTTTGCACGCTTCAATTGACAATCCGCGCACAGTTTCGGTGCAGAAATCCATAACTGTGCCGGATTGTTTTCAAAATAATTTCAAACTTCAATTCCATCAACCTGATTACAACGAATTTATTAAGCGTTTGTGTATGAAAGGGCTTTCAGAGGTTGAAAAAACTTGGGCAACCGGAAAGACAGGCGATTCCCAAAGTTTTTTTGCCGGTAACTGAAGCAGGCGGAAGGACACCATAACACCGAAAGGAAAGATCAACATGCGGAGAAGAAGGCGCTTTGGTTTCGCTTGTCTGATCCTGTGTGCGCTTCTGTTTATCAGTCTTTCGGCATCACCGAAAGTTTCGGCCGATGATCCGCCGGTTGAAATTGGCGATGTTTTGGATTTGTCAATCAATCCGATATTCTTGTTCTCGGCCGGTTTGTCCGGGGGAAATGTCGGTATCGTGTATGCGAGCTTTTATGATGGAATCCCTCGCTATAAAGTGATGGCTCCTTCAGGTGACGAAGTATTCGAAAAGGATCTTTTTGCTCTGGGAATAAACAGTTTGGCGAATCTGTATGAAATCAAAGCAATCGGCCTGTCCGGAGGCCGGTCGCTTGTTTCCTGGCGGGGATTTGCCGGCGGTTGCGGCGGGCCTTATCAATTTATGATATTGGATCAAGACGGCAATCCGGTGAAAGGTCCGACCGACATCAATACCGAGAACGGAAGCCATCTTTGCACCGGGCAAGCGGTTGAGTTGTCCAACGGAAATATCGTGTTTGTATGGAAACATGGGCAAAATGAGTATAAATACCGTGTATTTGATGGCAACGGCGAACCCTTGACGGACCCGCTGACTGTGCAAAATGGAGGAGACCGGCCGGAAGATCTTGAAATCGGAGACATATCCCGCGTCTACCTGGCCGCGAATGACCAGGGCCGGTTTTTGATCGCGTACAGTTCCGGCAAAAACCATGTCGGCACGTTATATAACAGTGACGGCACCCGAATTCCGGTGAACGGTTATCACCATTTCGACTTGCAGCCGAACGATTCGAACGATACGTACGGCTTGTACGGTGCTGCCGGACTTGACAACGGAAAATTCGCCATCCTGTACGATACGTCAGCGGACGAAGTGATCATTCAGATTGTCAATCCTGATGGCACCGTTGCGCAGACGATTTCCGCCGATAAGGGGGCGATTATCTCCGAAACCGGCTTTGCGAATTTCTATCTCCGCGGGCTTAAAAACGGACAGGTTGTTCTTGCGGGAATATCCGGGGGCAATCTGTCCCGAGTTCGACAGTTACTAGGTAAATGAAATACCCGCTATCCCTTGCGCTGTCTGGGTTGACGGGCATTTTTCTTAAGAAATGCGTGTATCTATGCTTTGGGTTGTATCTTTAGGAACTTTGG
>Ga0310827_101512_pt1 | contig 12018 bp, 8 predicted proteins | sample WT_ome_2_FD_201309 | JGI IMG/M metagenome (GOLD analysis project Ga0310827, IMG submission 201309) | Sorghum-adapted microbial communities enriched on wild type (WT) sorghum from Joint BioEnergy Institute, Emeryville, California, United... ... | reverse complement strand
CCCCGTAATCCGGAATCCGCCATCCGCCAGCACGCAACGCAATTTTCTCGTAAACGTTCTGGCCGAGGTCAACCCTTCGCCCGTCGGCCCCGCGATGGTCATGGTGGCAAATCCTTCTCCGCCGTAACCGACGCCGGCCAGCGAAGAACCGTTCTTGACGAAGATCGTCGTGCCGATCGCCCGGGCGAAACGGGTCATGTTGTCCACGTTCCGGGAATGCATGACAGCGGTGTGCCGGTTGCCGTGCTCCGCTTTGACGGCCATGTCGATCGCTTCGTCAAGATGTTTCGCCCGCACGATCGGCAACACGGGCATCATTTGTTCCAGTTGGACGAACGGGTGGTCGAAATCCACCTCGCAAAGCAGAAGTTCGACGTTGCGGTCGGTCTTGACGCCGAGCTTGTCCAGGAACAGCCGGGCGTCCTTGCCGATCCATTCCTTGGCCGCATGATATTCCCGGCCCGGCCGGATGGAACATCCCGCCCCGCCTTGGCTCTCGCTTTCCGTCAGGGCGAACTGCATGAGCTTGTCCAGCTCGTTCCGATCCAGCATGTACGCCCCGTTGTCCAGCATGTGGTAGATGAGGCCGTCGGCGACCTTGTCCACCACGAACACTTCCTTCTCGGCGATGCACAGGATGTTGTTGTCGAAGGAAGCGCCCTTGATGATTTCCTTGGCGGCATGTTCCAGGTCGGCGGTTTCGTCGACGACGACCGGCGGATTGCCGGCGCCGGCGCCGATCGCCTTCTTGCCGGAACGCAAAAGCGCTCTCACCAGACCGGGACCGCCCGTGCCCACCAGCAGGCGGACGCTCGGCGACTTGACGATCACGTCCAGCGTCTCCATCGTCGGCTCCCGCACCATCGTCACCAGGTTGGCCGGGCCTCCCGCGGCCATGATCGCCTTGTTGATCATTTGCACCGTGAACGCCGAACACCGCTTGGCGGACGGATGGACGTTGAACACCACCGAATTGCCCGACGCGAGCATGCCGATCGCATTGTTGATGATCGTTTCGGCAGGATTGGTGACCGGTGTCACCGCCCCGATGACCCCATACGGCGCGTGTTCGACGACGGTCAATCCGTCGTCGCCGGAAAATGCTTCGGTCACGAGGTCTTCCGTTCCGGGCGTCCGGGTGGCCGTCAATTCCAGCTTGGCGATTTTGTGCTCGTACCGGCCCAACTTCGTTTCTTGCCAGATCAGACGCGCCAGTTCCTCCTTGTTCGCCAGCGTCGCCTCGCGGATCGCCTGCAGGATTCGTTCACGGTCTTTGAGCCGGCATTGCCGCATGAAGGCTTCCTGTGCTTCCGCGGCGGCCCTGACGGCGTCTTCCACCCGATCAAACACGCCGTATTCGGGACGGGGCGAAGCGATCGGAGCGGCGGGAGCGCCGGCGGCAACCTGCGACGAGGCTGCGGGCGCGGACGGTTTCAGCCGGTCGGCCGCCGCCGGTCCGAGCCGGCTTTCGATGTTGGCCATTACCTGGTCCACGATCGACTGCACGTCGGCTTCCGTCAATTTCCAGTCCATGCTTTCACCTCGCTTGCATTACAAGTCGGAATCTTGTTCGTTTCGGCGCCGTATGTTCGATACGGCATCGTGCGGCCGCGTTTTCGAAAGCGGCGCGTCTTTCCTCCGGCGGATTCCTTCCCCGTTTCAGGAAAGCCTCGCCAGCACCGCTTCCGTCACTTTGCTCACGACCGCCTGCATGAACGCCCGCTTGGCGGCTTCGTCGTCTTCCTTCGGCCGCTCGACGGATTCTTTCGCCGCCGGAGCGGGCGCATCGTCGATCCGGCACGAAGGCGTACCGCCCGTATGAATGCCCATCTTCTCGCGAATGCCGATCAGGTCGGACACCTGGCTGCAGCTCAATTCGTTCGCCTTCTTGAGAATCTCGTTCGTATACATCAGCATCGTGGCGTAATGTTCGAGAGATTCCAGCCGGAAATACGCTTCCTGCAAGTCCTTGCCCCACGTCAGCGCGCCATGGTTGGCGAGAAGCACCGCGTTGTAGTCCCTGCAATAGGGCGCGATGGAGTCCGGCACTTCCTGAGAACCGGGCAGCGCGTAGGGCGCAACCGGGACCCGGCCGAGCAGCACCACCGCCTCGGAGGACAGCGCCTTGTCCAACTCGATGCCGGCGATGGCATAGCTCGTGGCCACGATCGGATGCGCATGCACCACCGCCCGGACTTCCGGGTTTTCCTTGTACACCCGGAGATGCATCTTGATTTCGGAAGACGGTTTGTTCCGGCCGGCGAGCACTTTTCCGTCCAGGTCCAGCTTGACCAGCATGTCCGGGGTCATGAACCCTTTGCTGACGCCCGTCGGAGTGGCCCAAATCGCATTCGGCCCGACTTTCACCGTGATGTTGCCGTCATTGGCCGCCACGTAATTTCTCGCGTACATGCGCCGTCCGATTTCACAGATCCACTTCTTCGCCTCGAAGTCGGAATAATACCCGTTCGTGCCCGTCACGTTTCGCAACACCTCCCCCTGTGCGAAGACACTTCCATATACCTTCATCATCTTTCTTTTTGTTGTTTTTGTCAATATTTATGTTGTATTGAGCATCGTTTCTTTTTGTTTTATGTAACAAAACCAAAATCTTATCTAAAAGATTTGACCTTTCATTTCAATCCCTTGCAATTGACCGCCGATTCACCCGCGTGCCGTTGTCCGTTTGTCATGACGAATCAACATAAGATATGGTATAATGCAATCATAAACAAATGAGAAGTGAGGATGAATCATGCTTCCGATTGCGCGAAAGGCCAAAATCAAGGAATACCTGCTGGAACGCAAGAACGCCACCGTCGCCGAACTTCGGGACATGTTCCAGGTGACCGAGGAAACGATCCGCCGGGATCTGAAACAGCTGGAAGCCGAAGGGTTTTTGACGCGCATTTATGGCGGCGCTTACATCCTCGACGGAGTGCAGAACGACGTCGATGTCAAGTTGCGCGAGCACATCTATGTGGAAGGCAAACAAAAAATTGCGGGCAAGTGCGTCGAATTCATCCAGCATGGCGACTCCATTTTTCTGGATGCCTCCACCACGAGCCTGTTCATCGCCAAAATGCTCGGCAACCTCCGCATCACGGTCGTGACGAATTCCATCAAAATCATCAACACGCTGGTCGATAACGGCAACGTCCATCTGGTGGTCATCGGCGGCAGCATTTCGCCCCGCTCCATGTCCGCCCTCGGGCGCAACGCCGAACAGAACATCAACCGGTACTATTTCGACAAGGCGTTCATTTCCTGCCGCTCCGTCAGCATGCAGCAAGGCATCACCGACTCCAACGAACAGCAGGCGGAAATCCGGCGGCTCGCCATCGAACGCGCCAACCAGGTGTATCTCGTCGCCGACATCACGAAGTTCAACCGGGCTTCCTTCGCCAGCATCGCCGGGTTCGAAAAAATCAACACGGTCGTGGTGGACGAACCGCTCGGCGACGAATGGCGCGCCTTCCTGGAAGAACAGCGCGTCGAATTGATCGAGTGCGGCGATTAAGCCGGCCCTGACGCCGTTTACCGGCCAGCCGGCCCCTGCCCGGCATCCGGGCATCCCGTCCTTGCCCCGGACTTCCGTCTCGTCGGCCCATGCTCCCGCACCCGACAAACCGGCCCCATGCGCCGGCTTTCGGCAAGCCCGCCCGCTTCATGCGGGCGGGCTTTGCCTGCATGCGCCCCTCTCAGCCTTTGAACAGCCGCGGGATCGACTCTTCGTACGGCGGATAGGCGATGCCCTTCTCCGTGATGATCGCCGTGATGAGGTTATGATCCGTCACGTCGAAGGCGGGATTGTACACCTTCGCGCCTTCCGGCGCCATCGGCTTCGCGTACCATTTGGACGTCACTTCCTCCGCGGGCCGGAGTTCGATGTGGATGTCGTCTCCGGTGCGGCAGTTCAGATCGATGGTGGAAAGCGGCGCGTGCACGTAGAACGGAATGCCGTAATGTTTCGCCATAATCGCCACGCCCGACGTGCCGATTTTGTTGGCGGTGTCCCCGTTTCGGGCCACCCGGTCGCAACCGACGAGCACCGCATCGATTTTGCCTTCCTTCATGACGATGGACGCCATGTTGTCGCAAATGAGCGTGACGTCCACGCCCGCCTCCATCAGTTCCCACACCGTCAGCCGCGCGCCCTGCAGGAGCGGCCGCGTCTCGTCGGCGTACACTTTGAACCCGTACCCCCGCTCCTGGCCGAGATAAATCGGCGCCAGCGCCGTGCCGTATTTCGCCGTGGCGATCGTGCCGGCGTTGCAGTGGGTCAAGAGCCCCATGCCGGGCTTGAGCAGCGTCAGCGCATGTTCGCCGATGCTCCGGCACACCTCTTCGTCCTCATCCCGGATGCGGTCCGCCTCTTCCTTCAAGGCCGCCTTCACTTCCACCGGCGTGCGGCCGGCTTCCTGCCGGATGCGGCGTTCCATCCGGTCGAGGGCCCAGAACAGGTTGACCGCCGTCGGCCGGGAGCTGGCCAGATAGGCTTTCGCCTTCAGGAAATCTTCCAGCAATCCGTCGTAGGTTTCCGCCTGCGACGCTTTCGCCGCCAGGTAGACGCCGTAGGCGGCGGCGATGCCGATGGCCGGCGCGCCGCGCACTTTCAGCTCGTAAATGGCTTCCCAGATGTCCTTCTGCTCTTTCAGATGAAGAAATTTCTTTTCGCCCGGCAACAGCGTCTGGTCGAGGAGCACGAGGGCGTCGTTTTCATCGTCCAGCATCACCGAGCGAATGACGGTAACGCCCCGGATGTCGTTGTCGTTCATGCCGGTCATCTCCTTGTGGGGTTATGGTGTGCGCCGGCGTCACCCGGCGAACGCGAGCAGTTCGCTTTCCTTGATCACTTTCACGAAATCCGCTCCCGCGGAAATTTCGTTCCGCCGCATGATGAACGTTTTGCCGGCGATCAGGCACAGTTTCTCCGCCGCCAGCCGTTTGGCGGGATCTTCGATGGTGACGAGATCCTTGACCCCCGCGATGCCCAGCGTCCGGCGGCAAAGTTCGAGACCGGCGACGGCGCTCGTGTCCGCCATGATCCGGCCGAGATAGTACCGGTCGAAGCCGGGATAACGGGCCGTCCGCTCCGTCGCCTTTTCATGGAACAGCTTGAGGAACTTTTCCTGGAACAGGTCGGCCACCCGGCTGATCGTCGTGATCAGCCATCCCGTGAAGTCGTCCTTGTCCGGTCCTTCTTCCATCGTCGTCCGGGCGTTCGCGTAGGCGAAAATCAGGTTGGCGATCACGTTTCCGACGTCGTATCCGGCCGGCCCGTAGAAGGCGAATTCCGGGTCGAACACTTTCGTCGAATCGGGTTTGACGAAGATGGAACCCGTGTGCAGATCGCCGTGGATCAGGCACTGGGCGTTCGTCATGAAGTCGAACTTCAGTTTCGCCGTCTCCAGTTGCAGCGCTTCGTCTTCCCACAGGTAGCGGCGGGCGAAGTCGCGGATCGGTTCGAAGACGTCGTTGCGCGGGCAATCGTAAAACGGTTCGGTGTACACCAGGTCCTCGGTAATTTCGCACAGGTCCGGATTGATGAACTGGTTTACCCGCTGTTTCTTTTCCTTGTGGTTCATCACCACGTCGCTCGTCAGGAGCAGCGTGTTCGCCATGAATGTCGTGATGTGGTCGGCAAACAGCGGAAACTTCTGCCGTTCGAGGAGCGCCTTGCGCATGAGGGTGTGGTCGGACAAATCTTCCATGACCGTGCAGTTCATGACCGGATCGTACCCGTGCATGACGGGCACGAGCCCGGGCGCCAGCTCATTTTGCAGAGCCAGAATGTCGGCCTCGATCCGGTTGCGGTCGGGCGAGACGACGAACTCGTCGGACAGGCGCGCCACCGGTCCGGCCTGCTTGATGATGATCGACTTGCCGGTGTCCTCGTCCACGATCCGGAACACGTAGTTCAGGTTGCCGTCCCCGATTTCCTTGCAGGAAAGCCGGGCGCCAGGCGGAAAAAATTCCAGTTTCGTACGCGCGTACTCAAGGGCGTCGGACTCCTTCATCGTGAAGTAAGCGGTAAAGTCAGCCATCTGGTTCTCCTCCCGTCATCCTTTTTTCTTGTAATAGGTCAGCGCCAGGGCGAACGCGAGCACGGCGCCCTTGACGATGTCCATGGCGTAGTAGGGCACCGACATCATCACGAGGCCGTTCTGCAGAATGCCGATGAGCACGGCGCCGATGAACGTGCCGAAGGCGTTCGGTTTCCCGGCCCCCAGCACGGAATAACCGATGAACGCGGCCGCCACCGCATCCATGAGGTACGGCGCGCCGGAATTGACCTCGGCGGTGAGAATGCGGGCGCCGAGGACGATGCCGCCGATGGCGGCGAACAGCGAGGAAAGCAGGTACGCGAGCACGCGGTACCGGTTGACGGGGATGCCGGACAGTTTGGCCGCTTCCCGGTTGCCGCCGATGACGTACATGAACCGGCCGTGTTTCGTGTACGTCAGGAAGACGTGGACCAGCGCCACGATGATGAGCATGATGATGATGATCCAGGGCACCTGGCCGATCTTGGCGAAGGCCGGCGGGATTTTGCCTTCGGCGAAGCTGCCGTCCGGCATGATCATGTTTTGCGACACTTGCGCCCCCCGCGTGTAGGTAAGCGCCACCCCCTGGATGATGAACATCGTCGCCAGGGTCATCAGCATGTCCTGGATGCGGACTTTGACGATCATGAACGAGTTGAATGCGCCGACAAACAGGCATACGATGACGGCGGCGAGAACGGCAACGAGCGTCGGCTGTCCGTACCAGACGAACATCGAGATGGCCACCGCATTGGCCAGCGACGCCGTGGAGCCGACCGACAGGTCGAAACCGTCCACGGACAGCGACACGGTGATCCCGATGGCGATGATGGTGACGATGGAAATCGAGCGCAATATGTTGACGATGTTCGTCGGGGACAGGAAACTGTCGGACATAAGACCGAACACGATGATCAGCAAAACGATGGTGATGATGGTGCCGTATTTGTACAGAAACGTGAACAGATCGAAGGTTTTGCGCGGATGGGCCGCGGGATTCGTCGGTGCGCTGCTCATGGTTATCTGCCCCCTGTCGAGTAAAACATAAGCTCTTCTTCGGTCGTTTCCTTCGTGACGAGTTCCTTCACGATTTCACCGTCATACATGACGTAGATGCGGTCGGTGATGCCCATCAGCTCCGCCGGTTCGCAGGACGCGTAGAGCACGCTTCTCCCGTTCATGGCAAGCCTGGAGATGAGCTCGAAAATATCCTTCTTGGCGCCGACGTCGACGCCCTTCGTCGGTTCATCGAAAATGTACAGTTTGGCGTCCGCGGCGAGCCATTTGCCGATGGCCACCTTCTGCTGGTTGCCGCCGGACAAATTTTGCACCTTCGTCTGCCCGCTGGGCGTTTTGATGCCGAGATCCCGGATGTAGGCGTCGGACACTTCCCGTTCCCGGCCGAAATTCAGAAACGTGCCGATCCGGCACAGGCTGGACAGCACGACGGTGGTCAAATTGTCGGATACGCTTTCCTTGATGAGAACGCCTTCCTTGCGGCGTTCTTCGGGCACGAGGGCAATTCCCGCATTGACCGCGTCGTACGGCGTTTTGATGGACAGTTTCTCTCCGCGCATCAGCCGTTCCCCGGTCGTTTGCGGCGAGGCGCCGAACAGCGCCTTGCACAGCTCGGTTTTGCCCGCGCCGACGAGTCCGGCGATGCCGACCACTTCTCCCTCACGCACGACGAGGTTGACATCCTTCACCTTGTTCCCGTCGCCAAAATGGCGCGTTTCGAACATCGGCGGGCCGATCGATGCATCGTACTTCGGAAATTGTTGTTCCAGTTTGCGGCCAAGCATGTGCTCCACGATCTGGTTCTGGGTGAGATTGGCCATGTTGTCCCGGGTGACGAATTCCCCGTCCCGCATGATGGTGATCTCATCGCAAATTTGAAAAAGCTCGGGCAGCCGGTGGGAGATGAAAATGATGCCCACGTTTTCTTCCTTCAGTTGGCGGACGATCCGGAACAATTCATCCGTTTCGTTCTGGCTGAGAGGGGCCGTCGGTTCGTCCAAAATCAAAAACCGGCATTCCCGGGTGATCGCCCGGGCGATCAATGTCATCTGCTTTTCGGCGAGGGTCAGTTCGCTGACCAGTTTCCGGGTGGACACGTTCACGTTCAGACGATCCAGCACCTGTCTCGCCTTGCGGTGAATCGCCTTCCAGTTGACGAACGCGGATCCGTTCGGATCGTTGACGGTTTCATCGAGCATGATGTTTTCGCCCACCGTCAAATACGGGATGAGGGCCGTATCGACTTCCTGGTAGACGATTTCGATGCCCAATTGTTTGGCGTCCTTCGGCGACCGGATCTTGACGGGCTTGCCGTCGATCCGGATTTCGCCGGTGTAATGGTCGTATGCGCCGGAAAGCACTTTCATCAGGGTCGACTTGCCGGCTCCGTTGGCGCCGATGAGCGCGTGGGCCGTACCGCTTGTCATGGAAAAGCGGACGTTGTTCAGCGCCCTGACCCCGGGAAATTCGATGGAGATGCCGTCCATTTCCAGCAACACGGGCTTATTATCGGACAAGGAGTTCACCTTCTTGGGCAAGTACTTTCTTCAGCCTCGGGAACAGAGAAAAGGCAAGCGCCCAACCGGAAGGTCAAGCGCTTGCCCCGTTCAGCAAGTGACGCTCACGAGCCGGATGGCGTTCAAAGGCGTTCAGCCAATCAATTGCCGGCTTCCTTCAATGCTTTCATCCAGGCTTCTTCGAATGCGTCCGTTTGTCCCCAGCCCGGGATAATGTCGGCCAGGCTCACCATGTTCACGGGCTCGGAAGCTTGGTTCAAAATGTCCTGGGTGATGAGGTTTGCTTCAAGGTCATACGTTTGCGGCGTTTCTTCGCCGGCGATTTTTTTGGCGAGGATCCGCATGTTGACGGCGCCGATCATCTTCGGATCGACGGCCGCGGTGGCCACCCACGGGCTGTCCGGTTCCTGCATGATCTGCAGGTCCGCGTTGGAGACGTCGATGCCGTAAATTTTCACCTCGGTGCGTCCGGCTTCCATGATGGCCCGCGCCGCCCCGATGGCGAAGGCGTCCCAGGTGGCGAAGATGGCGTCGATTTCACCCGGGCCGTATTTCGTCAGCATGGCGGCCACGGCGTTTTGCGTTTGCACGGACGTGTCTGCCGCCGCTACGCCGAAACGCTCCAGTTCCACGATGCCGGGGTTGGCCGCCAGCACTTCCTGGTAAATCTTGTTGCGGCGCACCATCGGCGGGAACCCGTCGACCCACAGGTAGACGATCTTGGCGTTGCCGCCGGTCTCTTCCACCAGTTTGTCCAGCGCGAGTTGCGCCAGCGCATAGTCGTCCTGTGCCGTCAGGGTGACCCCTTCGACGTCAAGCAGTCCGTCGACCGAGTCGAAGGCGACGACGGGAATGCCTTTGTCCCGGATTTTTTTCACGTTTTCCACCGTCGCTTCATCATCGCCGTGGGAAACGATGATGCCGTCATACCCTTTTTCCATGGCTTGCAGAAGCGCGTCGTGGAACTTGGCGGAGTCGCCGTTGGCCGAGAACGTGTCAACCTTGAATCCCATCGCCTCGCCTTCCTGCTTGGCGCCGGCCAGGAACTGGGCCGTATGGTCGTCACCGCCGATTTTGCGGACGACCATGACGGAAATTTGATCCTTCTTGGCGATCGCATCCGGCAGACCTTCCACCTTCTTGCCTGATCCGGATCCGCTCGAGCACCCCGTTGCGACCAAAACGAAAGCCAGAATGCTGAGCACCGCCGTTTTGATGGCTTTCCTCTTCATGCAAGATTCTCCCCTTCTGAAATGATGACAAGATACCGGTGGCTTGTTTGCCGACAGCGGATGTTCTGCAAGCGGTTACACCGGTCATCCTACGAAATATGCTATCATACCAAGCTTCGATTTACAATAGATTTGTTCGTTATTCATTATGAGTTAATCTTGTTTTGTGTGGTTTTGTGTTTGTTTCGATGACCGAATATAGCTCCTTTATTAGCATAATTTCCTTTTATTGTGCAGTTGTCAAAATGAAAATCCCCCGCAATCCCATTTTTGGGATTTCGCGGGGGACCGTGTTTCAATGGAATCCATGATGCGGCCCGCCCCGGTCACGCCGGACCGGAACGGGTTCCGGTTGACGGCCGGTCAACCGTTGATCGGCACGTCGGGGTTGACATCCGCTTCGTAATCCACGCCGTCGAACCCGAAACCGAACAATTTCAGAAAATCGGCGCGGTATCCGGCGATGTCGGAGATGAGCGGCAAGTTGTCCGTATCGACTTGCGGCCAGAGCGCTTCCACTTCTTTTTGCACGTCTTCCCGGAGTTCCAGGTCGTCGATGCGGATCCGGCCCTGCTCGTCCACCGGAACTTCGCCGCCGGCATACAGCCGCTCCGCCAGCAGCCGGTACATTTGCTCGATGGTGCCTTCGTGCACCCCTTTTTCTTTCATGATCTTGAACAAAAGGGAAATGTAAAGCGGCACGATCGGAATCGCCGAGCTGGCCTGGGTGACGAGCGCCTTGTTGACGGACACGTAGGCGCGTCCGCCGATTTTGCGCAGCTTTTCGTCCATTTCGTTGGCGGACCGCTCCAGATCGTCCTTCGCCCGGCCGATCGTCCCGTCCCGATAGATGGCGCGGGTCACCGCCGGACCGACATACGAATAGGCCACCGTCACGGCGCCTTCCGCCAGCACGCCGGCTTCCAGCAACGCATCGATCCACATCCGCCAGTCTTCGCCGCCCATGACCGCCACGGTGCCGCGGATTTCTTCCTCCGTCGCCGGTTCCAGCGTCACCTCCGTCACCTTGCCGGTGTTCACGTCCACCGTCTTGCCGGTATACGGCTTGGCGATCGGTTTCAGCGTGGATGCGTAAACTTCCCCGGTGCGCGGATCGGTGCGGCGGGGCGCCGCCAGGCTGTAGACGACCAAATCCACCTGGCCGAGATCCCGGCGAATCGTTTCGATCACCTGTTCCTTGACGGCATCGCTGAAAGCGTCGCCGTTGATGTTCTCGGCGTACAGGCCGACGCGGCGGGCTTCCCGCGTGAACGCCGCCGTGTTGTACCAGCCGGCCGTGGCCGTCCGGTTTCCTTCCGCCGGCCGTTCAAAAAAGACGCCCAGCGTGGCCGCCCCCGCCCCGAACGCCGCGGCAATCCGCGTGGACAGCCCGAATCCGGTGGATGCACCGATGACGAGCGCTTTCTTCGGACCGTCGATCCGCGGTTTCGATTGGACGTAGCGAATTTGTTCTTCCACATGTTTCACGCAGCCGTCCGGATGGGCCGTGGTACAGATGAACCCGCGTACTTTGGGCTGAATGATCATCCTTCGATTTCCTTTCCGCATTCGCTTTATTCTTGCTTACCGAAAAGTTCATGCCGACAGTTTGCATTATACTGGAACATCCGGGTTCCCTCAATGTTTCCTTTTTGCGGAAATGTTGCGGAGCGGGCGGAAAGGATGGCTGCAGGATGCACCCGTTTCGTCGCGCCGGGCTTTTTTCCGAAAATGGCTCCCGGCTCGTCACGCCGCCTCCGCGGACTGACTCTCCCTGGAAATCCCCCTTCATGCGCGAATTGCTCGAGAAAGTTGATTGAATTCACCATGGACACGCCCTTTCGCGCACGAGTTGCTCGAGAATGTCGATGAACTCTCCTTGGAAATTCCCCTTCACGCACGAATTGCTCGATAAAGTCGATGAACTCGCCCCAGAAACGCCACTCCACGCACGAGTTGCTCGAGAAAGTCGAATAACTCGCCCCAGAAACGCCTCTCCACGCACGAATTGCTCGAGAAAGTCGAGCATCTCCTCATATGAAACCGGCCATTCATTCTTGCGTTGACGGCAAAAGGCCCATAACTCCTTCCAAAAACGCCCTGCTGCGAACGCATTAACTGCAATCTATCTAGCCCCCTAATCCATTTGGACACTCCTCAACCCAATAAGTTACACTCATGAAAGGATGAGGAGATCCATGAAGA
>Ga0310827_101506_pt1 | contig 12057 bp, 10 predicted proteins | sample WT_ome_2_FD_201309 | JGI IMG/M metagenome (GOLD analysis project Ga0310827, IMG submission 201309) | Sorghum-adapted microbial communities enriched on wild type (WT) sorghum from Joint BioEnergy Institute, Emeryville, California, United... ... | reverse complement strand
AAACCCACTGTGGTAAAGTTTGATTTATCGTTTTCTATCATCATGACACGACACGACTGGTTCATGCGTTCTATACATTTAATATCGGCTTTGTAAGGAAAAATCTCCATATATCATTTGAAGAATATTTAAGGCATTATCCACTTGAGAACAGGGATCCTTTGAATAAATAAAGAAATTATAAAAGATACGGCCATCGTCAACAGTGCCAAGGTAGGAATCGTTATGAAAGTATGAGACTGGACATCAATCAGATGCTTGAACATATTAAGGAAAATGGGGTGGATCAAATAGACGCCGAAGCTTGAGATACTCAGCCTAACGATGAAAACATTTTTATTCTCTCGCAATCCAAAGTGCTTAAACAAGAGAAAAACAGCCATCGCGATCAAAATGGTATTTGGCGTTAAATAGGAATAAAAAAGCCCGTCATATTTCCCGCCGTTCGCAGCCGTCACTGTCTTTGTCCCCCAAAAAGTAACGATCAAACTGACAACCGAAAGCATATAAATGATAGCTCTTATATTCCTACCAATCTCATAGCGGTATAAATAATAACCTAGTAAATACAAACCAATAAACCCGCTCACCGTATCTAAAACGTGATGGATATTCCATTCGAGCAATTGATTAACAATCGGGATGAATGACGAAATAAACCAAAGGATTAAAAAATAGCGCACGTTCTCCCTCGATGCATGCTTCACGTATACTTTGAAAATCGGCGTAATTAAATAGAGTCCGATGATGACATAAAAAAACCATAAATGATAGTATATGCTCTCATTCAAAAAAGCTTTTAATGAACTTCCAAAGCTGAAATGCTTTCCTTCGTAGAAATGGCTGTATATCAAGTAGATCATCGACCAGGCGATAAATGGAATGAGCACCTTCTTTGACCGTTTTACAAAAAACAACCTCGGAGGCTCATCCTTTCTTGACTGCAGCATGAGCGCCCCGCTTACCATAATAAATATAGGTACGGCCCACCTCGTTAAGGAATCATAGAAATTTCCAATATGGAAAGAAAGCGGATCACTATTGTATTTATAAAGCGGTTCCGCCGAAGCGTGCAGCAAAACAACAGCCGCAATGGATACCACACGCAGCCAGTCAAAGTATACAATTCTATCATTTCCGGTTGATCTTATTTCCATCTGTTTTACATTTTCCGACTGCATAAAATTTCTGTACCCCTTTTACCCTTTTTCTTATATCTTGCTTTTTTATTCTACCACAATGTTACATTCTTGTATCATCACCACGGTCAATACCATCGAGTGGTAGGAGTTTCTGCTTGTTGGTAATCACCTAACCCACTTATCATTAGATAGAAGCTTTCGAAAAAGAAACTGGTGAAACGAAAAATGGATGTGGAACCCGTTTTAGGATATCTGAAGGTTAATTAGTATTTCACTCGTTTGTCAGTGAGAGGCAAAAAAAAGTGAAAAATGAATGTGGCTTTGCATGCATGGCGGTGAACCTGGGAAAGTTCACCGCCATGAATAGTTAATCAACCAAAGATAAGGGAAATAACAGCACAAAAAAGTTCCGATTATCAAAGAGCGATAATCGGAACTTTTTTCGTTTGTTTTCGCTAGCAATGTCCTAGCCTCTTTTTGATCTTCTTTATTTGGCAATCGTCACTTTATTGGCGAGCAGCCCATATGTGCCGTTATGATAGACATAAGCTTTTACCGGGCTTCGGAAATCCGACTGATCGGAAAGGATCTCATACCATGTTCCTTCCCCATTTGAAACTTCTTTCGTCACAATCATCCCAGCCCCGGAATGCGTTTCGGGATATTGGTACAATATTTTAGAGCTTGTTGTCGGATTGGCGCGCACGTTTAAGGAATCGGCCGTCGCTACCGCTAACACATACTTATTAAAATCACGACCGCCGAGATATTTATCAATCTGGAACATATAGCCGGCAATCTTTTGTCCCCAATAAGGATCTGAGGCATATTTCATATTCATACCGGCATTTTTGTCACCTAACATCGCGCCAAAATAACGCCAAGTTCCTGGAGTTAAATAGTTATCCTTAACAAACTGTCCCATGTAATCGATGCACTCTTCGTAGGTCGCAAATTGTTTTGCCCCATTATAAGGGTCGCTGTCACCTGCGCCTAATCCGAAGAGATTATGTTTTTTCTGGGCAATATCGCTTGATCCCCAAGCGCTTTCATGTATCGCGTGCGCCAAGAGATACATCGCATTGACACCATAATCATTTTGTGCCTTTATAAAGGCATTGCCGAGTTTGGCTAACGGCCCCGGACCGCCTAATTTTTTTGCGTAAGTGCTAGGGATATTTTCTTTTACAAATTGGTTGAGTTGATCCGCTGTATAAGATGTTTTTGTATTTAACGGCAAAATATCGAAATATTGATAAGCCGTGCCGACCGGTTTTCCAGTGGCGTTCCATGTGGTATAGAAACTATGGCCGTCCCAGCTGTAATATTTGACTCCTTCAGTCATGAACCCCGGCGCATAGCCATATTGGTAGGCGGCATATTGTCCGGACAATGGTTGGTAGACATAATGATAGAGGGTATTTCCGCTCACTTTATAATAGGATCTACCATCAATCATACCATTAGGAATCAATGTGACTTTTGATTGATCCACACTGCCTTTGTTCCCATTAAGTTCAATATTAACTTTATAAGCGTCGGAGCCGAGATATTTTAATTCCGTATTGGATGAAACATAAGTATCGCCGAACGTGACCATGGCACTCGTGCGAACAATGCCGCTATGCATCCAGACCACTTTGTTATTGAGTGTCACCACTTGATTGGACGCGGTCGCGTGATTACGCGCATCGGTAAAGTGCGAATATCGGGCACCGTCTTGAATTTCACCCTTAACAACCGTTCCCACGTGATACCAGCCACCCGTATTTTCAATGGCGCCTAAAGCACGGTAAATCACGACAACCGCTTCGGCGCGGATGGCATCATTTTTCGGTCGAAATGTGTTATCACCATATCCTTCAATAATCGACCACGCCACGCAATTTTCAATCGCTTCGACATAACCCTTATAAATTTTTGACTTGTCGGCGAAAGTCAGCGGTTTAGTTTCCGTCACAATCCCTTTATACTTCAGCATCCGATAGATCATGACTGACATTTCATCTCTAGTAATATATTGATCCGGTTTGAATGTCCCGTCAGGATAACCATTAATGATACCGGCGGATGCTGCTTCATAAATTTCATTGTAAAGCGGATGATTGGGATCAACATCCGAGAAGGATTTCGTGGTATCGAAGGTCTGGAGATTCAATGCCCGTCCGACAAACGCCGCAAATTCCGATCGCGTTACTTTTTTTCCTAAGAGGAAATCTCCCGAGCTGTCGCCTTTTAATATCCCGCGATCGCTTAATGCTTTAGCCGCTTCATCCGCCCACGGATAAGCGCTGGCATACGCGTTGTGATGGCTCAATAGAGTCACCGCAAACATGAATACAAAAGCCACTATAGGTAATACGATTTTTTTCATATAGTCCCCCTTCTTTTCTACTAAATTACCAAACTTAAGTAATAAAATCTAGTTAAACGTTAATCGATTTTAAAATCTTTCATATTTTTGTAACTTAACTCTTTACCAAGAGGGAATACACGTTTTGTCGTTGAGGTATGATCCCGTAAATGTCACACGGTTTTGCACCGGCGTGAATCATCGACGATTCAACCATTTAACAGGTCTCCGTGCAAAAACACTCCCGCACAGCCACCCATTTATTGATAGAGGCGCGTAAATCGTAAGCCTAAATGACGATGCTTTTTCTCAAGGATTAAAAGTTACTACCTTATTACACTGTAATGCTATTGAAATATTAAAACTGTATCGTTTATACTCAATTTGGACAACATGCCAATCATTGTCATTTAGTAGGGAGTTAGTACCAATGAAACGAATCTTTATCATTTTTTTGGCTATCATGCTTTTATCATTTCTTCCTATTAAAAACTTTCTTTCTACAGCATGGGCCGCCAATTTTCCTGATGTTGGCGATCACTGGGCGAAAGATGCGATCAATTATATTGCCGATAAAGGGCTCATAAATGGGTATTCCAATGGTCAGTTTAAACCTGACCAAACGATCACCCGGGCGGAAGTGGCGAAAATGGTTGTCACTGCACTGAATTTGCCGCTTTCCTCCGCTTCTTTCACAGATGTGCCTAAGACGCATTGGGCAAACAAATACATTGGAGCCGCCGCTAAAGCAAACATCGTCACCGGCTATTCCAACGGCACCTTTCGCCCTAACCAGTCCATTTCCCGCGCGGAAGTGGCCGCCATCTTAGTGAGGGCTTTTCATCTCACGACAAACAACATCGCTTTTCCCTCTTACCATTTTACCGACATCGATCGCAGCAATTGGGCGTTCCCATTTATTTTGAACCTCGTTGTGAATAACATTACGAATGGCTACACGAATCATACGTATAAACCGGAGGCCTCCATATCAAGAGCGGAAGTCGTGACCTTTATTGCGAGGATTTTTGACGACTCGTTTAAAATTGGTATGGCTCCACCACCTTCCGTCGATACCTATATTCCCGTTTTATGCTGGCATAACTTCCCCACAAACGGAAAAGGGGACAGCTTAAATACGGATCCGAAGGCATTTGAAAAACAATTAACCTATTTAAAAGAACAAGGCTATCAAACGATTACGGTCGAAGACTTAGTGAATGGTCAGATTCCGGCCAAGCCGATCATGCTGACTGCTGATGATGGCTATTTATCGACCTATACAAATGCTTTTCCAATATTAAAAAAGCTGAATATGAAAATGACTGTTTTTATCATTGTTTCATCTGTCGGTGAAACGCCAGGACAAAATCCGCATTTTACTTGGGAACAAGCCAAAGAAATGGAAGATTCCGGTTTGGTGGATATTGAAAGCCATACGTTTGATCAACATAGGCGCATCAATGATGAAATCGGAAAAGAGTATTTGGTCACGCCGTTCGATACGGAAACCCATGAGGATTATGTCAACCGGATTACCAACGATCTTGCTCTTTCAAAAAGCGAAATTGAGAGCCATCTGAACAAGGAAGTCGTCGGTTTTGCTTATCCGTTTGGCGTGTATAATGACGAGGTGGAACACATTGCGCAAAGCATTGGATTCAAAGCGATTTTTACGACTAATTTCGGCGTCAATTCCCTATCAGACTTAAATTTGATGAGGATAAAAAGGATCGGTGTCAACGGACGGGATTCCGGGCCTGCGCTGGTGAATAAAATCATTGATGGCGCCTATCGCTTAAATCATTAAAAAATTTCAGAGACTTTTAGCTCGGCTAAAGGTCTTTTTTTATATCGGAGGGATCGTTGAAACATATCGGCAAGGGTTTCAAACATTGTCTTCCATATAGAATGAGTTGGCGGGTACCTTTTTCTATGAAAAATTCTTTCTTTTATTTCCATTATCATCCTTTTTACCGTCATGCGACTGTGTAAATTCCCTTATGGCACTTAGATAATGGTGTCAAAAAGGGGTTAGACCTTGAAATATAGAGACTTAAATGTCAAAAAGATAGTTGGTAAAACGGTTAGGGCCATACGAAAATTAAGAGGCATGACAATTGAGGAATTAGCTGAGAAGGCCGAAATTAATGAAAAATTTCTCGGTGAAATTGAACGAGGAGTGAAAGGTTGTGATTATACAATCTTAATCCAACTTGCCATAGCACTTAAAGTCCCAGTTGGTCAACTGCTTATCGAAGCACAAAGGTTTCTCGAACGATCTAAACAAGAAGAGGAATGACATTTTCTTCCCCTATCCTATCCTTATCCTTCATCCTTCCCATACTCATTTCCAAATGCTCATTAAAAGCTTTATTATCGCTTTAGTTATTTCCCCCATCGATATTGTCTCGTCATCCTTGCCCGACGTATCTTTCAATGGTCAGCCCCATAAGAAAGGAGATAATCTTTATGACTATTCCCATCTTAGAAGATTACGATGTTCATCAAGGGACGATGGCCATTTTACCCGCAAAAGCGATAGACTACGATTCTATCGTGCTTGAAACCAACCAAACTCTCTACATAAGAAAAACGCCTTTACAAATCATAAAGGATGCCTGCTTGGAAGGCGGCTCGACTTATGAAGGCCGACGTGAAGCGGTTATCCATCTGACGGGCGCCCAGAACAAGGTGCCCATCCCGGTCAATCCCCGAGAGCACATCTATGCTTTCCCGACTCACTCCCCTCAGCTTTTTGAGTGCCAATGGCTCTTCTATCACCATATCCGATTCATTCAACCGAAACCGAACACACCTAGAGAATCCATCATTACTTTTAAAAACAATCCTAATCCTCTTCAAATCGAAGTCTCCTATAACACGCTCTATAAGCAAATGCAACGAGCGGCTTATTGCATTGTCCGCTATTCATTCGGTCATATACCTCAATGGCAGAGGTCTTATGGCGGATGGAACTAATAACGAAAAAAGAAGCCTAATACATTTTTATTAGACTTCAACCTATTATTCATCATTATTTTGGTCCATTTGTTGGAGAAATTTTTGTATCCGTTCGGCTGCCATCCGGTAAGCCTTCCTTTTATCCCTTGGCCCGATTGCAATGACTTCCATTCTAACTGGACTTCCTTCCACCGGCCTATAAATGATTCTAATATTTAATGACTTTGACTTTATTTTTGCAAAACCGTGCAAATCTCCATGTAATGACTCTGCTACTCCATCTGGCTTAAATAAAGGACCTTGTTTTGCTCTTCTTAATATTTCTAGTAAGACCGTTTGCCTATGACCTTTATTAATTGCCTTTATATCCTGCTTAACATCATCGACAAATCTAAGATCAACTTGATATTTTTCAAGAATAAATGCCTGTAATTCCTCTAGCGTCTTCAAATTACTCTTCCTCTAATTGTTTCATTAATTGGTTAAGATCTATGTCTTCTTCATCAAAGACATCATGAAGAGCAAAGTTTGCCGATTTTTCCGCACGGTTTTGAGCTTCTTCTAAAGCCACTTTATCCAACGCCTCATCAAGTGCTTCCTTAATTGTGAGCAACTGCTCGAAATATTCAAGACTAACAACCGCTGCTTGGGCATTTTTCTTTTTAGCATTTTGTATTACAAATACTTCATCTGTAGGCCCTTTTGAAAATCGATCAAGAATATCTGACAGCTTATTGCTCCGAGTGACATCCGTTACTCCAAGAACGTTTTTTTTCAAAAAATCCAAAGTATTTGTGTTTAACGTAGGGTGATTTTCCTTTGCCACTGTATATACACCCACTTTCCATCAGTCCTTTCCATTATTATATGCCAGAAATAATTATTTTTATACTCCATTATATGTTGTTTTATACACATAAAACAACACATTTAATTTTGGATGTGCCATCACCAACATAATAATGAAGGTGAAACCCATGTGACATATTACTATAAGAGTAGTGGGGAAATTCTATCCTAGTAGCGGAATATCAACAGGCTGTTAGTTTCGGCAAGCTCTTGCTGAAAACACATTCAACCTAAAAGAAAAGGTGGAATTTCTAAAGAAAAATTCCAAGAACCTTTCCTTTTATAAAAAGTGTAACCGTCAAGTAAAAATGAACACTTTTTAAGTGACTATACGAGTCTCCCTACTGTTTTTTTCACCATTAGTAAGGAACCCTTTGTTTTAGCCAATTTGGCCGATTCCTATATTAAAAAAGCGAATGAAAAAGATTTGAGTTCATTTATCGGCAAATCCTTAATCATGCCGAAGAAATATTATCAAAAGACACATGGCAACTCTATATCAAAGAAATAGATGTCACCATATTTGGACCTAGCGAAATGGAGAAACCAAATGGGTGGCTTATTATCTCCAGTATTCTTGAAGGGGAATGGACGGCGTAAGATTCTGGATTTGTGAATTAAGTCATGGGAGTAATCCCAAAGACAAGGGTTGATCGTAAAAATAGGGACGTTCGTTTATATAAACGTCCCTACTCATCTATTATGAGCGGCCTTCCATTCGCTTAGATAGACGACTTTTTCTTCTCTTTCGCCGTCTCTGGGCTTATACGGCAAACCTAATTCTGACATGGTATGCGCATAAGCATCCTCACTATCTTTTATCCAATCCCCGCATTGGCAGCCAAGTTTTTGGAAATAAACATCACCGCAACCGCAAACACTAATCTCTTCTCCGGTTTCGGCCGTCAGCCTCTCGTACTCAATTTGTAAAAGCGCCTCATACAGCGCCTCCTCTTTTGTCATTCCATCCCAACGGGCCTGCTTTAACTTTTGATACAAATCACGAGCAATGTCTAACCTGCCATCTAATGTTTTTAGTTTGTCCATCTCTCTATCACCCATTTCCTGCCCTCCCCGATTCGTATTATATGCCATGACGGTTTATCTAAATCCTCACTTCAATTTGGTTTTCCCTGCATAAAGCTTTTAGAAAGTCGAGAAGCTTATTATAGCCTTTTTTGTTCTGACGAGAAAAAGGTATAATAATCGGTTCGATCTTACCTTTACTTTTTAAAATAATTTCTATACCGTATTCCCCTCCCCTTACAAGCCCGATGTTTTTCCAAGTATAGTATGTTTTCAAATTCCCAAGAGAGATCCGTATCCCTTGTTTATCTATTTTGCATTGAAATTGAAAATACTTCTCCAAATATATGTACCCTGTCAAAATAGCAGCGGCGAGAAAGGTTCCCCAGAAAAATTCATCCCTTTGGTAACAATATGAAACAAGGAAAATCCCTGTTAAAACCATTGGATATATCTTTTTATAGAGACCTAAATAATTTCTGTACACGTATTTCAAGTTTTTCATTCCTTTCGTATAGGATTGGATATCATTGTATTGGCATTCTATTAAACAAGATCACGTTTTGTCAAATTCATCCTTTTTAATTGAAGTTCTAATGACCTATCAAAATTTGTTAACCGAGGTTGCAGGGTTTATAGATAAGTTATTATACAATGAAATGATGGGAATTTCTATTGGGCGCAGGAGGGGCAAAAAAGGAGATTTGCATTTACGATGGCACTGTGAGGATAGGTTTGCCGCCAAAATTCAGCCGGGATTGAACTGTGGCATACAAAAAGACAATAGTCGATTTAAACAAGGAGCTTCGAGTGACATATTAATCCCTACCAGTCTTCATGTAACCTGTCCAGAGCAGAAAAAAACAATAACAGTCCTCTGCGGACCATTATTGTCCTATCTTGTTTCACTTTAGATTACCCAAGTTTTCTTATTTGACGATCTTAACCATAAATACCGCTTTATAATTCCAGGTAAAATCGTGGTTCAATTCACGCTAGCGCTCCCTATCTTTAACTTGTTTATGGACCATTCAAGTTTAAAGGATATAGGAGGTTGCGTGTATTATTTTGTCTGAATTTTTCTCATACCCCAACAAATATTATAGAGCCTAAATATTATAGAGCCAAAGTTCATTAGAGAACTCATATAATAAGAAACCAAAAAAAGCCGTCCCAATCTAGCTCCTTTCTAGGACTTTTGAGACGGCTTCTCTAAAATTAAGTCTGTTTAATACACATTTTTTATTTACTCAACTACTGTAATTTCAATGGCAACAGGGGCTGATAGAAGATCTTTGTTTACTACATTTGATGAACCATCAAGTGTTTGAACTTTAGACAATACTAAAGTAAATGTACCTGATGATTTACCTGATTGAAGCGTAATATTACCAGAAGATGGATCTACAGTTACATTATTTTCGTTAGTAGATACCCATGTAGGTGAAACTTTTAAACCATTGTAAATACCATCAACATTAGAATCAGGTGCAGAAGAACTTGCAACATTATACGTTAATACTTTACCTGATTGATCTTTTATTGTTAATAGAGGATTTAATGAATAGCTGGATGTACTTGAATTGTAAATGCCGAATAAAAGATCACTTACATTGTCAACATTATCTTTATCAACAACCAATGATGTCTTTAAAATGCTAGCGGATGATGCAACAGAATCGGTATTTTTATAAGTAACATTTACTGAATCAACTGCTACACCATTTACCAAAGCAGTTACTTTTACAGTACCAGATTTGGTTAGCGTTTCCTGAGCAAGTGTAGGATCAGCAAACGTTAAAGTATCATAAGCTCCAGATGCACTTAGTAAACCAGTTGTTGTATCTTCGTTAAATAATGCTTTTTCATCATCAGTTAGAGCATTTACATCAAGTACTAACTGATTATTGGTACCATCGAGATCAACTTTAGCAACTCTGTTACCATTTGAATCAACTTGATACAATTCAAACTTCACTTCATTGTCCAATTTGTCTACTCCGGTATCATTTGCATCATTATCAGCATCAAGGTAATCAGCTGAAGTTGAAGATACAACTAAATCATATTTTGCAGCTGTTCCAAAGTCTTTAACAGTTACAGAAAATGATTTAGTGAAGATAACATTATCATTTGCATCTTTATAATCTACATATACTGTTGTTGAGCCGTTTGCATTAGCAGTAACAGTTAAAGGTACCTTATTATCAACAGCAGTACTTGGGCTTACATTAACAATACCAGCTTTGCTGTAACGCACAACAACCTTACTATCATCAGCAGCAATTTTATTACCATATTGATCTTTTAAGGATAATGTTACAGTACCAGTATATGATGGACTATTGGTATCAGTAGTAAGTGTTAAAGATGAAACATCTAAGTCACCAGAGGTAACTTTAGAATCAGCTACAACATTGAAAGTTACGGTTGTTTTAAATCCTCCAGCTTCAATTTGTACCTTAGCAGTACCAGGAGCGATAGCATTAACTTTAAATTCTCCGCCAGATTCTGAAACAATTGCTACTGTTGGTGTTAAATTGGTAATCTTCGCATTAGTTGCATCCAATTTCACAATATTACCTGCTGAATCTGTAACAAATACGTTTAAATATTTACCATCTTCGCTTTCTTGAAGAGTAGTATTAACTTCACCGTTTGCCTTAGCAGTCTTATAATCTGCTACAGATGCAGATGAATCTGATAAATGAATACCTTCAAGTGAAACTAATTGGTAAGGGGCAACAGTTACTTTAACAGCACCAGTAGTTGCTACAACTTTGTCAGTATTAAGATTTGTAACTTTAATTTCTACGTAAACTGAACCATCTTTATCTGCAACAACGTTACCATCAGTGTCAACGATATTCGTATCAGTAGAAGAAACAGTAACAGAGTAATTTGTTTTATCATTTAAGACTTCAGATGTAACATCTCTACCTTTTTCATCTTTAATTGTTACATAATCTAAAAGGTTAGCAGACAAACCGGTAGATGAGTTGAAAGATGTTTGATCCAAAGTAATAGAATTTACTTCAGCAGTTTCATATGTGAAAGTACTTGATGAAGCTTCTTTTTGAGCAACACCAGACTCAGAAGTAACACCATTAACAGTTACGGTGTAAGTTGTTTTATCCTCCAATGCTTTGTTAAACGTTATTGTAACTTTAGTTTTATCAGTTGAGTCTACTTTTGCACTTATAACAGATACACCATTGTCAACTGTAAAGTTGGAAGGATCAACATCACCAATTTTTGTATTGAATTGAACAACAGCTTGTGTACTGTTAATCGCACTTACGCTTGTAACTTGAGGCGCTTGTAAGAATTGGTGCACACGATAAGCGAGAAGTGCAAAGGAGCCGCGATCAAGATTGCCATTTGGTTCATAAGTTGTACCAGCATCGTTCGTACCTTTAACAAGACCATCGGCATAAAGCGTGTTGATGTACGGGGTTGCCCAGCCAAGGTTTTTGTCTGAAGCATCCGGAACATCAGTAAATGGTGTCTTAGCATCGGCTTTAAGTTCAAGACCGAAAGCTTTAACAAATACTTTTGCTGCTTCCGCACGAGTGATCGTTTTGTCCGGATTGAACTTGCCGGCACCGTCACCTTGGAAGACACCTGCATTAGCTGCAGCCGCAATGTAGCTGTAGTAGTAGTTGTCTTTGCTGACATCAGGGAAGCCCGGATCTTTTACATTCTTCGTGTCAAGGCCCATTA
>Ga0310827_101502_pt1 | contig 12074 bp, 12 predicted proteins | sample WT_ome_2_FD_201309 | JGI IMG/M metagenome (GOLD analysis project Ga0310827, IMG submission 201309) | Sorghum-adapted microbial communities enriched on wild type (WT) sorghum from Joint BioEnergy Institute, Emeryville, California, United... ... | reverse complement strand
GACCTAATCCATTTACTAATTTGGAATATATAGTAATATATGAAGAGGGATTTTCCACTAAAAGGTTGAGGTTACTATGCTAAAAATGATTGGAATGGAAATCAAGCAGTTTATTCGGACTCCGTTGTGGATGACTCTATTTGCTTTAACCATCGTTGCAGCTATATTTTTGCCAAGATCAAGCTTAACCGATCTCTCGGTTGTGCCTGGCCTAGTCTATTTTATGATGGTGATGTCCCTTCTATTTTCAATCTATGGCGCGGAAATTGCACGAATGGAAATCAACAACCATGCTGAGGAGCACCTTTTCGTAACACCTAAGTATGCCTTATATCATCGAAGTAAGCTCCTGTATTGGTTGACGCTGTCTGCTGCCATTTACTTTCTTTTCTATATAACTGTTATGGCCTACATCGGAATTACTTACAACAATATCACCAAGTCAGACATCCTTGGTTCATTGCTCTATACCGTGTTATGTTGGTTCATTCCCTTTTTCTACTCCATCATCCTGGGATATATCGTATATCGCTGGATTCCCGGCATTTACAGCTACATCATAATCATATTCTTGTGGTTCTTAACCATGCCCTATAACTCCATGTTGGGATTTATTCCTCAATCACTTGGTGGTTGGCTGATTAACGGGGACCCGAACATCATTCTTATCTTCTCCTCCAATCCGTTGGAGAGTCTTGAAATCAACAAAGGATATTACTTCCAAAGGGCATTCATGTTTCTGTTGTTGATCTCAGCTTATACCTTGGTCATGTACCAAAGGGATCGAACAAAAAGAAACCTAGCCATAGCGACCATGGTGATTTCGCTGCTTATCCCAACGTTATCCCCCTACGTTCCATATATCACAGGGAGTGATACGCTTGGACAAGCCGTTTTCCATTACAACGATGAGATCCAATTAAACACCGGCTATAAAGTGAATCAATACACCTTTCATCTGAACCACGGGGAGAGCAATCATTACTTCCGCTATACCGTGGATATGGATATCGAATCGCAGAGTGATCAGATTTCTTTGGCTTTATTAGAGGATTTTCAGGTTCTTTCCGCAAGCCTTAACGAGCGACCTATAGTTCCAACACGCTTAGGGAATGTGGTCCAACTTGAATTGCCTGAACGGATCGGGACACTGCATCTGGAAGTGGAGACCCGTACTTATCAAGCCATTGGACCAACAACATTACAGCTTATCGCGACCTCTGCCTGGTATCCTATGAATCCGCTGGAGGCCATGGATCCTTACTCGCAGGGAGTTAAAGAGAAATACGAAATCTATTGGGATTCCGCAAAACCCAACCGAATCCTATCGAATCTAGCCCATCCCTCTGAAAATTTATGGACAGGCGTTGCCTTCGGCCCTACCCTTCTCATGGGTGAATTTGAGCATGAGGGTCATTTAGTCTTTCCCCGCTACAAAACCTTGGATCGAATTCAGAGAATTCAGCAAGGGGTAGAGGATATTTTTAAAGATAACAATAAGAAATATGCTGCGTCCGCACAGCTTCCGCCTAACGTTTATTACGTCACTACGTTTTACGGAATGCAGGCCAACCCAGATGAGGCTTATATTTATCCGAATATTTATCCGAATGAAGATATTTTGAGAGTGTTCTATCCACAGAAAAAAGGTGAGCGATAATGTTACAAGTTGAATCCATTGCTAAAAAATTCGGCAAAAAAGAAGCTCTGCACGAGACCTCCTTCACATTGGATAAGGGGATTGTTGGACTCCTTGGTCCGAACGGGGCGGGAAAAACGACACTCCTGAGAATATTGTCAACTTACTATGCCCCAGATCGCGGGAGTATCCGCATGAATCAACTGGATTGGAAAAAAGACACCGAGAAGGTGAGAAGAATCGTAGGCTATTTGCCGCAGCATATCGGCGGCTTCCCCAACTTGAAAGCAAGAGAATACCTGGAATACATAGGGGTGCTTCGAGGATTGGACACTCGGCAGCTCTCGAAAGAGATTCCTCTTATTTTACAGGAAGTGAATCTGGAACAACATGCGGAAGATCTGGTCAAATCGTTCTCAGGAGGCATGAAACAGAGGTTGGGGATTGCTCAGGCGATCCTTCATCATCCCGCCTTACTGCTTGTCGATGAGCCAACCGCAGGCTTGGATCCCGAGGAGCGAATTCGTTTCCGGAATCTGATCAAAAAGCTGGGGCAAGACCGAATCGTCATTCTCTCTACCCATATTACAGAAGACGTAGCCATGACATGTGATCAAGTCCTGTTGATGCAAGGCGGTACGATCCAGCCGTATTCTTCGATTGAAGAAGTCGTATCTCTTGCAAAAGGAAAGGTGTGGGAGCTTACTACAGATGTCTCTACCGCCGAGCAAATTCGGACAAATCCCGCAGCGTTGATGACCCAGCATCTCCAACTGGATTCCAGTCAGGTTCATCTTCGGTACATAGCACCTGATCCGCTGGATTCTAAAGCGACTGCAGCATCACCTACTTTGGAAGAGGGGTATATGGTTTGGTTAAACAAGAGATAATTTTCTGGCGTTATCTATTTAAAACTCGGTACGGCCTCCTGCTCTTTCCGCTTATCCTTACGTTGCTGGCTATATGGTTAAAGAGCTTCAACGCCGATCTATCGAACCAACTCTTAATTTATATCGTGTTCCCGGTGATGCTGTTTCCAGTAGTAGCGTCGTTATACCAAATAGGTTCAATCAATCATAAAGAACTTCTTCTCACCTATCCGTTGAATGCCTTCTTCGTTGGCTGGATCCGGCCCGTCCTGCTGAGTTTGGTCTACTCCGCAGTCTACACTGCGGCTCTTCGTGATATGGGCAATTATTCGGCGGAGGAGCTGGGGCTGGCCTTTACCTCGGCGGTTTTCTATATGATATTATCTAGTTTCTTTCTGATTTTCTTCAAAAATATCGCACTAGGCATCGTGCTGCCTTTGGCTTATCTTTTTTTCGGCATGTTTACTACAGGCACCGGTCAAGGATTTCTGTATCTGATGCAGTGGAATCGAGCCAATCCGAACCTCTCCCTCCAAAGCTGCATGGTGACCCAAGCCGCAGTCGCTCTTATCTTTAGCCTCGGAGCACTTTATTTTCTTAAAAGGAGAAATGTTTATCACTGGACAAGCTTATAAAGTCTTGGGATCTCGAAACCCAACCCCCGCCCAAAACGTCACTCCCGCAACATATAACGGATACAACCCACACGCCGCGATCACAACCAACCCGATCCCCGGAAGCGGCACCTCTTGGGGATCGGTGATCGGATAGGCAAAGGCAAATCCTTTAATGAACAGCAAGAAATAAGGAATCCACAAGATCGTTGTCAGGTACTTGCGTTTCCCGGGGTTCAGGTGGAGCTTCGTCAGAACATACGCGAGGATGGAGAACAGAACCAAGAGCAGCAACACCGCCACAGGGACATAACGATCCATATGAGCAATTCCGGTGACCCTTTCCAGCCGATACACGTTCATCAGAAGCTCCATTTGCATAAATAGGGAAAAAGCATACAGCACGCTGACTCCGTTCACTTTCCACATCATTTGCATCGTTGAACCTCCCCCCTCACCAGTGGGTTTGCCGGGAGCATAGGAGCTCACCAGCAGCCCCTACGATCCCATCTCCTCCTCGATCCGCTTCATAAACTCATCCACCGCGCTATAACCGAGCTGCTTCAGATACCAGTTGTTCGCCGCTGCCTCGATGAGGCCCGCGACGTCCCGGCCCGGTTGGAGCTGGATTTCGATGTGCGGGATTTGGACCCCTAAGTATTCCGTACACTGCGGCACCGTCTCCAGTTCGTTGTTGAGGGCATTTTCCTGCCACGGCACCAGCTCGATATCCAAGACGATCCGCGTCTCATCCTGAAAAGCTCGACGTCCATACTGCCGTACCACGTTAATCAGTCCGATGCTGCGTAAAGCCAGGAATTCGCGGGTCGTTTCGTTATGGGTTCCGAGCAGCGTGGTTGGGCTTAATTTTTTTAACACGACAATATCGTCTGCGACCAAACGGTGCCCTCTGCGAATCAGGGTATGCGCTGTTTCGCTCTTGCCGATGCCGGACTTGCCGCGTAGCAGGATGCCGATCCCCGAGACGTTCACGCACACCCCATGGATCGAGATCTCCGGAGCCAGCGCCTTAACCAAATAACTGTCCAGCTTGGCGATAAACTCCGTCGCTGTCTCTTCCGTACGCAGCAACGGAATGCCTTCCTCCTCGCAATACAGCTCCAGATAAGGAAACTCCTGCTGCCCGGACGTCACAATAAAGCACGGAGGGTGATATTTCACGATGTTCCCGATCCGCAGCTTGCGTTCCTCCACGCTTAATGTCAACAGGTAGTTGATTTCTTTACGGCCCAACACCTGCACCCGATTCATGGGAAAAAAATCAAAATACCCCACGAACTCCAGCCCCGGCCGATGCGTCCGAGGTCGCGTGATCTCACGATCCATCCGTTCCTCCCCGGCAAGCACTTCCAACTTAAACGTATCCACCAACTTCTGTACGGTGATCGTCTTCATCTGATTCTCCTCCTTCCGGTTCATTCTGATCGGCTCCCCATCCAGCGTTCCGGATCTTGAAGCGGTTCGTTATCGGAGAACAAATCCGGCTCCTCCTTCAACATTTCTGTAATGACTTCTGCCACGCCGGCCGCATCGCAGACCCGTACCACGGCATCTCCCAATTTCCCCTTGCGCAAGGCCCCTCGATACTCCAGCACTTCTTCCACCTTCCAAAAATGCTCCGACCAAGGCAACCCGCAATGTCTGCGGGAAGGGACCGGAATTTCCGTACCGTCCGGCGTGATCGTGTACAACATTTCGTGATCGTCCGTAAGTCTCCCCGGAATATCCACCCACTCCTCCACCCCATGAATGAAGGTGTTCCGTCTCAAGTCGACCCCAACGAGCAGGATCGTTGCTTTACGGTCGAGCAGCTTCCCCCATGAGGACCCTCGGGCACAAGGCGTATCAAACAGATGGTCCTCCGCCGTAAACGCCTGAGCATCCCGACCTAACGCGGCGACCGAATGGGTTGGATGCCACGATCGGATAACGCCGGGTCTCTTCCGGAACAGCTCCGGCAGAATGCCAACGCACACCGGGGAATGCTCCACCTCGAACCGCGGGTGATCTTTATTGATATATGACCAGGTATGCGTAGGAAACACTAACAACCCCTGCGCCAAATACTCTGTAAGCGCATCCAAAACGGTATCTGCGCCGCCCTCGACTTCACCAATGCTTTTCATGGAGGAATGGACCAGCACGGTGCCTGTACCGTCCAACCCCAGAGCCTCCAGTTGGCGGGTTAAACTCTCTTTCGTATGCCTCATCCTTGGCTTCTCCCCTCTCGTACAAACCTCGCTGCCTCAGCGCATTGCTCCTCCGTCACCGCCTCCAGTGTCACGAAGCTACGGGGCTTATACTGCTCCAGCAGCCTCCAAAACAGCGGGTAGTTCAGCTCCCCTAAACCTGCAGCGGTTTCCAGCAGTTCGCCGTTCGCACCGCGTTGCAGATCCTTGGCATGGGCGCTGACGATACGCGGACCCAACAGATCGAAGGCCGTCTGGATCACCTCGTCCTGGCGGTCGAAGTTAGCCGCGTTCATCAAATTACACGGGTCAAGAACGACACCCACACAGGAGGAAGGGAAGCGTTCCAGCGTCTGCGCCATCGTCTCCGGCGAATCGATCAAGTGCCCTTGGGCCGCCTCAAGGCCGATGGTCACACCCCAGCGTTCGGCTTCATCCACCAGCTCCTCCAGCGCGCGGTTGAGGCGCTCCCAATGCGCCGGCAGTCGTTCTGTGTCCGCCGGTTTGCCGACCTCGGTTGCCACAATCGGCGCACCGAAATGCCGCGCATGGCGCAGATGCTCCTTGAATCGGTCCACATTGTGCCGGTAGCTCTCCTCATCCAGGTCGATCAGGCTGGCATAGCATCCTAACACGGCGATCCGTACGCGGTGATCCGCAAACGCGCCGCCGATGTCCATGGCCAAGCCCGGGCTTAACTTGCCCAGCGAGCAATCCACATCCGAAATGGCTTTGGACAACGCCAACTGCACATAAGGAAATTCATAGGCGGCCACCTTCGCGGCCAGCTCCCGATAAGGCTGCTTCCCCAATAAATGCGCCAAAATCCCTGCCGACACTTGCCTCTCCTCCTTTTTCCCATATCCCATAGGTTAACGACAGCGTACGCTCAACACGATCCTTAAGCCTTCGATGGACTGCTTCTTCGATATAATTGATTGATTTGGTTGGCCAGATAGCTCGGACTATAAGGGGTGCCTTCCTCAATCCACCAGGTGACGATTCCCAACGTCGATGCGGCAATGACCTCGATGGGGACTTGCTTGGACGGATCTGCCGCCTTCCGGCGCGCCCGCCGCGTCGATACGATGTTCATCATGATCTCGAACAGTTGATGGCGGAACTCTTTATTTTCAAGCAGCACTTGAAATAAAGCCGCATTCTCGTAAATCTCCTCCAGGAAGGAGACGAGCGGATTGTTGTCCTTGGTCAGACCACTCTCAGTGAGCGGGTGAATTCTCCGAGCCAACTCATCTAACACTTCCTTCGTCAGCTGCTCCAGTAAATCCTCCACATCGCGATAATGCAGATAAAACGTAGCGCGATTTAACCCGGCCCGATCAGCCAAGCCCTGCACAGTGACTTTGCGCAGATCGGTATTCTCGTGCAGCAATGCGATTAACGCCTCCCGGAACATTCGCTTCGTCCGAATGATGCGGGGGTCCACCTTGCCCTCCTTATTGCTCAACATTTCGCTTCTCCTTTGATGATCATCCGCAAATTATTCAACACAGACCTGACAAACTGTTGATTAATCTACACTTCGGCGGAATGTGTAAATGGTCATTTGCAGCGTTGCGTGGTAGTATTTTTTATCGACAGATTATCAATTACTTGACGACCCGTCAATGAAATGGTCATTACGAAAGGAGCAACACCGTGAACACCGCAACACCCCATGTGAATAAAAAAATCCTGATGCCCGTCCTGCTCTTGGGCTCGTTCTTATCGATCTTGAACCAAACGATCTTAAATGTCGCCTTGCCCGACTTAATGAAGGAATTCGCCATTTCGGCTACGACCGTGCAATGGCTGATTACCGGATTCATGTTGGTGAATGGGATCCTTGTGCCGATTACGGCTTTTCTGATGCAGCGATTCACGACCCGGCAGTTGTTTATCAGCTCCATGCTCCTGCTACTCGTCGGAACATTCATTAACGCTGTCGCCCCCAGCTTTCCGTTTCTATTAACAGGACGGTTGATTCAAGCCGCAGGGGCGGGCATTATCATGCCGCTGTTAATGATGGTTGTGATGGTGGTCTTCCCGAAGGAAGGGCGCGGCGCAGCGATGGGACTCATCGGTCTCGCGATGATCGTTGCCCCGGCGATTGGCCCGACCTTGGCTGGCTTAGTGATTGAACATTTCTCTTGGCGGTGGATTTTTATCGGAATGCTGCCGCTGGTTGCGATCGTTATTCCGTTAGCGTTGAAATATATGGTGAATGTGTCGGAGACCTCGAAACCTAAGCTGGACCTTGTCAGCATTGTCTACTCGACGCTGGGATTCGGCGGTCTTCTCTTTGGCTTCAGCAATGCAGGGAATAAAGGCTGGGGAAGTGCTGAAGTGCTGGTGTGCCTGATTGTCGGCGGTATTTTCCTGTTGATGTTCTGCTGGCGTCAGCTTACTTCATCTGTACCCCTGATGGATTTGCGAGTCTTTAAGGAAAAGGTGTTCTCCGTCACCACAATCATCAGCATTATGATTATGATGGTCATGTATGCGGATATGATCCTGCTGCCGCTTTACTTGCAGAACAGCCGGGGCTTCTCGGTGTTGGACACCGGCCTGCTGCTGCTGCCTGGGGCTTTAATTAATGCGTTATTGTCGCCGGTTTCCGGACGTTTACTGGATAAATTCGGGATCAAGCCCATTGTGATTATCGGGCTGTTGTTTACGATTCCGGCGATTTGGGGCGTGACCCATTTAACGGAAACCACGTCGTATACGTACCTGGTATTCCGTACAATTGTGCTGCGCATCGGCTTGAGCTTCTTAACGATGCCGCTAAACACCGCGGGACTCAACGCTCTGCCGAAGCAGTTAAATGCCCACGGTTCGGCGGTAACGAACACGGTCCGTCAGGTCGCAGGTGCGATCGGAACGGCCTTGGTAGTCACCATTTATACGACGCGCACCAAGAGCCATGCCGCCGAGCTGATGCAATCCGGTCAAAGCTTGTCTACAGCCCAGTTGAAAGAGATGTCAACCATTCTCGGAACGAATGACGCTTATCTTTGCATGGGGATTCTGAGCATCGTGATCCTGGCGGTAACGATCTTCATGCCCAATCGCCAAGGCGAAGCGAAGGCGAAAGGAATCAGAGGAACGCAAGAAACTGCACAATCGTCCGCAGAAGAAGTTTAAGGCGACCTGAGGGTCGCCTTTTTTAATATGTTATGTAAATTTCAAGATCCCGACGACATAAATTGAATGACACCGATAAGGATCAACGCTAACCAAACGGAGCCAATAACCAGGAGAATATTTCTGATGACCTTCCATCGTTTATCTTGAGAATAAAGACGTTTCTCCAGCTCATTCAGCCGCTCTTCCATTTCCAGCTCCGATTTGTTCGAAGGCCCTCCCATAAACATCCCTCCTCGGATATATCATATCAGACACCCAGAATATACACAATTTGTAAATTCCAAGCTCGAGGGACTGGTCGAAAATTCTCATGACAAGCCCTTCCAGATCCATTAAAATATTTAAGTAAAATTTAAACGATGTTGTCGGCACATGATTTCACCCGACATGTCAGGAAGTACCCAAATTCGAAGGAGGAGTGAACTTGTTCAAATCCCGCAGTCCTAAATTGATCCTTGCATCCTTGCTTGCGGCCAGCCTGGCAGCCCTGCCGTTCACGGCGTCCGCAGCAGACACGAGCAGTGTAGCAACCGTCGAGCTCCGCATTATGGAGACGACCGACTTGCATGTGAACATCGTGAACTATGACTATTTTACAGACAAGCCTACCGACGAGTACGGCTTGGCCAAGACCGCCACGCTGATCAAGCAAGCGCGTGCGGAAGCGAAGAACAGCTTGCTGATCGACAACGGTGACTTGATTCAAGGGAATCCGCTGGGCGATTATGTCGCGACAGTGGATAAGCTGCAAGAAGGCGAGACCCATCCGGTCTACAAAGCGATGAACTTGCTTGGTTATGACGTCGGCAACTTCGGCAACCATGAGTTCAACTACGGTCTGGATTTCTTGAAGACGGCGGTGGCCGGATCGGACTTCCCTTACGTCAACGCCAACATTTACTTGGATGATCAAGATCAAGACCCTTCGAACGACAAAAACGCCTTCACTCCATACATCATCCTCGACAAAGAGGTGACTGACAGCACCGGAGCGAAGCACACGCTGAAGGTGGGCGTGATCGGCTTCGTGCCGCCGCAAATTCTGTCTTGGGACAAGGCGAATCTGGAAGGGAAAGTCATCGCAAAGGATATCGTAGAAACTGCGAAGAAATTCGTACCTGAGATGAAAAAAGCAGGCGCTGACCTCATCATCGCGGTACCGCACTCCGGCTTCGAGGACATTCCACAAACCCCGCTGATGGAGAACTCCGTCCTCTACCTGAGCAAGGTGGAAGGCATCGATGCGATCCTGTTCGGCCACGCGCATAAAGTGTTCCCGGACGCATCCTTCGAAGGCAAAACCGGCGTCGACCTGGCCAAGGGGACGATCAACGGTGTTCCTGCCGTAGAGCCGGGTTATTGGGGCAACAATTTGGGGATCATCGACCTGACACTGGAGAAATCCGGTGAGTCATGGACAGTAAAAGACTCCAAAGTCGATGTGAAGCCGATTTACGATACGGAGAATAAGAAAGCGCTGGTCGATGCGGACCAAACGATCTGGGACGCCATCAAAGAGGACCATGAGGCAACCCTGGAGTACATCCGCGGCCCGGTAGGCAAGACAACGGCTCCAATTAACAGCTTCTTCGCCCTGATCCAGGACGATCCCTCGATCCAAATCGTGACCAACGCGCAAAAATGGTACGTCGAGAAGCATCTGCAAGGCACGGAATACGAAGGCTTGCCTGTACTGTCGGCTGGCGCTCCATTCAAGGCCGGCGGACGCCAAGGCGCGAACTACTACACAGATATTCCTGCTGGGGATATCGCAATCAAGAACGTCGCTGACTTGTACCTGTACTCGAATACGGTGAACGCGGTGCTGGTCACCGGCACTGAGATTAAAGAATGGCTCGAATGGTCGGCCGGACAGTTCAACCAAATCGATCCGAACAAATCGGAAGAGCAAGAATTGGTGAACTACGATTTCCCTACGTACAACTTTGACGTGATCGACGGGGTAACGTATCAAATCGATGTAACGCAACCGGCGAAATACGATGCAAAGGGCACCCTGGTTAATGAGAAAGCCAGCCGGATCGTGAACCTGTCCTATAACGGCAAGCCAATCGATCCAGAGCAAAAATTCGTTGTTGCCAGCAACAACTATCGCGCGTCGTCCAGCAAGTTTGCGAACCCGGACGGCAAGCGCATCATCCTGGCTTCGCCGGATGAGAACCGCCAAGTCATCATCGACTACATCCGTGAAAACGGCACGATCAACCCAACGGCAGACGGCAACTGGTCGCTTGCTCCGTTCGGTAACGCCAACGTAACGTTCGAGACTTCGCCTGCTGCCAAGGAAGCTGCTGCAAAGGCCGATAACCTGGAGTTTGTCGCTGATTCCGAAGGCGGCTACGCCAAGTTCAAACTGAGTTCGGCCGCTGAGTCGGTGAACCCGGCTCCGGAACCAACGCCAACGCCGGAACCAACACCAGAACCGGCTCCTGCACCAGCACCGGCTCCTACGCCGAAGCCTGAGCCTGCCCCTGCGCCTTCAGCAGAGAAGGACATCGTCCACATCGTGAAGAAGGGCGACACGTTGTACCACATTGCCCTGGAGCATGGCACAACATGGCAAGCTCTGGCCAAGTACAACGAACTGAAGAACCCGCACTTGATCCGGATCGGACAGAAGATTTTGATTCCGGTGAAGAAATAAGAACAACGGGATAAACCCAAATGCCAAAGCCGCCTCCTGCAGGTCGTTATCGACCCGCCGCGAGGCGGCTTTTATTGATCGGTGCACACCTACAATTTCACCGTCTTGTTCAGCTCCGCTTCGGTTTCTTTTCCCGTAAGCTGGGAGAACATGCGCTTGATCACTTTGACAAGATTGCCGGTCTCCCAATATTCCGCCGCCTCGGCCTTCACTTTGATCAGGACCAGGTTCGGATCATCGCTGGTCGTATGCAGGAACTTGGCATACGCAGCGTTCCAAAACTGCTTAATCTTCTCCCGGTCATTGACCACCTCCGCTGTCCCGCGTACCGACACGTAGGAGTCCCCAACGTAGGACACGTTCACGTGAGGGTGATCCTTCAGCTGGCTGTATTTGTCCGTCTCTTCCTTCGTGAGAAACCACAGGTCCCCGTCAAATTCAACCTCCTGGGTTTTCATCGGACGCGACACCAACCCTTCCTTCGTCACCGTGGTCAGCATTGCGATCTCGATGCCTTTGATCAATTTCCGCACCGTCTCCACAGCTTCTTGGTGCGCCGTCTGGTGATTTGCCACTGTCATGTCTGTTCACTCCGTTTGGGTTGTTTTTTCTTACCTGTTGTTAGATTGAACAGAACTTCTAAAAATAACCGCAAATCACCGATCCCCCCTCCCGAGCTAACGGACCTTAATGACGCTATTTATCCATTTCCCGAGAATTTCCCGTTGTAACGGACTTCAGGTGCCTTATTAGGCTCTTAGAAGCATCATTTGGGTTGATCTTTGGCAAATAACGCCCCGTGAGTCCGTTGCTATGAACGTTTTTGTCAAGCCCTCGGTTTTAAATCTGCCTGAGCACGTGGCGCGAGAGCAAAAATGCGAGCGACGGTCGGCACGCTGCTATCCGTGGGTTGGTTACCACATGTTA
>Ga0310827_101494_pt1 | contig 12126 bp, 10 predicted proteins | sample WT_ome_2_FD_201309 | JGI IMG/M metagenome (GOLD analysis project Ga0310827, IMG submission 201309) | Sorghum-adapted microbial communities enriched on wild type (WT) sorghum from Joint BioEnergy Institute, Emeryville, California, United... ... | reverse complement strand
CCATTGGATTTGGGGCGGCGGTTGGTTAGCAGAACATGGGAAACAAGACTTTGCGGGGTCCACTGTTGTTCACTTGACCGGCGCTATGGCGGCCCTTGCAGCTACGATTCTTTTAAAACCACGGATTGGCAAATATAATAAAGACGGCTCTGCCAATAATATTGCCGGGCATAACCAAGTTTATACCGCTTTAGCTGTACTTATCCTTTGGGTTGGCTGGTTTGGATTTAACGCAGGTAGTATGGTTTCTGTTGACGGGGCATTTTTCGGATTTGTTGCCTTAAATACGAATTTGGCGGCAGGTGCCGGTGCTGTTGCGGCGACATTCATTTCATGGCTGGTACTTGGAAAACCTGATGTACCAACGCTTTTAAACGGTGCATTGGCCGGTTTAGTTGCCATTACCGCATCCTGTGCCTTTGTTGAACCATGGGCAGCAGTTGTCATCGGGTTCATTGCCGGCGTATTAGTTTTCTATAGTGCTAGATTTTTTGAAAAGAGAAAAATTGATGACCCGATTTTCGCATTATCGGTTCATGGAACTGCCGGTGTATGGGGAACCTTATCAACCGGTTTCTTCGCTACAGAAGAACTTGCGACAGTTGGTCAAGCCGGATTGTTTTACGGCGGCGGGTTTCATCAATTAGGCGTTCAAGCATTAGGCGTAGTTACTTCCGGTTTATATGCATTTATTATTTCTTTTGTCATCCTATTTGTTATGAAAAAATTGGTCGGTATCCGCGTATCAGAAGAAGAGGAAATCATGGGTCTCGATATGAGTGAACATGGAAGCTATGGCTATCCTGAACAAATGGCAGCTAGTTCAACTTCAAAAATAAGTTCCTGATATAATGGGAATAAGAGGAGATGACTTCTTATCCTCTTCTTTTGATTATGAATGTGAAAAGGATGATCACATATGACTGACCATTCTTATAGAAAGATCCGGGAGTGGAAAAATCAACATATCCGGGAATCTATGACGGATACACGTAGCTTAAATGATTTTCATGATACGGTTATGAAAAAAGTTTTTACGGCAGCGGTACAGAAAATTGATAAAGGTCAGCCGCCGTGCAACTTTTCTTGGTTTATTACAGGCAGTGGCGGTCGCTTGGAACAGGGGGTAACAAGCGACCAAGACCACGGTCTTATTTATGAAATCGAAAATAATAGAAACCATGATTATTTTTTTACACTTGGCAAAGAACTTTCGGACGGATTGAACGCAGTCGGTTATCCTTACTGTACCGGGAATATCATGAGTTCCAATCCCCTCTGGTGTAAATCGTTCGCTAGTTGGAAGAAACAATTATACTCCTGGATGGAGGAAAAAAGCTGGGAGACCATCCGGTATTTACAAATCTTTTATGATGCTCGAAATATCATTGGTACTGACCGAATAATCCACCAATTAAAAGATTTCATTTTTCAATATCAAAAAGAGGATCGAGCGTTAATTGTTCGAGTCGCTGAAAATATTAAGCATGTGAAAAAAGGTATCGGACCGATGGGAAATATTCTGATTGAAGAAAAAGGGGAACATCACGGATCAATAAATATTAAATATACCACATTCCTCCCCTATGTTAACAGCATTCGTCTTCTAGCCATCAAGGAAGGATTATATGAAACTTCGACCTGTGATCGAATGGACAAACTAATGGAGAACACAGTATTCGCACGATTATTACACGGAAAAAAGGAACATTTTGAAGCTTTACTGCAACTGCGCCTTTTATCAATAAAAGAAGACACATACGAAGGCTCCCACTATTTAAACACTCAGAACTTATCAAACCAGCAAAAAGCCTTATTAAAACAGATTATAAAAGATGGGCAAAAATTGCATAAACAGACGATTAATCTGGTAAAGAAAGGTGTTCAAAATGGCATTTGAACCGTTTATTGAATTTTTTCGAGGCATCCAACATAAATTTTCCACAGGTACATCGATGGAAAGACCCATTATACAAAATAAAGAACAAATGGCCTACATGAGACAATTGCAAAGGGAAATCAAACAGAAAGACGTCTTGCAAATTCCGTTTGATCGATTAGATTTAGTCGTTTTTGATATAGAAACAACGGGGTTTTATCCGTATCAGGGAGATGAAATGATATCCATTGGCGCTGTGAAAATTATTCACGGTGAAATTCGGGAAGAGGAAACCTTTTATTCCCTTGTTCATACAGAAAAAGAAATATCTCCGGAAATTGAAACTTTGACTGGAATTAATAATGACCATTTGTTGAATGCACCAAGCCTCCCCAAAGTCATCGGTCAATTTTTACATTTCAGCAAAGACCTCCCGCTTGTCGCCCATCATGCAGTCCATGAGAAATCCTTCCTGCAAAATATTTTTTGGAAATTATACCGAAAACCACTGCAACTACGGATTATCGACACTTCTTTTTTATATCGGATAGCAGAACCGGATCTGAATTTAGTAAAATTGGAGGATCTCTGTGTCCATAATGGGATTCCCGTTATTAATCGCCATCATGCACTCGGTGATGCCCTTTTAGCCGCCAAACTCTGGACGGTTTATATTGAAAAAGTTAAAAATAAGGGATTGAATTCATTGAAAGATATTTATGAACAAACATCAAATTTTTAAGAAATTGGGGCACAAATTTCTCGCCACAGATTAATAATTTCATAAATACAGGTACAAGATCAAGATTCCTGAATGTTGTTCGTCCTTAATCATCCGACAAAAATCAGAAAGCTCGACTTACGACATGAGGAACAATTGATGCATGATATTCTCCTTTTCCTTCAAACATATTAAAATTAGGATTTCCTTGATAACGATAAAAAAACAGACGTATGGCATAGAGTGAATATCCGAGGGTACAATGATGGATATGTTTATTACTATACACAAAATGGAAAATCAGGAGAAGGTTAGTTACCTCCTTAGCTTTCAATTAGACACGTTTTAAACTTATAATAAAAGAAACAAAATTAATTAATTTTGTTTCTTTTATGTTAGATAGTGAAAGGAGGATGTGAATGATATTACTTTGGAGCGCTTTTGTTGTTATCTCAATTTTTGCCTTTGTTTTTGCAATAGTTAAGTTCTCATGGGTTTATATGCTCATAAGTGCAATTACATCTACATCAATTGCCTATTATTTTTGGGGAGCAAATAATGCTTGGAAGTATCTTTCTTTTATCCCTGTCATTTTGTTAATATTTACAGTAGTTCTTTGGTTTTTAAGAAAAAAGAAAAAAGAACATAATAGCTTCTAATTAATTTCTTATTTTAATGGGTCTATTGTTGGCAGTGTTTCGACTTATGTTAGTGGTAGACGTCCAGACTGGCTAAGTTACGTACAGATCTATATTAAAAATAATCGCCATGATTTCTATAAATATTTTGAAAATATTTATAGAAACCATGACGTTTTTTATTTCTATTTTGTTTAAGGGTTTAATCATTCTTTTTCCTACAAACTTATATAACATGATAAGAAGAAACAGTTGTTTTTTGACTTGCCAATGCACGCAAAACGTGTCGGTATTTATGTCAATCGCCAACGATATAAATGTAGGGAATGTAATATAATATTTTTTGAAAATCTACCAGATACGGACGTTAAGCGTTCTGTTACTAACAGACTATTTAATTAGGTTCAAGAAGCAAGCCTAAGAAAGGACTGCCAACCATGCAGTCCCAGTTCTAAATCTAAATATTTTGCTTTAACGTCCGTTTTAAAAATTCCCGTGTCCGCTCTTGTGTTGGATGATTGAAGATTTGCTCCGGTGTTCCCTCCTCGGCAATGACGCCTTTATCCATAAAAACAACACGGTCGGATACTTCGCGGGCAAATTCCATTTCGTGAGTGACCACCAGCATTGTTAATCCGCTCTCCGCCAATTCTTTCATAACCTTCAATACTTCACCGACCATTTCCGGATCCAAAGCTGATGTCGGTTCATCAAAAAGCATGACATCCGGTTCCATACAGAGTGCCCGAGCAATTGCAACCCGCTGCTTTTGTCCCCCAGACAGATGTTTTGGTTTTGCGTGAATGTATTGTTCCATGCCAACGACTTTCAAATATTTCATGGCTACCTTCTGTGCTTCTTCCTTGGAACGTTTCAACACTTTCACCTGACCGACCATACAGTTGTTCAACACATCATGATTATTAAACAAGTTAAACTGTTGGAAGACCATCCCTAATTTTGTCCGATACTGATTGACATTATGTTTATCATCCAAAATATTTTCACCTTTATAAATAATTTCTCCGCCGGTTGGTTTTTCCAAAAGATTAATACAACGAAGCAATGTGGATTTTCCTGAACCGGAAGAACCAATAATACTGACAACTTCCCCCTTTTTTACGGAAAAATTAATATCTTTCAAAACTTCATGAGTTCCGAATGATTTACTTAAATGTTGAACAGTAATCATCGTTTCCATTCGTTACCCCCCTTTCATTCGTGATTAGACGGAATTTTCGGCGTATCAACTTGCATTTGGTTTCCAGCTAAGTTGTAATTTTCCGGACCTTCTAATTTTCGTTCTAAATAGCGCAAAATCCGAGTCACCGTAAAAGTCATAATTAAATAAATAACAGAAGCAATAAAGAAGGATTCAAAGTATTTGAAGTTGTTTCCGGCAATCGATTTAGTTGCAAAAAACAGTTCCGAAACAGAGATGACATTCAAAACGGAGGTATCTTTAATATTGATTACAAATTCATTTCCGGTGGCAGGCAAGATATTTCGTAACACCTGTGGCAAAACGACATTGGTCATCGTTTGCAGGTGATTCATACCAATGGCATGGGCTGCCTCAAATTGTCCTTTATCAATAGATAAAATCCCGCCACGGACGATTTCCGACATATAGGCGCCCGTATTAATGGAAACGATAAAAAATGCGGCAAGTAATCGGTCCATATCGATTCCAAACGCCATGGCCATACCGTAATAAATTACCATTGCCTGTACAATCATTGGCGTACCACGAAAAACCTCAATATAAATGGATAAAATCGCATTTATGATTTTCAATAAAACCCGTTTCATTCCTGTTTCCGGCATCGGAATCGTGCGAATTACACCGATAATCAATCCGATAATCGCACCGATAATTGTACCGATCAATGCAATTAAAAGCGTAATTCCGGCCCCTCTGATAAACATTGGCCAGTTTTCTGTAAAAATCTTTATTATCCAATCAAAGCTCATATTGACCCTCCTAATGTTTGGAAATTTTAACGCTTCAAAGGTATAAAGCCACAGAAACTTCTGTGGCTTCCATTCTCTTTTGTTTGATCCCACTTTAACGGCGAGGCAAGACCCCCACCTCAAGATTTCCCGAGTTAAAAATAAATAGGTGGGGACGGGCTGGAGGCCACTGAAAAAGTGCAAAACAATTCCGCTAAACACCATATATAGATGTATATTCCTATTTTATCACACTATATATTGTGTTAGTAATCTATTTAAATAGTTTTTCAGTGGCCTTGACGAGCTGCCCGGATATGTCCGAGGGTTCAACTAATTAAAATCCGGGTTTTATTCTGCTGCCGGTTGGTTTTTAATGGCCGTATCCATGATTTCAGTTTGTTCTTCTTCTGAAATTCCGGCTAAAATTTTATTGATTTTTTCTGTTAAATCACTGCCCTTAGGAAGTCCGACCGCAATGGCTGTATCTTCTTCAGATGTTTGAAATCCTTCCGTAAATTCAACCATAACAAAGTTTTCATTTGCTGCAGCAGCACTGACCGCTTCCGGACGTTCGGATACATAACCGTCAATCACACCGGACTCAAGGGCAACCCGCATAGCCGGGAAGTTGTCCATTGCCGGTTGTTTCTTGACACCTTTAATTTGATCGATAACTGAATAATGGAATGTATTTAATTGAGCAGTTATTTTTGCACCGCTAAAATCTTGAATTGATTTCGCATTTTCATATGGACTGCCTTTTTTTACAACCATAACCAAATCGGATTTATAATAGTTATCCGAGAAATCAACGGATTTTTTCCGTTCAGCGGTTGGCGACATCCCCGCAATAACGGCATCAATTTTACCTGATTGTAATGCCGGGATTAAACCGTCCCATTCTGTTTTTACAATAACTAATTTCTTCCCTAAACCTTCCGCAATTCTTTTCGCAATTTCCACATCATAACCACCGGCATATTCCTTGCTTCCTTCAATGGCCACAGCCCCATTGGCATCATCCTTTTGCGTCCAGTTAAATGGAGGGTAGCCCGCTTCCATGCCAACTTTAAAAGTATTGTCATTCTTTCCATTTGAACCATTACTTTTGCCTGAAGAAGTATTTGATCCACAGCCTGCGAGTGTGAGCATAGCCAATAAAGACAAAGTTACCAATAACAAAATTTTTCTTCTCATGATTTACTCTCCTTCTAATATATTGTCAATGAAGAAAATAACAATAATACAAAAAGCGACCTGAGATGAACTCAGGTCGCATGATTTCAGATTGCACCTAGTCCCCCCACTACATTCCCTTTTTTTGGAGATAGCACAACTCAGGCAAACCGGGACCATTCTACCTGAGACAGTCTTACAGTTATTCACTGTAAGCCCAGCAAGCAATAGCGAGATCATATTGCAAGCTTCGGCGATATTTCCTTCTCCTTAGTTTCATCACTATCTCGAGTTCCACTAAAGACTGTTAAATACCGCGCCTCTACCTCACCAAATAAGTAGTGAGGTTTTCGATTAAATTATATTACTAGACTACTATATCAAAATATGACTGTCAACAAAAAAAGGTGCATGGCTTTTCCGCCATACTCATCACCTGATTTTGTTATAGGCTTTACATCGCTCAGAAAAACGAGGAAACCCTTTTTTTACAAGCAAATACAAAATATATCCAATTAAACCGCCCAATGTATTCATAATGAGGTCATCCACATCGGTCGCACGAGGAAGAAAGATTTGCGTCGTTTCGATAAAAAGTGAAATCAAAAAGGAAAAACCGACTGTATTTGTCATTTTTTCATACCTTTTCCAGAGTAAGGGAGTTAAAAAGCCGATAATTACAAATATGCCAATATTCCCAAACACCTCAATGATTACATAGTCAACATTATCATACATAATCGCGTTTTTTATTTCCTTTATCTTATTAAATGGAACGAGATTGAACCGCTGTACCTCGCTTTCTACTATTTTTAAGCCATCCGGACCATTCACAAAATCGGGAAAAATCGTTTGAGAGGCCAGTCCTACCAGGAATAAAAAATATAGGATAAGTAGAATTTCATGAAAAAAAGTTGTTTGAAATCCAGTTTTTCTCTTTGAAAAATAGTGAATGAATCTTACAATTAAAATAATTGGGAGTGCAATCATTAAATAAGGGGCCATATCATCAACAAAATAACTAATCCGATTCATAAAAATAGTCCTTTCATAATTATAGAAGTAATGCAGATTCGGCTTCTGTTCCGACCAGTGCAGTGTCGATCGCTTCACCGGGTATTTGAGGGGAGTTGCAAATCGCAAATTCTGAACAACTTCACCAGTGCATATATGTAATTAGAAGTTTATATTTTTCTATAATAACCATACATGGATTATTCTTTTATGACAATACATTCCATTCATTTCTAAAAAAGAATTTTTTCCTAGATTTCGTATGTAATTTTGTATATAATTATACCGTTTTTAATCATTTCGTGTGTATTTATTTGCATTTTAGTAAAGGAGTTTGTCATTATGTGGTTTCTTTTTGCACTTTTAACAACTTTATCATGGGGGATTGCCGATCTTTTTTATAAAAAAGGATCTGATAGCAGGGATCCCCTTAGTCATCTAAAAATCGGCGTTATGGTCGGTTTGATCATGGGGATTCACGGTACATTTTACATGCTGGTAAAAGGGATCACATTAGCCCCGATGGATTTGCTAAAATATTTACCGGTTTCCGCCTTGTATATCCTTTCCATGTTAATCGGATATTTTGGTTTACGTTACATCGAATTGTCAATCTCTTCTCCGGTACAAAATTCATCGGGTGCCATCACAGCGATTCTGTTATATATCTTTTTCCCGCAACCGGTTGGATGGATAAATGTTTTTGGAATTATTGTTATTACATTAGGTGTTATCGGGTTGGCTGTCTTGGAAAAAAGGGCACAAACGGAAGTACTTAAGGCGGAAAAGGCAGAAATTGATCCGAAATACCAATTAAGTGTTTTAGCCATCACATTCCCAATTTTATATGCGTTATTTGATGCGCTCGGTACATTTGCGGATGGAATCTATTTAGATGAGTTGAATTTAATCAGTGAAGATGCGGCATTGTTGGCTTATGAGTTTACTTGGCTAATCATTGCTGTGGTGTCCTATATCTACATTCGGTTCATTAAGCAAGACCGCTTCAATGTGTTCAAACAACCGATTCGGGCCTCGGCAGCCATTTTTGAAACAGCCGGCCAGTTCTTTTATGTGTATGCCATGACAGATAGAGCGATCATTGCTGCACCGTTAATCGCTTCTTATAGTGTCGTATCAGTCATCTTGTCACGAATATTTTTAAAGGAAAAATTAAGTACACAACATTATATATTCGTCGTCATTGTGTTGATCGGAATTGCGTTACTCGGAATTGCTGATGAACTGTGAGCTTCCAAACTTTTTGCGATAAAACTATTGCCCGCCGCTAATTCATATGGCGGGCTAATATTTTTCAATATCTTCTCTCAACAGTTTGGTCATCGTGTCAATGAGGTGTGGTCGTTAATTTTTTATCTTCTTGTTTATCTTTTTCAATAACAGTAACGAGGGCCGGCAACAATACGCCTCTGATTAAAAAAGTATCTAATAAAATCCCTACTGCAACAATGAAACCAAACACAAACAGGAGCTCAATTGGCTGGGTCATTAAGACAGCAAATGTAGCAGCAAGAATCAAACCGGCAGACGATATAACCCCTCCTGTATTGGCAACGGCGATTTCAACGGCTTTTTTAACCGGATGTTTCTGCCTTTCTTCTTGGAATCGGGAAATCAATATGATATTGTAATCAATGCCCAGTGCGACAAGAAATACGAAAGCATACAGCGGAACCCGGTCGCTTATGGTGCTGATATCGAAAAAGAGATTTGTTAGAAACGTACCTAAACCAAGTGCTGCCAAGAACGAAACTAAAATGGTCCCCATCATATAAATTGGCATCTTCACTGATTTTGTTAACACAATGAGCATCATAAAAATCAATACTGTCTCAAGGAGAACAATAACGATAACATCGCGGTTATTAATCCCACGCTCATCAACGAGACTGGCCGTTTCTCCAGCAAAAAACAGTTGGCCGTCCACATTACTCTTTTTCATGATTTCATCCGAGTGTCCAATGATTTTTTCCATCGCATCAATTGTTTCAACCGCATAAGGGCTTTCAGCAAAGGTCAGGCTATAATTAACAGCTTTCCCATCTTCCGTTATCCCATTGATTCGTACATTATCGACCAGCGATTGGTTGCTAAGTTCTTCCTGTACTTTGGCAATTTGTTCTTGATGAAAAGGTTCTGACCCTTCCAATAGGACCGTCGTCGGTGCCAAATCACCTTTTGCAAATTTTTCCTCCAAAATTTCATAGCCTTGACGCGACGGCATGTCTTCCGGGAAAGATTTCATCGTATCGAATTCATATTCCAATTTAAATAAATGGCTGGCAGATAGCAAGAGGACGATACTAATGGCGCCAATGGCTACCCACGGTTTTTGCACAACAAAATGACCAACTTTACTCCAAAATGAGTGGCTGGCAACTGATTCATCACCGACGTGCGGGATTTTCGGCCAAAATGATTTTCGCCCGAACAACATGAATAGTGCAGGAACAAGGGTGATGGAGGCAATCATAATAACGGCCATCGTTGTAGCAAATGTCGGCGCAAAATTGCGATAATCACCAAATTGGGCAAAAAATAATACAAGCATTGCTACGAGTACCGTACCGCCTGAGAAAAATACCGGCATTCCCGTTTCTCTCATGGCTTCTTTCATGGCAACAAACTTGTCTTCATGCTGTTTCAGCTCTTCTCGATAACGGGAAAAAACAAATAGTGAATAATCAATAACGGCTGCAAAAAGTAAAATTGACATAATCGAAATGGTTTGTTTGCTCATCACGAGACCCGCTTTTCCCATTAGTCCTAATATTTGTGTAACCACTTCATATACAAATACCGCAGCAAATAACGGGATGAAAGCTAACAATGGTGAACGATATATAACAATTAGTAAAACTAATATAAGTCCGACTGTAGACATAATCAACACGAAATCTGCTCTAGAAAAAAGTGCCAATGTATCGGCAGCAATCCCGGCAGGTCCGGTAATATAAAGGGTATAATCGGATGATTGTTGCACGATTTCCTGCAATTGTTCATTAGCCTCTTTTATTTCTTTACTTTCCATTGAAGCATTGTACGTTAATGGAATGATTGCCGTTGTTTGATCTTCAGAAAAAAACTCTGCCGTTGCTTGCGGTGGAAGTTGTGCTAACGGGACAACTTGTTCTACACCCTTGATTTTTTCAGCTGTTATTTGTTCAAAAATCTGAGCAAGTTGATTTAGCTGAATTGAACCTTTTTTCGATTGAAAGACTAGGATTGCCGGAATTCCTTCATTGTCTTTGAAATAGTTATCGATTTTCTGCTGGGCAATGACTGACTTTGCATCATCCGGTAATGAATCAATACTGGAAACCTCATAATCCCTTACACTCGGAGTAAAGATTGCAAGAAACACAGTAATAATGAACCATGCGGCAAGAGTCACCCACATCCCTTTTTTTGTCGCTACACGATCTGTCACCGCTTGTAAAAATTTCCTCATCCATTTTCCTCCTTTTTATGTTAACAACGATAAAAATCAAAGTGACACAACTGTCATTTTAGACGCACAACCATTTTTTAACAGTTCTATTATCGACCAAGGTGACAGTAGTGTCAATTATTTTGATTCCGTACTCATGCCATATTTAATGATTTCTTTTAACCCTTTTACCCATTCTTGATGAGATACGCCAAAATGATTAGGAATCGCAACGGCTTGAAAAATATATCCCAAGATTAATGGATTGGGAAGTTGTTGTTTAATTTTGTGCTCTTTCTTTCCAGCCGTTATCAAGTCATCGAGATAATGATACATTTCCAGGTGAAGACGCTTTAATGTCCTTTGGTTCTCTGCCACTTTTTCATTATTTTTATCCATCATCTGTTTGCCAATTTCAATTAGCTGGTGGATGGATGTATTTTCAAACATAATGCTAAACAAGTAATCGAATTGTGCATCAAAATTCGGATACGTATCTATTTTCTTTAAATTGTTCATAAAAGCGTTCATTTCATTAATCATGAACTCGGTAATCAGTTCATCTTTATTGTCATAATATTTATAAATTGTCCCTCTTGCCACGTCCAAGTACTCTGCCAATATGCTAAAAGTGAAAGCTTCGTATCCGTGTTCAAGAAGTAATACTTTGACAGCTTGAAAGATTTCATCTCTTGTAAATTTCCGTTCTCTTGCCATCGACTTACCCTCCTTATATCTAGTATAAGGGAAAACAAGAACGAGAAAAAGGGTTGTAAATCGTAATAAGTTTTCATATTACATTTTGGGATACGACTATTTTTTAAAATAAATCATTATCTTAGTAAAAATTCTGTGGTATAGGTGTTTTTTTGGTTAACATGGGATTTTTCTTTTCCCAACATTAACGTTTTTACCAAAATAATAGTTGTCTAACCACCAAAAAGCTTCCTAAAATTTTCATTCAAACCTCAATATTTTTTACCATACAAGGATATTTTTAATAATACATATTTTGTCTGGGTGAGTTTTTAATATTTTTAAGGTGTTTTAAAAAAATGATGCCTCAAACAGGCATCATTTTTCTGAAACAAATATCTTCGCGACATATTTGATTGCGAGAGATTCTTATCATTTTATTTTATTAGACTTCTACTGTCACTTGAACGGTGTCGTTGGAAGTTTCATCTTCAAAATCATCAGCCTGAATTTTTGATGAAACAATGGTCGCAATGACATCTTCGTCCTCGTGGTTGATTGTGATGTGGCGATAATGGTTACGAATATCACCAAC
>Ga0310827_101487_pt1 | contig 12154 bp, 10 predicted proteins | sample WT_ome_2_FD_201309 | JGI IMG/M metagenome (GOLD analysis project Ga0310827, IMG submission 201309) | Sorghum-adapted microbial communities enriched on wild type (WT) sorghum from Joint BioEnergy Institute, Emeryville, California, United... ... | reverse complement strand
GTCCCTCCTTCCTGGTCCCGATCAGATCGTCCGTCAGTTTCCCACCCAGATTCTTTCATAGGCTTTCTTGGTAAAGTGTAGCTCCTTATGGACAAAAGGAATCGGAAGCCTCATGGCATACGTTGCTTCCAACCCGAAGAAAGCCTTTTGCCCGTTCTGCAAATCCGGAAGACAGACTTTAGTCACCTGCAGGGAATCCTTCCGCAGAACACCGGAATCCGCGAAGGCCCGCACCAGGGGCGTAAAGGCCGCGTTCAGAAGCGGATCAGCGGCTTTCTTCTTCAGCGTGTCGATTCCGTCCCGACCCGCGTCTTCCGCCGCTTCGGGGAGCCTGGCAGCCCATTCGATGACCGGCAGCAACGAATCCGGTATGTACGCCGTGTAATCGTCGACAAAATCACGGACCTGCTGCGCCTTCTCCCTTGCTGTCCGAATTTTGCCCAGAAGCTGCTGCGCCTTTTGTCCGGTCCCGCCTTGGTTCCAACGGCTATCGGCTTCCCGGAGAAGAAGCTCTGCGGGATAGGCATGCACGGCAACGACTTTTACGGTCTCTGACACAGATGACTGCAGGGCTGACTGCACAGACCATACTTGTACGATTGCAATCAAAGCCATCACAAAAGCGAGAAAAAACGGCAGGACGAGAGCGGCTTCCAGCGCCAGTCCGCCTTCGTCGCCGCCTGCTATGCGCTTGAATATCCTGCATTCCTCCTATTCATAGGCTAATGCCGCGGTGTGTACCGTTGAGCATCGGTTTTCCGAAACTTCGCAGTCGAGTGCCCCAATCCCATGCAGCATCCGCATGGCCTGAGGAAGAAACCAAAGACGAACGGAAGTCGTAACCGTTCCCTGGAGGTATGTCGTTAGCCGGGTAAGGTCCCGACCGGTATTGAGCTCGATCAGTGCCTGCATCCGGGCCATCGTCTTGGCATCGTCGCTGTGAATAAGCAGAAACAAGCGTAAATAGTCTTTGTAGCCGAGTTTGACGCGGTCGCCGAGCTTATTGATCAAAGGGACGCTCTCGCCTGCGAGCAGCTGTTTCATGTCCTCGTACGCTTTCCCCGCCGCTTCGGCCAATATGGTAAGCAGCGCAAGACCCGGGGAAGCGGCCTGCATGACTTTGCTGCGCGGTTCCGTCATCGCCTCCAGCGTGCGTACAGCCAGCCGAATGCCGAACATTTCCGCATAGGCCGAAGCATAATTGGCCTCACAGGAATATTTTCCATAAAGCACGTATTCGACTTCCTGCGCCTTCAGTGCGTGATCGTCCAGCCCGGCTTCCGCCGGCGCCTGTCCTTCCGAACCGGCGCCAATCGTCCGGAAATTGAACTTGGTCAATGCATATTCGTCAACATACAATTCATCCCTTGCCGTCTGCAGAGCGGCGAGCAAACGATCGATCAGATCGAAGCTAATCTTTCCCGCATGTGCGGCATCGCCGAGCTGAGGATCCTGTTCGACCGGCGCCGCCAAATCGTTGTAATTCATGTATTTGGCATATAGGCCCGGAACGTCCCCGTTTCCCTGCAGACGTTCGTAGGCGGAGGATCCGGCACCCGACCGGCACCCGAACAGCTGGCTTCCGGCCTCATTCAGAACCGACTGCAGATTTTTCTTCTGCTCGCTTTTTTGCTTTTGCACCCTGGTATTGTCTGCCATTCTTTTCTCTTCGGAAGAAGAGAACTCGTCGAAAAATTTCAGCAAAAGCTGCTTATACCGGTCGTTGTCCTCAAGAAGCCGCGCAAAAGGGGCCTCGCGGAACATGGACGTGCTTTCCAACTGCCGGCGGAATCCGTGAAAAGCTGCTGCCGCGGAAGCCATTGATGTCTGATAACGGTCAAAATAGTCGTCCGGCAGATCCAGCCCGGATAACAATCTTTCCACCGGCAATGAATTTCCGCCCGTTCCTTCTTCTGAACGGCCGGAACCCAGCTCTTCGCGAAGATCCCGGTTTCGCTGTTTCGCTTCATCCAAATGCTCCTTGATTCGTGTTTCATACTCTTGCACCTGCCCGTCGTCGCTTTGGACTTCCGACTTGATTTCCAGGGAAAGCGCCGTATAGCGGGCAATTCGTTCAAGCAGGTCCTGCAGAAGCTTTCTGTCTGTCGCCGCTTCGTTGATCCTCGTTTGTACATCCTCCAGCGTCTGTTCAATCCGCGCCCGCTGCTCCCATATCTGGCGGATCGCGCCCGCCGCTTCCGCACCGGCCATGGCCAACCCGGCCATGGATTGATTCAGATCCCTGATGGATCTTGACAAGTCGGAAGCATTTTGCCGCAATACCTCCAGCTGCCGGTCGACTTCGGAGATTTCCTGTTTGACCTCATCCAGCGTCCGCAGGCCGATTTGTTCGGCCAATTCATTAAGCTCCTGCAGCTTGTCCAGATAGCGCTTATGCCATTCTTCGGTTTGCCGTTTCCATTCGGTGACCTCGTCCCATGCCTTCTCCATCTCGCTGTTGCGCAGCTCCAGCAATTCTTCCGCCTTCTCCGAAAGCTTGACCACCTCCGAAGCGTGCCTCAGGTCGTTATCGATGCCCGTCTTCCGGAAGGCATCTGTAACACCAAGCGCATATTCGACCGGAGCTCTGTATTTCATCTCTTCCAGAACCTGCCGCTTGAACACAACCTGGTCCGCCAATGTGTACATACTGCGCAATCCGGTTTTTTCCGGATCGACACGCGGGTCGATGAAACGGTATCCTCCCGTGCCGGTCTCTGTCTGCAAATTGGCTTCAACGATTCCCTGGAACAGCTCTTTCTGTTCTTCCTCCTCAAGTTTCAATCCGAAAAGCCCGTAGGGCCGGAGCTCGTTGTCAAAGGCGGAGAGGGTGGAACGGACTCCGGCTTTGATGGCGCTCTCCGATTCCTTCTCGGTAAGCTTGATTCTGGCGTAATCGATAAATATCGCATGAAACAAAAAGATCGGCACAATCAACAGAATCAGATAAACCGAGACGGTTCCCTCTTCGGATCCGGGTTTATTACTTCGTATCATGGATCACCTCCCCCTAATCGTGGATCACAATGACAATGCCCTGTTTCTGCAGCTGACGCTGAAGGGTCTCGGAAGGTTTGGGCTGTTTGCCGCGGCAATTGGCGAAAAAGTGCCAGACCACTCCTTTCACTTTCCCCTGCTGCAGCAGCCAGACATCTCTTGGCATCTGTTCCTTCAACAGATTGGACTTGGTATAGGTACAATAGGCCTGGTGGGCAACCCCGCTTTTATCCAGCGCATCCACACGCCGGGTACCCTGGGCAAGCTCCATCTCCGCTTCCCGTCCATTGACCAGCTTCCGCAAATACGGGGCCGCATCAATGTCATGCCCCTGAAACTGGGACGGCGATGACAATCGATCCGGCTCCCGGAACAATCGCTCCGCGTTTTCCGGGGATATTCTGCCTTTCAGCTGTTCCGCCGTATCCTTGCTGAAATCGATCAGCCGGATATACTCCACCGGATCCACAATTCGCGACCGGGCAACGGCCTGTACCAGATTCACCGGCAGAAGCGGCTTTACCGTTGCCGGTGGAGAGAAGGGGTTCAGCAGCTGAACACTGACCGAACGGTCCAGCAGTCGGTTCGTATACATTAACCGGGATTCTTTCGCCCCGGCCAGCATGGGGGCGGCGCGCAATAATTTTTGCCGGGTCAGATTCAGATCGGTCCGTCCCGCATCGTCCGGGAGTGCGATGCTGTCATCTTTCTCTCCTCCCAGCCCGAAAATGCCGGTCGCTTGATCCTGAAAAAGATGCCAGTACAATCCGTCGTGTTCCAATACCGAGTAGGCCCCCGTTACCGGATCTTTATGGCTGTTGTTCCAGGAAAACGCCATTCTTTCCGCAGCCACCGAGGCTGTATGCAGCAGTGCCCCCTTTTGATAAACGTAAATACTGAAAAAGATCACTGCGACCGTAGCCAGTAAAACCGCAGGAAAAACCAGTGCGGCTTCGATGATGAAGCTGCCGGTTTCCTCCGCCTTCCAGCCCGCTGCGCGGACATGGAACCGCCTTCCCGAACGCATGGGCGTCCTGGTTACCATCCGGGTTTCAGGGGCTGATCTGTCCTGCATCGGAATTAATGGTCCCTGTCTGGTTGGTAATTTCCTGATCGGCCCCCTGAAACAAGGCATAAATCCACTTCATGATCCACTTTCGGAAAGCGATTGCGATAATCACGATCACGGCTACGATCAACAAAATTTCCAGAGTGCCGATTCCATCTTCTTCCTTCCAAAAAGTTCTCCACAGCTTCGTCATTTCAAGTCCCCTTCCTATTCGTTCATCATCAGAATGGCCGGTGCGCCGACAATTACCATTACAACCATGAAAATCATTACCATGGGGAAAACTAGCTTGGATGCCGCCTCTTCCCCCAACGTCCGGGTCATGGCCTTCCTCCGTTCCCACATGTCCCGGGACAATTGCCTGAGCGACATGATAAAGTCGTCGCCTCCGCGCCGGTAGTTCATCAGGACAACCGTTGTAAACACCGTCACCTCCTGCATCCCGCATCGCTTGCTGAAATCTTCCATGGCCTTCTGAAAGGGCACCTGGTGGGAAATCTGCGACGTTAACAGGCGCAGTTCTTTCGTCAGAGGGTGATCCGTATCGGTACCCATGCTTTCCACACTGTGAATCAGGGCCCGCTGGATCGTTTCCCCCGCTCCCACCAACAAAGCCAGCCGGTTCAAAAATTCGGGAAGCAGCAGGAGCATCTGCCGTTTTTTTCGTTTCAGCCTGCGGTCCAGCTCCTTTTTCATCAGTAAAGGGAGCAGAATGGCAAAAGCCACTCCATACACCACATACAGCGGGTCCATAAGCAGTGCCCCCATCAGGGTAAACAGCAGGATGGCCAGCCAGGCCGCAGACAAAGTTTCCGCCGCAAACATGCGGGCTGCCGGCAAGGCTTTTTGACTTCCGTAAAGGGAGATCATCCGATAATGAATGCCGGCCATGAGCCGGGGGTACCGTTCGAATAGCGAAAAGCGGTCAATCAAATAAAGTGCGCCGGGGGCCAAAGCAGCAAGCCGAAAGTCTTTTTTGTGCTCTGCAATCAGCCTGGCATAATGAGGTCGGCCATTCAGGTAAACAGCCGCCGTCAGGCTTCCTTCCAATCCCGCCGTTCCCCAAAGTATCCAGTCCAATGGTCTCACACCTTCATCCTCATGATTTTGTGGGTCAGCCAGTAGCAAAAGGCCAGAACGAGCAGGGCGCAGGACATTAGAATGCAGCCCGGCCCCGCATACAGGGGAGCCATGTAATCCGGCGAACTGAAGGCAAGCAAAGCGATGACAACAATCGGCGCGAACGCGAGTATTTTCGATTCAAACCGTTTCTGAGCGATGAGGACGGAAATTTCCTGCTGGATCTCCAATTTGTCCGTGATGATGTCCGTTGTTCGGCGAATGACGCTTACCAAATTGCCGCCGGTTCTTTTGCACGTGGACAGCACTTCGCTGAACTGGAGAATATCGTCGATTCCCGTCCGCACGCTGAATTCGGCAAAAGCTCTCTCGATGGACTTGCCGTTTTCGACCTGGTGGTTGATAATCTCCAATTCGCGGATCAGATACGTTTGCGGATCGGGATAGAGCAGCTTCAGGTCGTTAGCAGCCTCCCTGAAGGCATTCTCAAGCGATTTGCCTGCGCCCAGCGCCGAAGATATGGAATATAGCCCCTGCTTGAATTGGAGAGCAAGTTCCTCCTGACGCTTTTCCTTCAGCACTGTGCTGCGAACTTTTGGATAAAACAGCCCTCCCGCGGCCAGGACTAGCGAGAGAGGGACATTTTTGTAGAATACGATGCCGGTTCCAAATAAGACAATGCCGGCCGCCAGCGACCACAGCACTTTGTCCCGCAGCATCAACGGATAGCGGGTATAGTCCGGAAGTTCCGAAATGGGAGGGGAAGTGTTCATCCTTCGCTTCCTGGCTCTTTCCCAAACCAGAAACCCGAACCACGTTGCGCCTCCGAGTGCGACAGCCAGAATGGGGACTAGCATGAAGGCTCCCTCCAATCCGTCTTCAAGCCGGCATTTTTCCATTTGCCGGTTTGTTTCAGCCGGTTCCCGGTCGGCCGCAGGCTGCCGATGACTTTGCCGTCCTGCGTTTCCCCTTCCTCCACAAAAAGATAGATCGGATTCAACTCGTAATCCCCTCCATTTACTCCGACAAGTTCGCAAATCTCCGTTACCCGCCGGGACTTGTCGCGAAGCCGGGACAGATGAATCAAAATATCGATGGCTGAGCCGATTTGCCTCCGGACGACCTCGATCGGCAAATTTGCTGCAGTCAATACCATAGACTCCAAACGGCTAAGCATATCCCTGGTGGAATTCGCGTGACCGGTCGAGAGCGAACCATCGTGCCCGGTGTTCATCGCCTGCAGCATATCCAGAGCTTCCGCGCCGCGCACCTCGCCGACAATAATCCGGTCGGGGCGCATTCGGAGAGAAGAACGGATCAATTCCCTCATGCTGATCTCCCCTTTGCCCTCGGTATTCGCATTCCGGGTCTCCAGGCGGACCAGATTGGGAACCGATGCAATTTGCAGTTCGGCGGAATCTTCGATCGTAATGATGCGCTCGTCACCCGGAATAAAATTGGAGAGGACATTCAGGAAAGTTGTCTTCCCGGAGCCCGTACCTCCGCCGATGAAAATGTTGTATTTGGCCCGAACGGCCATTCGGAGCCAATTGGCGGCTTCAGCCGTTAATGTGCCCCAGGCAACGAGATTCTCTATCGTCAGCGGCTTCTCCGGAAATTTCCGGATCGTCATCGTTGGCCCCTTCAATGCCAACGGCGGCAGCACCACATTCACGCGGGAACCGTCCTGCAGCCTCGCATCGACAATCGGCGACGACTCGTTGACCACCCGGTTTACTTTGGCAACAATGTTCTGAATAATATCTTCCAGCTTCTCCCGGCTTTCGAACCGCCCGTCGAAAGCGGAAATCCGGCCATCGCGTTCAATGAAAATTTCCTCGTGACCATTGATCATAATCTCCGTAATCGCGGGGTCGTCGATCAGCGGCTGCAAAATGTCCAGGCCGCGGAGAGAATGAAACACTCCGCGGACCAGCTGCCGTTTCTCCGCAGCCGTAAATTCGGACTGACGCGGATGGGAAAGAACCATCTGCTCAATCATCGCGGTCAATTCTTCATCCGGTGTTGTCTGGGTCAAATCCAGGTTCTGCAAAAGTTCCTGCTTGAGCTCCTGTACAAACTGGGCCGGATTCAAGCCAAAGTTCACCTCCCGGGTATGCCGCACGATTTTGCCAATTCAGCCAGTTTTCCCGTAAATATCGGAGAGGACAGGAAAATCTGGTGCGACGATGCCGTTTTCCACTCCGGGATATACGGGAGGCAGGCATCGATGGAAAGATCTTCGCCGAAGCAGGCGGGCGGGTTTCCGGTAAATTTGTTCAGGCAAAATCTGATTTTCCCGTCCGAAAGCGGATATTCCGCTCCTTCATATCGCTTCAGCTCCCGCAGCAATCTCCTGTTCTTTGCGGCGCAGGAGATGTCGTCGAGAAGCAGCCACAGCACTGTATCGCTTGCCTTTAATGCCCCCCGGATCCGGGAATGCAGCGACGATTCCAGATCTACAACGACCCTGTCAAATCCCGCGGCAGCAAGACCTTCCACCAAGGCAGCCGCCTCCGCCTCTGTAAGCTCCTGCATGTCCTGCGGATTGGCAGGCGGCTCGAGATAATAAATCTGTGTTGCCGATTCCTGACATATACACGGGTCAATCCGGGACATCCACTGATCCGGCCGGGCCTTCAGGTAATACAGCAGCTGTCCGAACCGGTCGGTCCCGGAAGACGGCAGAATCGGCTCCAGCGAGTGCACGCCTTCCAGGCTCAGCAGCAGAACACGGCTTCCCTGCCTGGCCAGCAGTCTGGATAAATTCAGGGCAACTGCCGTTTTGCCGGAACCTCCGGACGGCGAAAACACCGAAATCACTTTCGCGGTTCTTCCCCCAGGAACCGGTTCCCCTCCTTCCCGGATTTCAGGTTCGCCCGCAGCCAGATCGGCAAACAAGCGGTTCAGCGGCTGATATTTAAATACTTTGCGAATTCCTCCTTCGTCCTGTCCTTGCGGCGGCTGTTCCACCAGAATTAAAGGCGTGCGGCCCAACCGTTTCCAGTCCATCTCCCCGGCATCCTGCTCATGGACAAGCAGAAGGGAATGCAGGGCATCCGGAGTGTGCAAAAATTGTTCGAAAGCCTCCCTGCTCGTAAAGCAGCGCAGCCGAAACATGCCCGCAAAATGCCCGGAACGGGTATAGGCCGCAAGTGCGCTGGCGTATTCTTCATCCCTGTCCATAACGGCCAGTACGCGCTGGTTCATGCAAAACCCTCCTTCTATCCAAGCATGAATACTCCGCTAACGATCAGAACGACAGAAATCATGGCCGCGGCCAGGATCAGCCGCCACTGGGTATTCACCCTGCTCTCCCCCCTCCACGGTATTGCGATGCGAACAGGAAAACAATAAAAAAAGCACTCGCCGATACAGACCGATTCTGTATACAGCGGTGCTTCCGCATGTTCCTATTCACAAATCCGAAAGCTATTATAGCATATTTTTACAATATGACAAGTATCCCCCGCATCATTTTGTCAGATTCGTCTGGCCAACGGCCACAGACGGATCCGTTTGGACGGTTTCCCTGCGGAAACCGGATAACTCCGGAACATTTCCCCAATCAGAGGCTGCATTGCGGCCTCCAGCTTGGAAAAGATCTCCTTATCGTCCTGAGCCGGCACACCCTTCCATTGAGCCGCAACCACCCGACTTTCTTCCATCGCCGGGATGCTGCAGGAAGGAGGAAGAAACAGGGAAGCAAGCCATTGCTTCCGCTCGCGGAGCGGAAGATCCCGGTTGGCAATGACCCTTACCGATTTGGATGCAGAGTGCCATTGCTGAAAGCGGCCGATACGCACTGCGGATTCGGGACGGTACATTTTGGCCGGAGACGTGTCGACTACGACAAGAATTTCATCCGCCATCCGGCAGATGTCCTGCACATGTCCGTCTTCCCAACGGTCGGAAACATCGTAAATGAGGATCGGTCTCTTGACGGCGCGCTGCAGGGCAAAGCTGTCCTCCAGTGTCCAGGGGACGGATAGTCCTTCCGGCGGAAGGGGGATCCACTCCGTATGGCCATCTGTCCATGACACCCCTCCGGCTATTCTGCCTTCTTCAGAAATTTGCGCAATGGCCGATCGAAAACCACGGGGAGCCCGCTTCTCCCCATAGAGAAGCGCGAACAAATCCGGAGCGTTGGTCGGATTCTCAATATATGCGTGAGGGATCGCTCGGGCATGAAGAAGGCGGGCTATCCCCATTCCGACGAATGTCGAGCCCGCCCCTGAATACAGGCTGCCGACAACAATCAGCTTTGGCTCCAGATGCCGGACCGCTCCCTTATCCCTGTCACCCGCCACGGCAAACCGGGGACCGGCGGATTCCGCCTCCCGCTGCGCGAGGCGAAGATCACCCAGCAACTCCTCCGCTGAAGAATAGCGTTCCTCCGGCCGGCTCTTCAGCAGCTTGTCGATGATATCGACAAACCGCCGGGGCAGATCCCCGCGATGATGATCGAGCGGGACCTTCTCCGCATAATAGTAATTTCCTCGGCTAAGCAGGTAATAGACCATGGCTCCCAGGGCATACAAATCGGTGCGCGCATCGGTCTGAAGCATTTGAAACTGTTCCGGCGCGGCAAAACCGATCGTGCCGATCTGCACGGTATCCGCATCACGCCCGGACTTGTAATGGCGGGCAATTCCGAAATCAATCAGGCGCACCCGTTCCTGCTCGTCGATCATCACGTTTCCGGGTTTGAGATCGCGGTAGATGATCGGATGCGGTTTACGGGAATGAAGATACTCAAACAAGGTGGCAAGCTGAATCATATAGTTTAACACTTTCGGATACGGAATGTCTCCCTCTGCGGAGCACTGTTCCAGTGTTCTTCCGCGGATATAATCCATGACCAGATACGATCTTCCTTCTGAATCCGGACCGTAAAAATCGGCGATGTTCGGCAAATGCGGGTGGTTCAATTGGACCAGAATTTCCGCCTCTTCGATGAACTTATCGTAATCCTCAGCCCGCTGAACCGTTTCTTTGATCGCCCACCGCTTGCCTTTCAGCTTCAGATCCTCGGCTAAATAAACCGTTCCCATCCCTCCCCTGCCCAAAAAGGAAAGAATGCGGTAACGTTCAAACAAGACAGCCCCGATTGGCAGCTGTTGATGCTCTGAATTCAATAGCCTCCTCCTTTCGGAAAATTTTAACAACGATTATATCGGCGAAGCCTCGGAAAATCCAGCAAAAAATTTGCCAATGTCCGCAACATTCCATTAATATGATAAATATTTAATGGTATTAATTTTTGAAAAGCGGTCTGTATCACCTTGAAATCGCATGAAAAAAGCCCGCGGATCCTTCCGCGGACTGGAGCTGCTCCTGCTTCCGGCAGCTTATGGCCTGGCTGAAAGATAAGCGGCCTTATTGCGTTCCATTTGCCTCAGATGACCTTCCACATGCTCCACATAGCTCTCAACAATATCCTGCAGCGTGATTTTACCGGCTACATTATGAATGCCGGTCCGCTGCCACTCCTCCGGTGCCAGCTTTTGCAATACGGACGCCATGCTGATTCGCAGAAGGCGGAATAGTTCCAGATGTGTCTTTAGATCCAGTTCGGAATAATGCATGCGACTTGTCCAGGAATCCTGGTCAAATGCCGTCAGCAGCGGGTTCGTCTCCGATATGACCGCCTTCATCCGGTGCGCCGCGACTAGATCGGCATCGCACAGATGCACGACAATTTCATGAATGCTCCAGGCATTCGGAGCCGGCTTGAAGCGGAGAAGCTCCTCCTCTACACCTTCAAGCGCTTTTCGAATTTTTTCGTATCCACCCAGATATCGCTGCAAAAGTTCTTCCATTTTGTTTCCCCTCCTATCGTTTCATCAAACAAAGCGTCAGTTCTTCCCGGTTGTGAAACAGCTGCTTGGCGCCAATCAGCGACAGGGAAGGCTTCAGGGCCTCCACGGTTTCACGAAAAGCCTGAAACGGTTTTTTATGCATGAACTTCAGCGTGATGACGGCCGTACCCCCCCTGCAGAGGGCGTAGGCGAGTCCCGAGACCAGTTTGACCATCTGCCGGGGACTCCAGCTCATGTCACATACAAGCAAATCAAATTGCCCTTCGGAAAAATGCACTTCCGCGGCGTTTTTCCTGAGGAAGGTCAGCCTGGGATGACCTTTTAGCGAGGGATCCAGCCTGGCCGGATCAACGGCCGTTACTTCCAGTCCCCGTTCAAGCAGCAGAGATGTCCACCCTCCGGGGGCGGCGCCAATGTCGAGCGCTCGCGAATAACGGGAAAAATCAAGGGAAAACACCTGTTCCGCCTCAAGCAATTTGAATTTGGCCCGGGAGATTTGCCCTTCCTCCCGGCGAAAGCGAATGGCGCCGCCGGACCAGTCGGACAGATTCTCCGCAGGCCGGGATACGCCAAGAAAAGCTTTGCCGTCCCTGTCTCCCAGAAATACCGAAATGACCCAGTCCGCCTCTTTGACAATCGTCTCCCATCCAAAAGCCGTTTGCAGTTCCGATGCGATGGCCTCTTTCAGTTGCTTGAGGGTATAGGCCATCGGCGTAAAGTCCTGCCTGCGAATCTGGACCGCCGCGCATGCACCGGTTGGAATTTCCGCTTCCTCTCCCTGCCTGCGGGTCCCGCTGCCGCCCGCCAGAACGGGCCAAACCTGTTTCAGCATGGCAGAGACTGCCTTCGGCAAACGCCAAAGATCCGCCTCATCCCCGGAGAAATCCGCTTCCGCGGATACGGGTTGGATATGGCGCAGAAACACCGGCTGCTCTTTCCCCCAGGCGGCCGCTGCTTCCTGCCTGGCTGCGGGGATAACGGCCGAAAAGACTTCGCCGGCTACAAGCTGGGTAAAACGGGTTCCGGGAAAACGTCGTTTCAGCTCCTCCTGGGCATACACCGCGAAACCGTGGTTTGCCGTGCCGATCCAGACGGATTCCCCGTCCAAAGGCAGAAAGCGCACGATACTTACCTTCGGCGATGTCATGTTTTCACCTTGATCCACGGCCGGCCGTTCTCCCATTGA
>Ga0310827_101485_pt1 | contig 12162 bp, 12 predicted proteins | sample WT_ome_2_FD_201309 | JGI IMG/M metagenome (GOLD analysis project Ga0310827, IMG submission 201309) | Sorghum-adapted microbial communities enriched on wild type (WT) sorghum from Joint BioEnergy Institute, Emeryville, California, United... ... | reverse complement strand
TGCGTCTTTTTTTCTATGTCCCCCTTTTCGGCAAAAAGAGGTATAATCGGAAGGGGGAATGGACTGTTTGTTCGAACGAAATGGAGGGGAACCCGATGTTGAAGGGTCTGTACGTAATGAATTCGAAATTTCCGGCCGTCTATCCCGAAGCTATCCGGCAGCAGATCGAAGAGCTTGTCCAGATTTACGCGCCGCCGATGACGCGCGAGATGTTGCAGGAGCGGCCGGAGCTGCTTCAGGATCTGGAAGTGCTGATTTGCGGCTGGGGGGCTCCGGTGCTAAGCGAGGCGTTTCTTGAAGCCGCGCCGAATTTGAAAGCGGTTTTTTACGGGGCCGGGTCGATCCGTTCCACGGTTACGGAGGCTTTCTGGGAGAAGGGGATCCCCATTACGAGCGCCTATGCGGCCAACGCCCTGCCGGTTGCCGATTATACGCTGTCGCAGATCCTGTTTCTGCTGAAAGGAGGCTGGCATGCCGCCCTGCAGGTGAAAAAACAGCGGAGCTACCGGATCAAGAAAGATTTCGATCAGATCCCGGGCACTTACGGCAGTACCGTCGGGCTGGTTTCGCTGGGGATGATCGGCAGAAGGGTCTGCGAACTGCTGAGGCCGTTTGATCTCAAGGTGATCGCTTACGATCCCTTCGTCAGCGAAGAAGCGGCCAGGAGCCTGAATGTCGAGCTCTGCAGCCTGGAAGATCTGTTCCGGAGAGCGGACGTGGGATCCCTGCATACACCGTGGCTGGAGGAAACCGTCGGCATGATCAGGGGGGAGCATTTCGCGTCCATGAAGCCGTGGGCTTCTTTCCTCAATACGTCCAGGGGAGCCGTCGTCCGCGAAGAAGAAATGCTCGACGTGCTGGCCGAGCGGCCGGATCTGTTCGCCGTGCTGGATGTGACCTATCCGGAGCCCCCGGCCGAAACCTCGCGGATCTATTCGCTTCCCAACGTGATCGTTACGCCGCATATCGCCGGAAGCATCAATGCGGAATGCGCCCGCATGGGGAGCTATATGCTCGAGGAATTGCGCCGTTACCTGGCGGGGGAACCGCTCAAGTGGCAGATCACCAGGGAGAAGGCGGCCATTATGGCCTGACCCGGCGGACTCCGGTTTCCGGCTGTATGGCGGCTACATGCAAAACTTCCAGTACAGCCAGGAAAGCAGCGCCGATGCCCAGGAAGCCAGCCCGAAGATCATCACGATCCGGTTTTCGCTCCATCCGTATTTCAGGCTGAAATGAAAATGGATCGGCGTCATCCGAAAAATTCTCAGCCGGGTTCGTTTGAAATACCAGACCTGGAGGATGACGGAGAATTGTTCCGCCAGATACACCGAGAACAGAAGAGGAATAAGGATCTCCACCTTCTCCAGAACCGCCAGGAAAGACAGCGAGCCTCCGATGGCCAGTGAGCCGGTATCGCCCATGAACGCTTTGGCGGGATGAATATTGTAAATCAGAAGTCCCAGGAGGCAGCCGATCATGATCAGGGTGAATGTCTTGACCTCCGGCCGATCTGTAATCAGGAAGAAGAAGAAATAGGTCGGTATCGCCGTATTGATCAAAAGGCCGTCCAGTCCATCCGTGAAATTAATGGCGTTGGCCGAGCCGACGATGAACAGGGCTACGGCTGCCATATAGACGGGGGTCGGAAGGGGCAGGCGGATATCCCGGAACAGGACAAGACCCGGACTGGCATCGGACTGCGCGAAGATCCAGATTAGCAGAACCCCGACAGCGGCAAACTGGCAGAGAAGCTTTGTGCGGGACGAAATTCCGGAAGGATCCTGGTAATGCGCCTTCTTGAAGTCGTCCAGAAATCCGATCGCGCTGAAGCTGAGAAAGGTCATCCCGAGGAAATTCGTCAGCGGCCGGGGATGAAAGCTCATGGCCATAGCCACGCCGGTAAGCAGGATCAGTCCGGCCATGAGCGGCGTTCCCCGTTTGGCCTGATGATCCGCCGGCAGCTCCTTGCGAATGGGCTGCGTCCACCTTAGCGCGCGCAGCCCCCAGATCAGGAGCGGGGTCAGCAGGGCGACCGCGAGAAACGAGAACGACGAGAGGGCATAAGCTGAAGAAAGCAAGGCGCGACAGCTCCTTTCGCTTCATTATGGGACCAGATCTTAACTTATTCTATGGCATGACCTGTACGATATGTCGCTGAGATTTCCTGATATTTCCCTGACGCGAAAAACCTCCCGGCTCATGGCGGCCGGGAGGTTTTCATTCTTTGGCTCAAAAGCCGGACAGCTCAAGAGGGTAAGGGGCGGTCTCCGCGATCGTTACCTGTTTCGCATCGATCACCTTTACCTGAACCGTCAGTGTCTTTTTCCCTTCATAAAGAACGGGCGGAACGTCGGCGGAGTACACTCCGCCGCTTTCATAGCGTGTTTCCAAAGCCTCTCCGTCCGCAAGCAGGGTGCCTTCCGGCGAAGCATTGTTCACGCGGACGGTCAACCGGGCTTTCGCGCCGTTTTCCCTTGCGGCGGGATCCGTCGGGACATCGGCGGCCGCGCTTACAATCGTCATGGGACCGTAACCAAGCCGAAAATCGGGATGGATGATGGCGTTCTTCAACGGGCCGTAGAGATACTGGCGCCCGAACAAAATATCGTACTGCAGCAGCCTGTAGTCCGCCAGGTCGCTCTCCCTGATGTTCATGGCCTCCCATTCGGACCGGGGCGGAATGACAGGGATCTGTCGGTACAGGCCATAGAGGAAGTCGGTGTACGCCGATCCCGGAAGTCCGGTCTCGTGAAGCAGCCAGGGTCCGAGAAACGACGGGCTAAGGTACAAGGAATCCTTGCGAAGCGGCAACTCATTGCTCCAGATGACAACAGGTGTCCGGTACATTTTCTCCAGATAGTCCGGATCGTTCCGTCCGGTAATATAACCGGCGTCCACATACACCTCATCATTTTCCCCAAGGGAGGGAAGGTGATCCCCGAAGAAGACGAGGATGGTCGGCTCCCGGGTCCGGGAGTAGTGCTCCACCAGAGTTTTCAGCATCTTGTCGGCATCGGATATTCCCTGGGCGTATGTTTCCAGGATCCCTTTGGAACGCTCGGACAGATCACCTTCCACGGTAATCGTATTTTCCGCGAATTTCCCCGGGTCATACGGGTGATGATTCTCCATCGTGTTGGCGAAGATGAAATCGGGGCCGTCGGATTTTTCACTTTCCCGGATAATCATGTCCGCCACTTCGCTGTCCGCGAGGTAGGGACCTTTGAATACCGGAGGGAAAAATTCGCTGCTGATGAACCGCCCGAAACCGAGGTCCCGGTAGACGGAGCGGCTGTTGAAAAACCAGTTGTAAAACGGATTGATGGCTGTCGCCGTGTAACCCTGGCGGGAAAAGATGCCGGCGAGTGAATCCACCCCGCGGTTGACATAAGAAATATAAGCCAGGGACCAGTCAGGCAGAAAGCGCATGGAATTGCCGGTCAGCACTTCAAATTCCACATTGGCGGTGCCGCCTCCCAGCTGGGGAGACAGCAGCCAGCCGCTTGGAAAGCTTTGCTGCAGGGAATGGAGAAAGGGAAGCGGATCCCGGCTGAAGCGGACCTTGTCCATCACGGTTGGATCCCAGAATGATTCGCTCAGGATGACGATGACATTGGGGCGGGTTCCATCCGCGGGCGATGCCCCTGCCGAAGACGGGCCGGCGAGGCCCGCGGCCGCCCGGAGAACGGATTCTTTGCCGTAATCCGCCGGCTTGTCCACCTTCAGAAAGGCGGTGTTCAGCAGAGTGGAGAGCAGATAGCCGTTATGGGCGTAGCTTTCCGCCTGATCCCAGGGAATGGTGCTGATTTTCAGCCATTTCTGCAGAGGAAAAGGCTCGTCCCGGTAAAGGGCGGCCAGCAGGCCGATTCCGAGGAGTGCGCAGAACGTGCGGAACCGGACTCTCATCCGGCGGCGTCCGAGAAAGGAAACCGCCGTCCCGACGAGTACGAAGAAGAGGATACCGCCCCAAAGCTGCGGGCGGATCTCGCCGAGATGCCGCGGCAGGGAAAGCCATTCCTTCCCGTATACGATCTCCCAGGGAAATACCGGGGTCCCAAGCAGCTGGTATTGCACCCGGCTCAGGATGGAAGGAAGCAGAAGGAGAAGCGTCAGGAGCAGAAAAGCCCCCGGCAGGCCGCCGGTCAAAGCGGCCGCGGCCAGCCACAATCCGAGAACGATGCCGTAATTCAGCAGAAACGGCGGAAAAAAATCGTATATCCATCTTCCGGCTTCCCGCAGCATTCCGCGATTTACATATTCCACCAGCAGGACAAGCCAGACCGGCACAAGCGGCAAGGCCAGAACGAACATGGCCCGCCGGACCGCTACCCGCACCCCGCGAAATGCGGTTAACATGACAAAATACCCCGATTCATTGGATTATTGGCAATCGTTTTCATTATAGCACAGGACTCCCGGCAACGGGAGTGCCGGCAGCCGGAGCTCAAGGACGGATGAGGACGGGAGTTCCGACAGGGACCAGCCTGGCCAGTTCGACGACATCGGGGTTGTACATGCGAATACAGCCGTGGGAAACCTCATGGCCGATGCTGGCGGGGTTGTTGGTGCCGTGAATGCCGTAATGGGGCTTCGACAGGCCCAGCCAATAAGCTCCGAACGGCCCGCCGGGATGGGGGAATTTGTTTACGATCCGGTACTCTCCGACGGGGGTCTGCGTGAGCATTTTGCCAATGCCGACCGCGTAGCTCCTGACGATCCTGCCGTCGTGTTCCAGGTAGAGCCGCTTCTCCGAGCGGTCGACGATAATGCGGTAACGGGGCATGCCAATCCTCCTTTTTTTCGGGGAACCGCTCCTTGCAGGCAAGGCAGGCCGGATAAAGCGGACATTTCCCCAAAGTCGAAGATTTTGTGATGATTGTCCATACCGAATCCACCTACTCTGAGTATGATACTTTTAAATCCGAGATGGAGGTGTCATAAACATCATGAGTCAAAAACATTCGTCAAGGCGGTCTGCAGTCCGCACCCCGCGCAAACGCGGGTCCGGTCCGCTGACCAGGGAGAAAGTGTGCCGGCTGATCAAAAGGGCGATCCGCAAAGCGACCAAGAAGCACGGCCATCATTGCCATTGCCACCACAAATCCCGTCACAGGCATCACCACCACATTCATATGGATCCGCCCGTCGTGAATCTTCCGCCCATCGAACCCGCGCCGGTCAATATTGAGGTCCCTGTTCCGTCGGTAACTGTGGTTCCGGGCGCGGACATTCCGGCCGAGCTGAGAAACGAACTGGCCTCGTATGTCGGTCAAACCATCGAGATTATTCCGGTTGCGGGCGGGGCGAACGTGGAAACCGCCAACCGCATAGGCGTGCTGGAGAGCGTCGGCGATGCGACGATAGCCATCCGTCCGACGATCGGCAATGCACCGGACAACTCGCAGGTCGTTTACTATCTGCTATCCCAAATCATCGGATTCCGGCCGCTCGTTCCCGTGGGGGCACCGGTAGCCATCAGCTGAGGAGGTGGAGAAGATGGCGGATTTTGTCATTTTGCAGGGAGGCGTTGTAGCCGCGAACGGCTCGATCATCGTCACGTCGGTTGACGGCAGCTCCGGGGCTCCAACCGTCTCCATCAACCGCTCACTGGCTTTAACTCTGGAGGAATTATCGAATCAGGGGTTCCAGATTCTATTCGCCGAGGCCGCTCCCCAGGGTATCATATACACGCTGACCCGGGCCGCCGCCGCAAACAATCCCGGCGATTTCTTCAGAGAGAATATGGGCGAGGCGGTGACGGTGGAAACGGACGCCGGAACGATTACCGGCACGGTTCAGTTCGTCGGAACGGATTTCGTCGAACTGCTTGAACCGGGAGGAGATGTTGTCCTGGTTCCGTTTGCCAGCATAAATGCTTCCTACTGAATCGTACAAGGGGGGGAGTTAAAGATGAATTTTTCCGAACGTCTGTCCATTTATACCGGCCAGAATGTGGAGGTTTTCCTGGCGAACAATTTCTACACCGGCGAACTCCTGTCGGTCGGCGACGGGGTTTTCACGGTGCGGGTGTCGGACCAGTCCTACTACAATCCGCCCAATGATGTAACTATTTTCCAGTCGAATGTGGAATTTGTGCGGATCCTGGTCTGACATTGAATCGCAAACCGGTGAACCGGCGGCCCCCGGCCGCCCCGCCCTTCACCGGTTCCTTCCCGTGATCCACTGCTTCCAGAGCGCGTATTCCTCGCGGTGTCTATGCGTAACGCTGGAAGGGCGAATCCGGCGATGGTAGAGCGGAACGCCGACAGAGGCGATCGCATGCTGCTCCGCCAGCCGGAGCAGCATTTCAAAATCCTCGTAAAGCCTGCCCCCGTAGGGCCCCCGAGTATTCCAACCTTCCAGGCGCTTCAGAATGGAAGTGCGGTACAGCCGGGGAGCCAGGGGATAAGCTTCATCCAGCAGTTTCTTCCCGTCGAATTTCTCCATGACCCGGCGTTCCCCGCGAAAGACCAGGCGTCTTCCGCTGATTTCGCTCCATTCGCAGTATCTTCCATAAAGACAAGCCGTTCCGGGGGTTGCTTGTTCGGCTGCTTCGAGCATTGTCCATACACAGGCCGGGTCAAGCCAATCGTCGGCATCCAGCTCCAGCAGCCAGCGTCCTCTTGCCCGGCTTAAGGCCAGATTCAGCGAGAATGCTTTGCCCCGGTTGGTCTGGCAGAGGATCGGAAGAATCCGCGGATCCTCCGCCGCGGCGGACAAAATTTTCTGCGGAGTCCCATCGGTCGATCCGTCGTCGACAACGATCAATTCCCAGCCGGAGTGCGACTGCCTGCGCACACTGGACAAGGCCCACAGGATATCGTTTTCGGCATTGTAAGCGCAGACCACCACCGATACCTCCGGTGCCGGCCCGCCTCCTTGCGTCCAGGCTCCGGCCCGCCTTTCCGGAGCCGCAAGAAGCGGGCGAATCCGGCTCCACTCCTCGTTGCTGCGGCGCCAAAGCGGCGGACGGGGAGCGCGCCTGAGGATCGCTTCGGAAGTTACCCGTTCCCAGCTCCACTCGTGTGCGAGCTCGAGGGCTTTCGCCTGCAGCACGTAACCGGGAAAAGGCATCCGATCGCCGGCGGCAAACAAGGGATGCGCTCCTCCCCGAACGGCGGAGCTCCTCCATAGGGTCGGATGCAGGGGATCCGCTGAACGTTGCGGCTTCTGCCCCGGCCGCCGCCCGTGCCTGTTTTGGAAAACGGTTTCACAATACAATCCTGCGGCATGCTCCGGAAGCAATTGAAGCCACTGTCTCCATTCGGCGGCAATGGACGGACGGACGGTTTCCCCGGCGGTAAAGGTCAGAAAGAAAGGTTCGCCGGCGGCTTCCAGCTCCCGGTTCATCACATCCGCCGCGGGATTCGCCGCGACAACGATTCGCCCCTCCGGAAGCGAGGCGCTTATGCTGCGGATCGTTTCGCGCAAGACCGGCTCGGGATAGTCTTCCGGATTCAGGATGAAGATGAGCATAAGCTTCCCTCCTGTTGCCCGCGGGTAATGCAGTATATGCGGGCATTCCCGCCGCGGTGCAAGAACGATCCGCGCCCGGACTACATACGATAGGGCAGAGTCTGCTTTCACATGGCATGAAGGAGGAGGGAAATGGGCATCATTGTTTACCCGCCCACGATTGACTGGTCCTGGATGATGCAGCGGCCCCAGCAGCTCATGAAGCAGTTTGCGCGCAGCGGCCATCGCGTGTTTTACTGCAACAAAACGGTAAGTGCCCGGCCGGTGGAGGAAACCGAACCCGGACTTTTTATCGTGCATGACCATGAAGCGTGGGTGCGCGAGGAACTTCCCCGGATCCGGAAGGAAACGGGCGGGAACGTCGGCGTTTGGTGTACGTTCCCCAAACTGCATTCGACGCTGGCCCGATATCAGCCGGACTGGATTGTTTACGACTGTGTGGACGATTTTCCGGAGTGGCTGCCGTACGAGCGGGAAATGGTCCGTATGGCCGATATTGTCGTATGTACCGCGGAGCGGCTTTACCGCCGGCTCAGCCGGCAGTATCCCGGAAAGCGGATTGAGCTTGTCCGCAACGCCTACGATCCGGATATGGGGCTGCATTTGCCCCCCCTGCCCGGTGTGGAGCCGCCCCTGCCGCCGGACCTTCCGGATCGGGGGACGCCGATCGCGGGCTATGTCGGGGCATGGGCGCCGTGGATCGACGAACCCCTCCTATACAGGCTGGCGGCGGCCGTCCCGGAAGCGGAAATCGTCGTGATCGGCGCGGAATTCGGCAGAAGGTTTCATCCCGGGCGCGGGCCGGACAACATCCGTTATCTGGGCATGAAGCCGCATGACGAATTGGCCGCGTATATCCGGGCGTTTTCCGTCTGTCTGATTCCTTTCCGCCTGACCCCCGTCACCCTGGCAACCAATCCGGTCAAGGCCTATGAATATCTGGCCTCCGGCAAACCGGTTGTCGCCACCGATATGCCGGAATGCCGGATGTTCGCTCCCCTGGTCGACACAGGCCGGACTCCGGAAGAATTTATTACCCATGTACGCCGGCGGCTGCGGGAACCGGGCGATGCATGGGCCCGTACCGCGTTCGCGCTGGAAAATACCTGGGCCCACCGCTTCCGCCAGGTTGAGCGGATTTTGCCGGCGTTTTAGCCCGAAACGAGGGCTTCGATCTGTTTTTTCAATAGCAAAAGGCTGTCCCGGCTTTGCTTTTCCACCAGCCGCACGAGCGGGGAAGCGAGATCCACGCGCTTCTTTCCGTGTGTCAGAAAATCGCGGAGCCTGCGGCCGATGGCCGCCCCGTCATCGTCGTAATTGCAGAAGTATTCCTCCAGATCGAACAGCTGAAGGAGGCTGCGCACCTTGCTCATCTGGCTGAGACAGAAGACGGGCACGCCGCTTCGCAGGGCGGCCAGCGAAGGATGCAGCTTGAATGAAATCAGATAATCCACATTGGTCACGTAACGGTAGGTCGTTTCGAGGTTGTACTGGCCGGACGGAAGCGTAATGGAAGCGCCGGGAGCCAGTTCGCCGATCTTCTGCCGAAGCTTCTGGCACATGGCAAGGTCGGCGTAGGCATTATTCGGCTGATTGACGACCGGAAGCAGGACCAGATGGTATCCCTCCTGAATGAGGCCGGCCAGAATCCGGGCCATTTTCTCCAGTGGAAACGACGGGTAGGAGAAAAGGCAGAGTCCGATTACGGGACGGGAGGAAAACCGCCGCAGGGGAATACCCGGCTCCCGGTAGGCAAAGACCGGGTCCGGGACGGTCTCGATCCGGTCGTGGAGCTTCAGCATGCGGCCGTACCCGGCGGACCGCTGATCCCGGACGCAGAATCCCCGGATGCCGCTCAGACGTTCACGGTACTTGGCGATTTCCGCCTCCGGCCAGGTCTCGGGAGGATAGGCATCGACGATCCCCACTCCATAGACCCAGGTGGGAAGATGCTTCAGCGCGGGCGGAAAGTAAAAGGAATTGAAATGATACGGGGTGATCAAATCCCCGCCTCCAATAATGACCGCATCAATGGATGCCGGATCGAGATAGGGGGACCAGCCGAAGACCTCATGCCCGGCAAAAATTTGCTTGAACGTTTCCAGAAACAGCTCATCGCCGAAGTTGCCCATTCCATAATAGCCGCAGAGACAGATTTTCATCAACCCACACCCTTTCAGTTATTTTGAATGAAGACCGTCAAACGGGGATTCGATAGCCGGATCAGGGTTCCCCCTTCCGAACGGAGATGGAGGGACGGCAAACGCCCGGTTTCGGTCCAAAAAGCATTTACCAGCGGACTGATGTCGATGGACAGCGTCTCGCTGACCCCGGGGAGGATGGAGAACCGGACAGCCGTCCCATGCCGGGGCTGGTTGTCATAGGTCACCTCCGAGGCCGACCAATCTCCGGCAATGGCGGAAACCTCCAGGTGCAGCTCCCCGGAAAGCGGCATCTCAAATTCCAGGTAGCATGCCCCGGAAGGGGAGAATTCCGGCGGGATTTGCGCCCGCAGCAGGCATTCGTAGCCGGCGGCGTGTCCGGGATGCACCGGTCCTCCGACGAACAGCCCCCCTCCGTACAGATTCCGGGAAGCATAATAGGGATGAACGCTGCAGCCGGAGAGCGGGACGGATTGGCTGGACCAGTTCAGAAATTGTTCCATTCGGATAGCGTTTTGCTTGTCAAAATAAAATTCCGGAAACCGCTCCCGGATGATGCGATCCACTTCCTGAAACCTGCGCTCCCAACTGTGGGCTTTTGCCGCGAGGCTGCGCTGCCTGGCGCCGGAGGGGGAAGCGGCGCATTCCAGGATCTGGCGGACGAATTGCTCCGGCGAGGACGCCAAATGAACATAAGGCCTTAATTTGTTGACCTCGGGAAGGTCGGAGGAGACGACCGGTTTCCCTGCGGCCAAATATTCGTAGACCTTGACGGGATTGGTGCTTTCGGTAATCCGGCTTTTGCGGAAAGGAATGATGCATACGTCCAGGTAAGCCAGAATGTCCGGCAGCGTTTCGTAATCCCGGTACCCGAGAAAATGCACGTTGGGCCCGAGCGGACCGCAGTCTTCCCTCAGCCGGGGACCGACAATCAGAATTTGCGCCCCGGGAATGTCTTCCGCCGCCTTCCGGATCCATCCCTCATCCACCCATGGAGCCCATGCGCCGATATATCCGATCTTCGGCCCGCTGGCCGGCGGCAGGTTCTCCAGGGTATGTTTTTTTTCTGCCAGAGCCTTGGAGAAATGGTTCCAGTCGCACCCGTTCGGCACCAGATATACCGGCTTTCCGGGAAGACTGCCGGAGATTTTGCGGTAGAGCGGATCGGCCGTGCAGACGATCGCATCGGCGAGCGGCGCATATTCGGTTTCATAGGGCTCCCAATCGGGAAAATCGTCGACGCAATCGTAAATCGTAACGTCCGCGCGGAAAACATCCCGTCCGTGCGGTATTTTTTTGCTCCACGAGGTCCAGTACAGCTTTTTTCGCCCGGATCCGATCCGCGGATATAGATGCTTCAGGAAAAATGCGGGATGGCGCACCAGAAACAGGCGCCTTTCCAGCATTTCGACGACGGGACCCGGACCGCTGTGCTTGTTGAAATACAGGACATCGTAGCCGCGCCTGGAGAATTGCTCCATCAAATGCTGGGGCCGCTGTTTCATATAGGACCAGTCGATAGTAGGAGGATAAATGACAATCCCCATGCAATATCGCCTCCTCTGCCTGGAAATAGTAGGGTCCTCTAGCCATTGTAGTGACGGAAGGCGAAAAAGGTGTGGACAACAGCCGTTCCCGGGGACAAACGGGCCTTGTCTGTGCATCTACCGTTCCTGTTTTCACAGGACTGCATAAAATGAAAGAATCCTGGAATTCATTCGAAGAGCAGGTGAAAGATTTGAGAAGATCGCAATTGACAGGAGCGTATCGGGCGATATTCAGCCTTGGAGGCAACTGCCAGCCGGCTTACCAGCTGCGCCGGCTCGGTCTGCGCAAGATGGCGGGGCCGCTGGACTGGTTTGTTTCCCCCTCGCTGGACCGGCTGATTCCGCTGCTGGAGAATCGTTTTGCGGGCTGGATGGAACGAAGACATTTGAAGGTGCTCCGCCCTCTGAAAGTCAACTATGCGGTGCAGGATACCGTCAGCGGTATGGTGTCCTACCACGATTTTCCCATTGCCGAAGGCGGAGGAGATCCGCTGCGGACGTATCCGGCCTTTCGGGAAAAGCTGGACCGGCGCATTCACCGGCTTTACGGGGCGCTTGCCGGACCCGGACCGGTTCTGCTGGTCCGAATCCAGGCGGGTCAAGCGGATACGGTTCGGCTGAAGGAAGCGTTGGAACGCATCGCCTCCGCGCAGATCCGAATCCTGGTTGTGAATGAATCTGCGGATGGGCGGGAGACGGACGATCTGTGGGGGTTGGACGGCGTCTGTTCCGTGCTGCTTCCGAAAGGGGAGAACTGGACAGGCTCCGGCGAGGCGTGGGAACGGCTGCTGTCGGGAATCTGTCTGCAGGAATGAGCGAAGCGTCTCCCGCAGGCGGAAGAAGACCCGCATCGGGTTTATGCGGGTCTTCTTTCTCGGGCCTGCTGGAGGCCGAGGGCGATAAAATAGATCAGCGCTTCGACAGAGGTGATGAAAAAGCTGGCAGGCCAATTTGTATAGTACGCCAGAACGAGG
>Ga0310827_101484_pt1 | contig 12165 bp, 10 predicted proteins | sample WT_ome_2_FD_201309 | JGI IMG/M metagenome (GOLD analysis project Ga0310827, IMG submission 201309) | Sorghum-adapted microbial communities enriched on wild type (WT) sorghum from Joint BioEnergy Institute, Emeryville, California, United... ... | reverse complement strand
AAGAAGACTTAAAAGCCCGGCTCCAAAAACGCATTGAAACAGGCGTTCCGTAGTGCGATGGCGGGTTATCCACAGGCCTGAGTTATCCACATTCCGATTTCATGTTAAAGTCAGAGCATTTCTACATACACTCTAACGCTGAAACCAGGAGATGATGCAAATTGGTTGCCTCACCGAAGAAAAAGGTTCTCATCGAAGTGAAGAACATCCTCCTTATCACGATTGGTGCGATCATCGCTGCTGTTGGTCTTGAACTATTCCTCGTACCGAACAACATCCTCGACGGAGGCGTGATCGGTCTCTCCATCATCGCCGCAGAATTATTCAATTACAAGCTCAGTCTATTCATCGTCCTCTTCAACATTCCGTTCCTCCTGCTTGGTTTCCGCAAGATGGGTTGGAAATTTACCATCTATACCTTATATGGGGTCGTGACATTGTCGCTATGTACCTCTTATCTGCATCATTTCGAGCCGATTACCGATGATCTGTTCCTAGCGACCATCGTCGGCGCAGTTATCCTCGGCACCGGTGTTGGTCTCGTCATCCGTACCGGTGGTGCGCTGGACGGCACAGAGATCGTCGCGATTCTCGTAAGCAAGAGGATGCCTTTCTCAGTGGGGCAGTTCATCATGATCCTGAACGTATTCATCTTCATCCTCGCCGCCTTGCTCGTGTTCAGCTTGGAGACGGCGATGTATTCGATCATCACTTACTTCATCGCCTTCAAGATGATCGATATCGTGGTCGAAGGTATGGAAGAGATGAAATCTGTTACGATCATCTCTGATAAACCCGATGAAATTGCCGACTCTCTGCTGAAGACACTGGGACGTGGCGTCACCTTCCTGCACGGTGAAGGAGCTTTCTCTAAAGAAGCGAAGAAGATTATCTATGTGATCGTTGGACGGATCGAGTTGTCTGGCGTGCGCAGCGTCGTCAACGATATCGATCCCAAAGCCGTTATGGCAATAGAGAACCTCGCCGAAGTAGCCGGAAGCAATCTGAAGAAGTCGTCTTCCGCCCATTAATCCGACATATCAAAAAAGGGATGCTCTCAACTCTCCCGTTGGAATTGAAGCATCCCTTTATTCATTCCTAAACTACATCCTCAAATAATCGATGATTCTCTCTCTTCACCGGGTTGACGAGCACCCACATATAATACAGCATCTTCGCCGCCTTCGCTCTTGTCACGGTCAATTTGGGCTCGAATTCATCACCATTCATCATCCTGCCTCGCACGATGCCCTTCTCGGCACGCACCAGACCCAGCTGATAAGCTCCTCTTACACGTTCCGCAAGCAACGGATCGATCTGTGCTGCATCCTTCAAATGTTCGAACGGAACGAGAGGATCGTACACGACATCCTGTGCACCTGTATCCAGATTCGGATCATATCCGCTGTCTCCTGGCTTAGCCGTTCGCTTGTTGTACTCCGTCATATATGCAGGCTTGCTGTTGAATCGGGCGCGATAAGCATCGTAAATGATGGCAGCCATCACTTCTCTCGTCAGCACGTTGTCACCACTATATGGAGCCAGCACACCAACCTCGATCCCCATAAGCTTCACCAGCGCATCCTTAAATGGCGCCACTCGCATCTCGTCATCAGGACGGAAGCGGCCAGCCTCATCTTTATTCATAACGCCCAGTTGAAGCATCTTCTCGATCTGGTTGCGATAATAAGCCCCTGGACCGCTGATCGTGTCGACCGCCACCTCCGGGTACACCTTCGACCAATCGTTCGTCTGCAGCGCCTCGAGGACACTTGGAGCCAGGTATGTCAACAGCCGCAGCGCCACCTCATCGCCCTCGCCTGCTCGCGCACTCAGCTCCATGACAGCCATACGGGCGTATTGCTTCGCCAACGCTTCCTTATAATGGGTGCCGTCAATTCTGTTCGCCGGATGTCCGTTGGCGAGGCTGCCATCATTGGTCTTGCCAGGCGTTTCCCCTGCTTCGATCGACATGAAGACGGCAGTTGTGCCTTCTACGCCGATTTCATTGTAATAATTGACACTGGCTGTTGTCATATCCAGCAACATTACGTTCAACCGTTCTGCTTGTCTCCGCATCACCATCGGGAATTTGCGATAAGTGAACGAATCTTCATAGCGATGACCTGGTGCGGCATCCCCATGGACTCGAGATGTCGGCGTGACGAGGACCGGGATCATGCCGCGAGCCCGGACGGCAGGAATGTACACGTCAGAGATCCATGATGCGTAAGATTCCTCTGTCGATCCCCTTCCGTATCGCGTCCACTCATCCCCGCGCTCATCATTGTGACCGAATTGGATGAGTACGATGTCACCTTCTGCTCCAGTGAGCACAAGATCATTGAAGCGGCCCTCTGCATAGGCGTTTCGGAAGGAACGTCCGCCTTGCGAATAGTTAACCACATTGACTTTATGCAGATCAAACAGTCTGCTGAACACCTGGCCCCATCCGCACATGGGTGCATCTTCGAAGACATTGGACTTCGCCGTCGAATCACCAAGCACGAAGATACTTAGCCGTTCAGATTCCGCCCTCCGCTTCCGGCTGATCGGCCTAATCAGGATCTGTTCGATTCCAACAGGCACACCCGGGATTCTCGGCTCGATCTCGATATCCAGGAACGGCCTGCCGTTTGCATAGGTGAACGTCCATTCACGGCCTTGCCATGCAGCATGATGGCGAATCGGCACGAGATGCGCTGCATCCCAGAAGCCGCTGCCCAAGATTCGATCCGCGTGCATACCGGATATCGCCACCATCGTATGCTCCGGCGAGGAAGTCGTACGCACTTTGATCTCATAAGCTCCAGGAGGAGCCTTCACACGGAAGGCCAGACCATAATGGTTGAAATGGTCAAATTCCATGCCCTGCTCCTCGTAAAAATCAGAAACCGTTACATGGAATCCGGCACTGTCACATACGATCGAGTCGAAGCTGACTTCACGCGGCGGAACCGCACAGGTGGCGCGCACGAATCCGTATCCCATCTCCTCATTATATTCAGGAGGGCCATCAGCCCCCATCTTGACCTGGATCGCATCTTCTAAGGTTTGGTCGGTGAAAATAAATTTCATCTCTTGTCTATTGTCTGGGATCATCTGCTAATACTCCTCATTCACTCTAAGAATCGCTGATCAGGTCCTCACGGATCGGTGTAAATACATCAAGCAGGATCGATGGCTCCAGCGCTTTCACGCCATGTTTGGCGCCTCCCGGTATAGAGATCGTCTCACCTTGACGGAGGATCGTTCTCACTCCGTCGATGGTGAATTCGATGCATCCTTTCATGCAGTAACTCATCTGCTCATGCGGGTGGCTGTGCATATAACCTTCAGCACCCGTTTCAAAATGTACCTCCATCATCATGAGCTGCTTTCCAGGCGCGAATATTTTCCGCTTCACACCTGGCTCCGCGTTTTCCCAAGCTCCGATCTTAGCCATTGCCAAGCAACCTCCTCATACCATGAAACTTCCCAGTTATCGGGTCCTGTCCTAATCATATCCGGTAACTGAGCATTTTCATAGCCCTGACACATGTCCTATTGATCCGATATCACCTGCTTCTGATCGACTTCAGAGGCGACTCTCAGTTCCAGATTGGATGACAACCTCTGGAAGTGCAATTCGCGAGTTTCAGCTCCAGTTACTTCGATAACTTGATCTGCTTGCGCAGTGGTTGTCATGTCCAGACGTTGGATATCTGTATGCGAGCATTGGTGGAACAGTGCTGCGATACCCTTGCGCGATTCAACCGATACATTTTCCATCTTAAGATCCTTAGCATGTCTAATGACGATGCCCTCATCGCTGTGGCTGGTGATATTCGCAAGTGAGATTTGCTGAATCGGCATCTCCGGCAATCCGTTGATCAGCACCGTCTTCTCAGCACCGCGGCAGACGATATCGCGAATCGAGATATGACGGAAGATCGGCGTTTCTTCGGAAACCGGCAGTTTCTCGTCACCGCCATAACAACCTGAACCGGCATGCCCTTCATAATACAGGTTAAAGGAAATCGCATCGCCGAGAATATCTTTCATGCGGATATTCTCGATCTCGATATGTTCAACGACGCCGCCCCGTCCCCGGCAGCTCTTGAAGCGGATGCCGATATCAGTGCCGATGAACGTGCAGTCCGAAACGTGGATATGATGCACGCCGCCAGACATCTCGCTGCCCACGACGATCCCGCCGTGCCCATGATATACCGTGCACCCATGAACCTCCACATACTCGGTTGGCATGCCGAAGTCCCGTCCCGCCTTGTTCTTCCCCGATTTCAGGCAGATCGCATCATCACCGACATCGAACGTACTGTTCTCGACGAGCACATGCTTGCAGGACTCGATATCGATTCCGTCGCCGTTCTGCGAATACCATGGATTACGCACATTCACATTGCGTACGGTGATGTGCTGCGATGCCCACGGGTGCAGACACCAGGCCGGCGAGTTCTGGAACGTCGGTCCATCCAGCAAGATATACTTGCAGCGGCGGAAGCTCAGCATATTCGGCCGCAAGAAGTCGCGAACAGGCCGGTACGACTCGATATCGATCACCCCTTGCTCGACTAGTTGCTCGACGATTTCTTCTCCCTTAAGCGCAGCTTCCGAGGGGCCCCAGCGCGTTCCTGATTCATCCACTACACCGCCTGATTCGACGAGTCTCTGCCATTGGTGCTCGGTCAGCTTGCTCTTCTTGACCGGACGCCATGCTTCGCCGCCGCCGTCGAAGATCCCTTCTCCGGTGATGGCGATATGTTCCACGCCTTCCGCATCCAGCGGGGACTGGCATCTGACCGTTTGTCTGCCCTCGTAGTGAGACAGAACAAGCGGATAATCGTCGAAATTTTTGCTGAAGAGAACCAGTGCACCAGCTTCAGCATGCAATTCAATATGTGAGCGGAAGATGATCGGACCGGTGAGCCATACGCCGCTCGGAATGATCACTCTGCCCCCGCCTTGCGCGGACAGATGGGCAATTGCCTCATTGATCGGCCTGGTATTGATCGTCCTTCCGTCTCCGATGGCTCCAAACTCCTTGATGCTGACTGAGCGATTGGGAATGTCCGGCAACTTGACCGGTTGCATCGTCCATTTGCTGCCTGTGTGGTTAGAGCTTGTTTCTGTGTTTAGTTTCATTTCATGGCTCCTTCTCGGGAAATAGTCATTGTCCTGATGATAAGTTTATTGTATAAAATACATATACTAAGTTCTTCGCTTTTTTTTGTTGATATGCCATATTATTTTGCATAATTTGTTGTAAATTGAAGGAAGGGGATTGAGATGACCGAACGCATCGGACCCAAATACGTCATCGGCGATACTGACTATTTTTCGATCCAACGCATGTATCGCAAAGGATTAAATGCCATGAGACGACCGCATTCGCATCCGAGTTACGAAATCTACTATCTGCTTCAAGGTGAACGCGTCTATTTCATGAACGGCAATGTCATCACCGTATCCAAAGGCGAGATGATGTTCATCAATCCCGACGACCTTCATTCCACCGCCAGCTCGGAAGATGTGCCCGAGTTTGAACGGGTACTGATGAATTTCTCACATAATTTTGTCAGTCAAGCTGACGAAGAGGTGGCGTCTCTCTTCCCTCTTGATCAGTCGAGACTTATTCGCTTGCCGGTAAATGAACAGCCGATTATCGAAGAGATCTTGCTCAAGATCCTGCATGAAGCGGAGAAAAAGGCACCCAATTATGTTTCCTACATCCGATCCCTGCTCATCCAGATGCTGATCATCATCAATCGGGTCAGCCGTACCGATGACGAGGCGATCAACTATGCGCACCCGATGCATCACAAAATCTCGGAAATCGCCCTGTACATGAACCGGCACTTTGCCGAGCCGCTGACTTTGGAGCAGATCGCCAAGCAGTTCTACATCAGCCCTTCTTACCTGAGCAGAATTTTCAAGAAACTGACCGGCTTTCATTTCCGCGAATATCTGCAGGTCGTGCGCATCCGCGAAGCCCAGAAGAGGCTGGCGGAGACGACCGACCCGGTGCAGCTCATCTCGGAACAGGTAGGCTTCGAGCACATTGCCCATTTCAACAAGACCTTCAAGAAGCTGACGTCGACCACACCGCTCAAATATCGCCAGCAGCATCGGAGACGTTAACACTGACCGAAACCAGCGTCTGAACATCCGCCACCGACGGTGCACAGCCTTATCCAACGGCACACAGCGGCCGAGTCTTACGGCTATACCACTGCATGCGGCGGCACAACCTTCCGGTTAGCCGGAGCCCGTACGGCTGCTCTCTCAAGCAGTGGGCAGCCGAGCATGGCCGCTCCTGCTTTATGGCACGTCAATTATTCGATCAGCTGATCCATCTGCTTCTTCAGGATCTCTTCCCGATGCGCCAGACATCGCTCGATGAGCGCCGGTATGCGGATTCCGAAGCAGTAGGATTGCCCGAGATCCTTGCCGCTGCTCGCCGGTGTGCGAACGCTGTGATGGTAAGCAAGCAGCGCCTTGTCCAGCAGTTCTTCGTCGCCCGAGTACAGATAGGCATACAACACTGCCGGAGTGACCATCTTGTTCGTCTTCGCATTGTGAGCCCTGGCGTCGCCCTTCAGCTTGGAATGGGTGTATTCCCATTCCCCGACATCCTCCAGCCAGTTGAGCCGCGCCAGGCGCTTCGCCGCGTTTACGACGATCTGGCGCACCCGCTCGTCTCCTGTCAACTGCTCATACATGATCAACGATTCCAGAACCGGCGAACCGATGACGAAAGTCCCCCAGTTATCCTTGGTCGTCTCGCGGAACATCGTCCCCCGGAAATGTCCCTCCAGCGGATCATGACATTCGATCACCAGCTCCACCAGCTTCTTCGCCGCTTGCAGATACTTCTCATCAGGGATGATCTGGTACACGCCCAGCATCGAGATGATCGGCCACGTGATGCCGCGCTCCGTCCCTTCCAGCCCTTCGCCCCGCAGGATCAGTTCACTCCACGTATCTGCGACATGGAGAGCGACTTCTCTGGCTCTCAGGTCTCCTGAGAAGCAGTAATACTCCATCAGACCGCGCAGCCACGCGTGCGAGCCCAGCTTCGGCGGCTCGGAATTATGCCGCACGCTGTGTTGATAGATCCGGCCAACACCGCTTCCGGCGTGGCAGATGTCGATATCCATCAGATGCTTCGCGTAGGGGCGCGCCACCTGCTCATACCAGGCAAGACCCGCACCTCTCAGGAAATGCAGCATCCCGACATGCGTATAGTCATATTCCCCGTTATTCCAGCAGCCAAGCTGGCCATCCTGATCATCGCCGTAGTTGCGATCTCCGTACAGCTTGCCGCGCTCTCGCCTGCCCAGGTAAACCGACAGCGATACATCGGCAGCCTGTTCATACTCCTCATACTTCTCCGCGGTTCTCGGCACAAGATCTCCCAGAGCGCCGCTTGCCGTATACCAGCTCCATGGAGCCAAAGCCAGGAGCGGCTTGTGATATGTCCACATCGCTTGATGGATCGTTTCATCTGATGTCTCTGAAGGCCAGATGCTGAGCAGGAACTCATGCGTCCTCGCTTCTCCTTCGCGCAGATCATAGCTGTCCAGCGATTGTCCAGCAGGAAGGAAGGAATCTTTCACCTGCGAGCTGGCCGGCAGCAGTCCCGCTCTGAGGCTGTCTTGCGTAAACTCCAGGCTCTTCGGATAACGCTCATGAAACTCCCGGATCGTCGTGACAAGCGACCAATGCTCCGCATCGGCACGAGCCCACCAATCATAGGTGCCGGTCAACTGGTCGGCAGCATCGGAGGTCAAGCTTCCGAGTGTGCAGATGTCGAAGCTTTCGGACATGATGCCCTGGACGGAGTCTGCCGGGAGGATGCGGAAGCGCTTGCCGTCGCTGCGCCCGATCGTATACGATCCGGTATTCAACCCCTTCCATTCAACGTTCAGGCCATTGACACGCGAATCTGCGCCTTCGTTGATGACCGTATGCGTGAGCCTCAGCTCGGCGCGGCCTTGCCAAGCCTCGGCGCGAAGTACATAGCGATAGTTGGATTCACGGTCCCCACCAGCAGATACATACTTGCCTTCCAGGCGAATGAGCGCCCGAACCGGACCATTGTCTTCGACCTCTAGCCGGGTCGGCGCTCCAGGCGTAAAGACGCCATCTTCAAGCTGCAGCTTGAATGCAGGATGGCCATTCAGCCCTCTCCATCCGGAATCGCCCATCCTGCATGTGATATTGGAGAAGAACGCATGGCCTGACTGCAGCGTGCCGCGCAGCGATCCCGTATCGATGCTCACTTCGCCCTGCTTTATCTCAGCGATCGATTTCGAACTCAGTGGCGACTTGCTCCGCTCATGGATCAGCAAGGTATAGACGCTTGCGGATGCGGCTGGAACATTCGCCAGGAAGCTGACAAGCACCCACTTGATCCGCTTGCCATCCGGATACCAGGACAGCGGCATGCACTGGACTGGAACTGGCAATCCGTCCTGATCCAGCAGCGACACATCCTGCACATGCTCCAATTCGCACTTGGGCGGTATCGGCACTCCGGAGCTGACTGGCGTTTGATGGACGTCTGTTGGATATGGATTTGACACGCGCAAGTTTACAAGCTTCATCGTTGTTCACACCTTTGGCCTATAGTTCAACCGAACGCTTGATCGGACGGACACATGCCGAACAAGATCCGGCTATATAAGATTGATATAGATGTAAGGCTCCTTGTGCAGGAGCCTTTACTCGTACTATGAAATTGGATGTTGTCCTTTCTTCAATTATTTGCCGCTCTTCTCGGCGATCACGAGATCCGCTTCTTCCTTCGCCTGGCGCAACGCAGTGTTGATATCGATCTGACCGCCGGCGATCTGGTTGATATATTGCGTCAATTTCTTCTCCACATCGTTGTCGTAGATCGACTTCATCATAACCGGAGCAAACGGATTGTAGAACACCGAAGCCTGGTTCTTGTCCTGGAACAACCCCGAGCCAAACGCAGCCTGAATCTCCTTGTTGGCTGATACAGGAATGTTGCCGTTCTTCGAGAACTCCATCTGGAACTCATCCGAGATCAGGTATTCGATGACCTTCATGGCAGCGTCCTTGTTTTCAGAGAAGGACGGAATCGCCAGATATTCCGGATAGGCTTGCGAACCAACGCCCGGGTTCTCTGCGAAAGTCGGGAACGATACCATATCCCAGTGGAAATCAGGACGATTCGCCCATTCGGCGCCTGGATGGTGAACGATCGTAACGAGCATCGCCGCCTTGCCGTCGGTAAACGAGTTGGAGTCAGCAAGCTTACCTTCATTTTGTTTCAGGAAATCCTGATAGCCCGGATCCTGGGTAGGCGTATAGAAGATGTCCAGAAGGTATTTCCAACGTTCATCGTCGTATGTGGACAGGCCCGTATTCGGATCGACATAAGACAGACCGAAGTTGTTCAGCTTCGTCATATGGTGGTTGGAGTAAGCGAGACCGACATAGGTTTGCCCGTCCTTCGTCTGGTTGAATACCTTGGCGATCTCATACACTTCATCCCAGGTCATGCCATCAGTCGGATAATCGACGCCGAACATATCGAAGATGTCCTTGTTATAGTACATGATGAGTCCGGAATTCGAGAACGGGATGCCCCACAGTTCGCCCCCCGCATTGTCGGTCATCGATTGGATCAACACCGGATCCACAACACTCAGGTCAACGTTGTGCTTCTCCACCAATTCGGTCATATCATATTGAAAACCGTTCTGCGGCACTTCATAGAAGAACGAACCGATGGAGCGGATGAAGATATCGAACTTTTCGCCGGCAAGGATCATCTTGTCGATCGTCAGCTCTTTGGTTGTACTCTTGATCTCAAAATTCACCTGCGGGAACTTCTGCTGCAGATACTTCCCGTAGCGTTCCATCTGAGCTTCCACCGCTGTTCCCCCACCGTTCACGATCGTGATCGTCGTTCCGGCTGGGATCTCATACTCTTCCGGTTCTTCTTTGGCATTGTTGCCTCCCGCGTTGGTTGAAGTGCTTCCCGTATTGGCCGTATTGCCCCCATTCGTTGCGGAACCGGAATCGTTGACGCTGTTGCCACTGTTACTGTTGGAACTGCCGGATCCACATGCTGAAAGCAGCAATCCGATTACCAAGATGATTGCGACTAAGAACGACAATTTCTTCATACTTATTCCTCCTCTTACAATAAATATAATCCTTGATACTACGACCCCTGTAAGTCAGCAATGAGTCAACTGATTGCTAACGCTTACATTATCTTGATAATAACACGCTATATCAAATACTATGCGAAAACATGCACAAATCGCCTTAATTTTTTGCTTTATTTGTTCTTCCGATCCATACGATTGAACATAGGTGATTTGAGCCAAATTTATATTTTCATTCATAGTCAATTGCTTGGTAAAACAACGCAAGTTTAATACATGAATGAAGGGAACCATGTAGGCTCCCCTTCATTCCATTCACTTCATGTTTATTTGCTCTTCTCGGCAATCATAAGGTCCGCTTCTTCCTTCGCCTGGCGCAGCAGCGTATTAATGTCGATCTTGCCAAGCGCCAGATCATTGATGTACTGGGTCAATTTCTTCTCCACGTCATTATCGAAGATCGATTTCGTCATAACTGGAGCGAAAGGATTATAGAAAACTGCAGTCTGGTTCTTGCCCTGATATTCCCCGGTTCCATAAACGGCTTGAACATCCTTGTTTGTCAGAACTGGCATAAATCCTTTCCTGGAAAACTCCATCTGGAACTCTTCCGAAATCATATACTCGATGATTTTCATGGCAGCATCCTTGTTCTTCGAGAACGAAGTAATCGCTGCATATTCCGGATAAGCTTGCCCGCCAATACCGGGGTTCTCCTTAAAGGTAGGAGCTGCAACCATATCCCAATTGAAATCATGACGCTGGAATACTTCGCTGCCGGAGTGATGAACCAGTGTTACAGACATAGCAGCCTGGCCTTCATAGAAGTGTTTGCTGGGCATCTTGTTTTCATTTTGTGCCATGAAGTATTGATAGCCAGGATCTTGCGTAGGGGTATAAAATACATTCAGAATCGATTTCCACCGCTCATCGTCATAAGTGGACAGGCCGGTGTTCGGGTCCACATAAGAAAGACCAAAATTATTCAGTTTCGTAATATGATGGTTGGAATATTCCAAACCGACATATGTTACGCCATCAATTGTTTGATTGAATTGTTTGGAAATCTCAAACACTTCATCCCAGGTCATGCCATCAGTCGGATAATCTACGCCAAATTTATCAAACAGGTCTTTATTGTAATACATCACAAGGGTCGAATTCAGGAATGGAATTCCCCATATTTCGCCATTCGCATTGTCTGTCATCGAGTTCATCAGGACAGGATCGATTCCGCTGAGATCAACATTATGTTTCTTGATTAACTCCGTCATGTCGAATTGAAATCCATTTTGTGGAACTTCATAGAAGATCGAGCCTATGGAGCGAATGAAAATGTCGAACTCTTCTCCAGCGAGAATCATTTTGTCAATGGTCATATCCTTGCTTGTGCTTTTGAACACAAAATTCACTTGCGGGAATTTGGCCTTTAACGCATCCCCATACTGAGCCATCACTTTCTCTTCCGAATTGCCGCCGCCGTTGACGATCGTTATGGTCGTTCCATCAGGGATCACGTACTCTTCAGGTTCTGCAGCCTCGTTTGAATTTGACTCGTTCGTGTTGTTCGAATTGCTTGTACCGGTTGAGTTGGTGTTTCCGGGATTGCTTGAGTTGCTTGGCTCTCCATTGCTGCCAGAACCACAAGCAGAAAGCAACAAAGCGAGCAGCAAGAGCCAGATCGCAATAAGGGATCCCGTCTTTTTCATTTTAATCCTCCTCTTACATTTTTTAATATCGCCCAACAATTAAACCCCCTCGCACGAATTTAATTGCTAGCGCTTACAACTTTATATTAACAACAAGTATAATCTCATTATATACGTATATTTGCTTAAATTACTCAAAAACTTTGCAAAATTTGTTTTATATATAAATTAATAGAACATAATCACTTATTAGATTGCTGACGTGATATTCGGGATCACGATCGTAAAGGTTGAACCTTTTCCAAAAGTACTCTCCACTTCTATCCATGCGTTATGCGCTTCCGCCAGCGCCTTGGCAATCGTCA
>Ga0310827_101481_pt1 | contig 12175 bp, 10 predicted proteins | sample WT_ome_2_FD_201309 | JGI IMG/M metagenome (GOLD analysis project Ga0310827, IMG submission 201309) | Sorghum-adapted microbial communities enriched on wild type (WT) sorghum from Joint BioEnergy Institute, Emeryville, California, United... ... | reverse complement strand
CCTTCATAACAACAATCCGAGTAGCCATGGTCATTGCTTCTGTTTGGTCATGGGTTACGTAAATGGTCGTTGTATTTAAGCGTTGATGAAGTTTGGCGATTTCCGCACGCATTTGTACCCGTAATTTTGCATCCAAGTTTGATAAAGGTTCATCCATTAAGAACACTTTTGCGTCCCGAACGATAGCACGTCCTAAAGCAACCCGTTGCCGTTGACCACCGGATAAGGCTTTCGGTTTCCGGTCTAAATATTGTTCAAGTCCTAAAATATTTGCAGCTTCCTTTACCCGTTTGTCAATTTCATTTTTAGGCATTTTTCTCAGTTTTAACCCGAATGCCATATTATCATAAACTGTCATATGCGGATATAATGCATAGTTTTGGAAAACCATCGCAATATCACGATCTTTTGGTGGGACATCGTTCACTAATTTATCATCGATGTAAAGTTCACCCTTTGAAATTTCTTCAAGTCCGGCAATCATCCGCAAAGTTGTTGATTTCCCGCAACCGGATGGACCGACGAAAACAATAAATTCCTTATCTTGAATATGAAGATTGAAATCAGATACAGCGGTTACTTTGTTATCATATATTTTGTAAATGTGATTAAGTTTTAAATCTGCCATTTTTCCATTCCTCCTGTGAAAACGATTTCTCCTATAAGTAAATTTTAGTGAAAATGTTTTCATTTGTGAATGGACAATGTGCACAAAGAAAACAGGCAATTTTTTGTCACATTGTTGTTCATGAGGAGTGCTTGGAAGAAAATTGGTCCCCGTCTAAATACAGTGATGCATCGGCAAATATACTGATAAAATAAACGGAAATGGCCCCTTGGAACTTTTTAATATCAATGCTCGTATGCTCAATGAATTTATCAATTTTGTATTGCAGGCTATTTCGATGCATGTACAATTCCTTTGCTGACAAGCTTGTATTAAAATTATTTTCAAGATATTTTTTAATAATTTTTACCAATTCCTTATCCCCTTGAAAAATATCCTGATATTCCTGTTCTAAGATCGGGATTAAACGGTGCCATTCAGTTGTCATCATGACAATTGGAAAAGCATGAATAAATGAGAAAATATGTTTTTGCGGATATACAGTTCTTCCCATTTTAAAATAATATTGTTCACGGAAAAACCTTTCTTTTAACTGCTGAGAAACTTCAAAGAACCTTCCAATATAAAAATCAACCTTAATATAAAAGTCCGTTAAAATGGCGTCCTTGAAGGAATCAAAATCTTTTTCCGTTAAAAAATCATCCATTTCGTTTTCAATGATGATACCTGTTTTCTTGTCAAACCAAACGAAAGCGACCCGGTCTTGAATAAATGATTCCACAGCATCGACAAAATTGTAATAATCGTTTATTTCTTCCAAATGAAACTGAATAAAGCGGATACGTCCACTATTATCCGGTAGTTTTCCATCATTTAGCAAAAATTGATACCAAGCCTTTTGTTCAACTCGGCTGTTTAAAAATTCAGGTGTTTCTTCAACAAGCGTATATTTCGTTTCAAGCAACAATTTTTCACGCTCAGTAACCGATGATTTTTTTATTGAGAAATATTGTTTGGTCGACTCATCGTAAAAACAAAAGCGTTCATCGTCGTAAGAAGGTACATCCTGAATTACGGCATCCGGATACAGTTTTAAAATATTTTTATGCATCTCTATTCCTCATCCTTTAGTATTAGGTCCTCTTTTAAAATTGTTTTTTGAAGAAATGCCCCAATTGTTTAGGCAATAGACAAATTCCGAGTTTCGCAAAGTGCTTTTAACCTCAGTCGATCAATTCGTTTTAATAGGTATTTACTCGAAAAAATTTGGAGTAATCATTAGTTTAGATTTTAAAAACGTCTCCTGCCAAAGTAACTATATTTAATTTTAGCCTGATTTTTCATTGAACATCAAGCTCTATATTTTTAAAGGGCCTTATGTCCAATTTAAGGGGCCTATCCGTTTCAGCTCCAATTTTGGCCGGAATTGATCAATAAGGTGGGGTTCACACAATCCTATTAAACATTTCAAGGCTACTTTTTCACAAATATCGTCCAATAGAACCTTTTTATTAGACAGTTCAACTCCATTTTCAATTTTCATCCAGTTTTGTCCATGTCAAATGGATTTAGAAATTTTAATAGAGACATTTAGGTGAAAAATTAGCATTTTTAGAAAAACAATGGTTACATTCATATGGTATATTATGTTAAAATAGTCTGGTATAAAGGAAGAAAGAGGGAAAAATCATATGTTCGGTTTGCTAATTATTTTAGTACTGGTTCTATTCTTACCTTTTACAGTAAAAACGATTGAACATAACTTAGAGTACTTTTTGTTTGTTATGGGGATTCTTGCCGCGATTGTTGGAGGCGTGTTGGATTTTGAATTATTTATGCACGCTTTGGAAGATCCAATTAAAATCACTTTGGCGGTGTTCATAGCAGGCGTGCTCTTTAAATGGTTCCAGACCCAATTGGGTAATGCAATCAATACAATAAGTCATAAAATGCCATTTCCGTTATTTATTGCATTGGTTGTTATTGGTTTGGGACTGCTTTCAAGTATTATTACTGCCATTATTGCCGCTCTTGTATTAGTATTGATTATTAGTAATCTACCATTACAAAGAAGACATGAAGTACTATTGACGGTTATCTCTTGTTTTTCAATCGGACTCGGAGCCGCTTTGACGCCGATTGGGGAACCGTTATCCACCATTGTTGTAAGTAAGATGAATGAAGACTTCTTTTATTTGATTGATTTGGTCGGGCCATTTATTATACCTGGAGTAATTGTTTTAGGGATTTTTGCTGCTTTTGCAGTCAAACGTAGAGAAGGGACTGGCCTTCAGTCGACCGGTGAATCGGAATCATATAAAGAAATATTTGTTCGTGCCGTCAAAATTTATTTGTTCGTTTTCGGTTTGACCATGTTAGGTGCCGGTTTTGAACCGTTAATCAATACGTATTTGCTTGATTTAAGTCCGAGAATTCTTTATTGGGTTAATATTATCTCAGCCGTTCTTGATAATGCGACTTTAGCTGCGGCTGAAATTAGTCCGGCTATGAGTCAAAGTACGATTGAAGCTATTTTGATGGGATTACTTATTAGTGGGGGTATGTTAATCCCGGGGAATATTCCGAATATAATATCGGCGGGTAAACTAAACATAACAAGTAAAGAATGGGCTAGAGTCGGGCTTCCGTTTGGCATGGTCATCATGGTTGTGTATTTTGTTATTTTACTCATAAGCGGATTATAAAAAGAGAAGACTTTTTGCGCCTGTCGCTAACGCTTCCGGCGCAGAAATACATTTTGCGCCTGTCGCTGTCGCTTCCGGCGCAGAAATACTTTTGCGCCTGTCGCTAACGCTATCGGCGCAAAATCAGAGGTGTCTCAGTTGAGACACCTCTGATTTTGTTGCTATTTGTTTTGTTTGTAGATTAAAATAGAAGTGAAAGAGTGTTTGTTTTTCTGAAACTAATCGGCCGTCTTTATCGTAATACTAATATCGAATGGAACTTGAATGGTTATTGGAAATAAAGGGATAGTTACCGATTTAAATAATTATCCAGTTCTCTTTTATGGGAGTGATAATCTTGAAAACATTTTTGTTTTTTATGTTTCGAACATTTACAGCCGGGTTTGCGATGGTCATGATTTGGTTGATCAGTTTTTTTGGATTTGACCAAAGTTTCCTATGGTCATCCGTTTTTGGTTTAATTGGCGGCACAGCGGTATATTACGGGATGAAGGTAGGGACTCAATCGCAATTTTTACGAAGAAACGGTTTAACGAGAAAAGAATATAAGTTAGTTGAAGAAAATTTAAAAGAAGCAAAACAGAAAATTCACCGCCTACAAAAGGCATTTATCCAGATTCAAAATTTAACGAATGCAAAACAAAATTTTGAAACGTTACGGGTTATTTATAAAATATACAATATCACTAAGAAAGAACCGAGACGTTTTTTTCTTGCAGATGAATTTTATTATTCGCACTTGGAATCTATTGTTGAGTTAGCCGAAAAATATACGTTTCTCGCATCGCAGCCGGTCAAAACAGTGGATTTAGCAAAATCTTTGCGAGAAACAAGAGATACAATGGATGAACTGGTAAAACTAATCGAACAAGATTTGCATTCGATGATTGAGGGAGATATAAACAACTTAAATTTTGAAATTGATGTAGCAAAGAAATTTATTGAACGAAAATGAAGTCAGGAGGTTGCTAAATGGTTGAAAAGGAAAAATTAACCGGTGATATAGATGATTTATTGGCCAATCCTTTTGGAGATCTTTCTAAAGAGTCGGCCGGGAATAAACAGGAATTGCAAGAAGCTGGAAAACAAATGGGAATGGACTTTTTTGATAAGGTTGGAGAACCGAAACCAAAGAAAACTATTGAAACATTGCCGGATGAGGATAAACAACGGGCTTATCAATTAGCTGATCAAATTGACCCATATAATCAAACATCCATTTCTCTATATGGAACACAAGCCCAATCCAAATTAATGAATTTCTCTTCCACTATGCTCGATCATGTGAAGAGCGGAAACATCGGTGAGATTGGTGAAATTATTTCGGATTTAATGAAAAAATTAGATCAAGTAAACCCCGATGAATTACAAGTTGAGAAAAAGAATATATTTTCACGGATGTTTGGAAAAATGTCTCGCTCCGTTAATGAAATTTTAGCAAGATACCAAAAAACCGGTGCGCAAATTGACCGAATTACCGTCCGCCTTGAACATTGCAAAAACACATTAATCAAAGACAATACATTGCTTGACCAGATGTATGAAAAAAATAAAGAGTATTTTCAGGCTTTAAATATTTATATTGCAGCGGGTGAGGTGAAATTAGAGGAACTGCATACGAAACTAATTCCAGAATTGAAACGGAAAGCGGAACAATCAGGGGATCAAATGGCATATCAAGAAGTTAACGATATGATCCAGTTTGCGGACCGTCTGGAAAAGAGGTTGCATGATTTAAAATTGAGCAGGCAAATTACGATTCAAAGTGCACCGCAAATCCGGATGATTCAAAATACGAACCAGACGTTGATGGAAAAAATACAAACATCCATTACAACGGCGATTCCGCTATGGAAAAACCAGATTGCCATCGCCTTGACATTATTAAGGCAACGAAAAGCAGTGGAGGCTCAAAAACAAGTATCGCAAACAACGAATGACTTGCTTCTGAAAAACTCAGAAATGCTCAAAACAAATTCAATTGAAGTTGCCAAAGAAAATGAACGGGGAATTGTTGATATTGAAACATTGAAGAAAACACAGGAAAATCTTGTATCAACACTGGAAGAAACATTAAGAATACAAGCAGAAGGTCGGGCAAAACGCCATCAAGCCGAACAAGAACTCGTTACAATGGAAGAACAACTGAAACAAAAACTATTGGAAATCCGAGGTAATTAATGTTGTGAACCATCAGTTAAGATTCTCAAAAAGAGGATAACTGATGGTTTTTTTATATACATATGTTAGCAGAAATGATTTTTACTGTTATTCCAGCTATTTCCATTATAAAAAGAAATCAAATCCCCATCGTTAATTTAATCAGCAGATAAGAAAATCTTAATTTTGCTGTAAATCTTATTCTATTTCTTTTGGTCACATCATAGCTATTAACTATACTAATGTATAACTAATATTAATTGTTTGACAATGTTATAAATTGTTAGTTATATTAGTAATAAAGCGTTTTCTAAATAATGTAAATTTGGCACAATCATAATGAACAGTTATTCTTTTTTTAAAAAAATATTGCGCCAAAGTTAGATTATTCCGTTTAGTAAACGCTTTTTTATTTTGAATCAAATTTTAAAAGGGGGACATGGGATGAAAAAGAAGTTTTTTGCATTGTTTTCAGTAGTTTTTGCTCTTTCACTTTTCCTTGTTGCATGTGGTGGTGGAAGTGAATCGAGTGGTGGAAACAGTGGCGGTTCTAATGAAGGGGAGAAATCAAAAAACGAAGAAAAACCGAAATTCTTAAGCATGTTAACCGGTGGCACAAGTGGTACATATTATCCATTGGGTGGAGAAATTGCAAAAATCATTACAGACAAAACCGGAATCCAAACGGATGCTGTTTCCTCAAATGCATCAGCGGATAACGTAATTGCACTAAGTGAAGGGAATGCAGAAATTGCCTTTGTTCAAACCGATGTCATGGCAGCTGCCGTAGAAGGAATAAATGCTTTTGAAAAAACCGGGAAAGTAACAAATGTGCTCGCACTTGGTTCGTTATATCCGGAAACAATCCAAATTGTAACGCTTGCAAAATCGAATATTAATTCAGTTGAAGATTTGAAAGGAAAAAAGGTTTCCGTCGGTGCACCGGGTTCAGGGACATATATTAATGCACAACAAATTTTGGAAGTCCATGGCATGACAATGGATGATATTAATGCTCAAAACCTTGATTTTGCCGAGTCTACCGGTGGACTTCAAGACGGTAATATTGATGCGGCATTTATCACTGCCGGCACACCGACCGGAGCCGTTGAAGGGTTATCCGCTACAAATCCGGTGAAAATTGTTCCGATTGCCAAAGATAAAGTAGATGCGTTAGTTAAAAAATATCCTTATTATGCAGAAGACACCATTGCTTCAGGAACATACGGGCTGAAAGAAGATGTGAATACCGTCGCGGTACTAGCCATGCTTGCGGTTGTTGATAAATTGCCGGAAGATACGGTATATGAAATTACGAAAGCGATTTATGAAAATACAGACAGCATTACACACGCAAAAGGGAAATACATTAAGTTGGAGAATGCATTAAAAGGAATCGGCATTGATTTACATCCGGGGGCAGAAAAATATTTTAAAGAAGCCGGAGTTTCAAAAGAATAGAAGGTTCATAAGGGGATTTGGAACCAAAACCGTACCGGAAGTGTTGATTTTCAAACAGAATAGAAGTTTTATAAAGGTCAAAACTTCAATCCGGCAGTTTTGTGTCTCAACAGAATGGAAGTTTCATAGGGGCTGGCTGTGAAAGCACACTTGCATACGCGGCCGGCCTCTTATTGATTAGCAGTCTATTATTAGGATGAACTTACATGAAACGTAAGAAATATTTGAAAACCAAAAATTTAATTGTCGTTTTTCTCTTTATCACGTTAACGGTTTTATTCATTCCATTTCGAAAATCGCTCGTCTTTTATGAACGGAACACCGGTCAAATCGCTGCCTATCTCCCCGTTGCTGAAGGAGATACTTTTCAAATTATTTTTACCCATTCGATTCATTTAACCGATGTTATTGAGAAGTATCGGATTTTGCCGGATGATACGATAGAGGAATACGAATTTGTTTTTGAAGAATTTGGAATTGGAATGCCTTCTAATGCGGAAACAGGACAAACTTTCGAATATAAGGATGGGAAATATCATATAAAAGATGTAGGTAATGTCTATCCGTCGATGATGATTCGAAATGGAAAAACCGTTTCGAATCATCGCCTGGTCTGGGGTGAAAATGAAGAACATATCGTCAAATTTAACGATTATCTGGAACCTGGGGGAATATATAAGGTTCAAGTAGATCATCTATCATTATGGCAATCTGTGAAAGGAGTTGAAATCCGTGACTGAGCATAATGAAAAAGTCCAATTATCCGAAGAAGAACAAAAGGCATTAATGGAAAAATATGATGTTGAATCACGAACACGGAAACTGTCCGGAATAATGTCAAAAGTTATTATTGGCTTGTTAGTTGCCTTTTCTTTATTTCAAATCTATACAGGTGCATTCGGGGAATTAACAGCATATATTCAACGAACGGTCCATTTAGGTTTTGCGTTAGTTTTAATCTTTTTATTGTTTCCCGCACGAAATAGTGCATTAAGACAAAAAATAGCTTGGTACGACTATATTCTTGCAGTTCTGGCCCTTATCGTGTGTGGCTATTGGCCTGTTTTTTATGACTCGTTAGTGCAAAAAATCGGCAGTATTGACACAACACAAATGATTATTGGCGGTCTTGCTATTATATTGGTTTTGGAAGCAGCTAGAAGAGTAGTTGGTCTTCCTTTGGTTGTCATTGCAATAGCTTTCCTTCTCTATGCTTTATATGGACCCAGTATGCCGGGAATGTTGGCACATAGAGGGTTAAGTCTTGAACAATTGATAAATTCGATGTTTTTTACAACAGAGGGAATTCTTGGTACGCCACTTCAAGTATCATCGACTTTCATTTTCTTATTTATCTTGTTCGGGGCTTTCCTTGGACAGACAGGGGTAGGAGACTATTTCAATGACTTGGCCATTTCAATTGCAGGAAGACGTATTGGTGGCCCCGCAAAAGTGGCGGTTTTTACAAGTGCATTGGAAGGGACGATTTCAGGCAGTTCTGTTGCCAATGTAGTGCAATCGGGCTCCTATACTATCCCTTTAATGAAACGATTAGGCTATCACAGGAATTTTGCCGGAGCGGTAGAAGCTGCAGCATCAACTGGTGGTCAAATTATGCCGCCGGTTATGGGCGCGGCTGCCTTTTTAATGGTTGAATTTGCCGGTGTACCCTATATTGAAATTGTCAAAGCTGCCGTTATTCCAGCTATCTTATATTTTACCGGAATTTGGATTATGGTACATTTTGAAGCGAAAAAACAAGGATTACGCGGTTTGCCAAAAGAAGAAATTCCTGCGAAAAAAGAAGTATTTAAGAAAATCTATCTGTTAACGCCAATACTGGCCATTATCATTTTCATGGACATTGGTATGAGCATTTCCCGCGCAGCTCTATTAGGTGTTTTGTTTACGATTATTGTCAGCCTGTTTAGAAGAGATACGCGGATTACATTACCGAAATTCTTTGTAGCATTGACTGAAGGGGCTCGTTCTGCTCTTGGGGTCGCAGCTGCAACGGCCTGTGCCGGGATTATTGTCGGGGTTGTCACAAAAACCGGGCTCGGTTTGAAACTTGGAAACGAAATTGTCGGACTTGCCAAGACAATTACAAGTGATCCAAATACTTTATTGTTATTGACTTTATTCTTTACGATGATCACATCCATCATTATCGGCATGGGATCACCGACAACAGCGAATTATATTATTACGTCAACAATCGCTTTACCGGCCATTTTAGCGTTGAATAATCAGTTGGAAGTGGCTGTGCCGGTCTTGGCTGCCCATATGTTTGTTTTTTATTTTGGTATTGTTGCCGATATTACACCACCTGTTGCTTTGGCTGCTTTTGCGGCAACAGGAATCTCGGGCGGGGAACCAATCCGAACGGGAATTAATGCTTCGAAACTTGCCGTCGCCGCGTTTATCATACCGTATATGTTTGTAATGGAGCCGGAGTTATTGATGATTAATACGACCTTCTTTGGAGTGCTCTGGATTATTTTTACTGCCATCACCGGGATGGTTGGTATCGGAGCCGGATTAATTGGCTATTGGTATAAAAAACTAAACTGGATTGAAAGAATCGCTTCGGTTGTTATTGGATTGTTTTTGATTTATCCTGAAGGCTTTTCTGATTTGATTGGATTAGCCGGCTTTATTGCCATGGTTGTTTATCAATTTGTGTTGAAAAAAGGATCAGGAGTAGGGGAGAAAGAGGCGAAAGAAGTAAATATGTAAGAAATGAATATACAGTAAAAAAACTCCGGACCAGAATCTTGTCGTCCGGAGTTATTTATATTTTATTTAGCCCACCTTAACGGCGAGTCAAGACCCTTGTTTATTCATCTGTATCTGCTTCAAACATATAATTTTTATGGTAAAACCGAATGCTGAAAACTAACCCCATGGCGAGCATATTACCCATCAATGAACTCCCCCCGTAACTTAGGAATGGAAGTGGGATTCCGGTAATCGGCAATACTTGGATAGTCATCCCGATATTTTGAAATACATGGAATGCAGTCATACTGATGATTCCTGCACAAATATAAGAATTAAATTGAGAGTTCGTTTCTAAAGAAATTTTTATTAAATGATAAACAAGCAAGAAAAATAAACTGATGACGACACTGGCACCGATAAAGCCATATTCTTCAGCTATTAGACTAAAGATAAAGTCTGTATGGCGTTCCATGACATATACTTCTTTCCCCATAAAGCCTTTTCCGAAAATCTCTCCCGACCCGATTGCTTGCAGGGAACTGATTAAATGTAAACCTTCACCGGATGCATAACTATATGGATCTAACCAAGCATAAATCCTTCCATACTGATAAGGGTCAATATGATCTTTTAGAAAATCGGGAAAATATAACATAATACCAATAATGCCTACCCCAAGAAGCGCAACGAAAGAGAAAGTGGGCAAAATAATTTTCCACGAAATTCCGGATACTAAAATCATTCCGGCTGTAATGGCCATGATGACTAATGCAGTTCCTAAGTCCGGCTGTTCCATAATTAGCGCCAATGGAACCATAGCAGTGAGCCCAATTTTAACTAACAACCAAAAATCAGATTGTAATGTTTTTACCTGATTTTTTTGATTATGATCGGATATAAGCCGACTAATCGCCATGATTAAAAATACTTTCATAAATTCGGATGGCTGAATGCTCCCGATTGGAAGAATAAACCAGCTATGGGCGCCATTACGTTCAGGGGCGATACAAGTTTTACAATGCGGCGAAATCATTAATACAAAAAGCAAAAATATCCCAAAACCATAAAATATCCATGATAATTTTTTGTATTGATCCGGATCAAAAAACAATGCTCCCGTAATGATGACAGCTCCAACGATGTACCATTTTAATTGATCAAATACAAAGTTTGTTTCATATTGTCCGGAAGTTTGAGCACTGTATATAGATATTAAACTAACAATACAAAATAGAAATAATATAAAAGCTAAAGTCCAATCGAAACGATCTGGAGCTCTTTTTTCATTTTCCATTATATTCACCTTTTCACTTTTAAAAACTCGAATAAAATAATATTATATCACGGTTACCCCCTAAAAAGTCCGTTTTTCAAAATCTTACTGTGGAAAAGTTTCGGATTTTTGTTGTAAAAAAATGGCTCAAGAAAATCGGACAAGGGAATTTTTCGTCTACATGTTGTTTGGATGTTCATTTTTTACATAACCATATTATAATCGATTTCGTGAAAGTAGCAAAAACAAAAATTTGGCAGATTTTTAACTTTGGGGTGCAAGCCATTCAGTTATTTTTTCTTCAAGTTTTATAGAATTGAAATAGTGACATATTGTTCCCCGAAATCTCCTGAATCAATCAGAGGAAAAACTCCAAAAGAAAAGGAACTACCATAATAGGCGCAGTTCCATTTAAAATACCAAATATGGGTGTTGTACCGGGAGAAAGCGGTCTGCACGGAAAGCACAAAATCACGCATGGCTTTCCTCCCTTGCTCTCTCCTAAAGGTACGACTGAAATTTTCCGTTTTACAATCATGAAATATTTTTATGTGGACGGTTTTGCTAAAAGTTGTCCTTTCCCATGGACATGATTAAACTACTTCTGTATTTGCGGTGGCCATGTTCGTCGGATGAACTGGATGTTCGTTGTTACTCTCTGTGACAACTTTACTTGCTTCAATATATTTAATATGGTGATCTTCTATCTCAATTACTTTAAACTGGTAATCTTTATAGGTGAGGATGTCGCCTTGTTTTGCCTCAAAATTTTCCGTTAAAAACCATCCGCCAATCGTATCAACATCTTCATCATTAATGTCAAGTGATAATAATGCATTTATTTCACTGACTAATACTTTACCGTCAAAGATATAGTGGTTTTCAGACAATTGTCGAATTAATGGGATTTCATCTAAGTCGAATTCATCCCGAATTTCACCTACAATTTCTTCCACAATATCTTCCACCGTGACAAGACCGCTTGTTCCACCATACTCATCAAAAAGAATAGCCATATGAATTTGTTCTTTTTGCATTTTGACAAGAAGATTATGAACAGGGATTGTATCAATCACCCTGATGATCGGTCGAATAAAGGATCTGACGGTATACTTTGAAAGATCTTTGCCGGAAATATAAGTTGTTAGCAGTTCTTTCATATTAATAAATCCGACAATATGATCTTTATCTCCGTCAATTACCGGATAACGGGTGAATTTTTCTACACGAGCAAGGTCTAATAGAGACTCAATGGAATCGTTTATGTCAATACTTACGATTTCT
>Ga0310827_101478_pt1 | contig 12186 bp, 11 predicted proteins | sample WT_ome_2_FD_201309 | JGI IMG/M metagenome (GOLD analysis project Ga0310827, IMG submission 201309) | Sorghum-adapted microbial communities enriched on wild type (WT) sorghum from Joint BioEnergy Institute, Emeryville, California, United... ... | reverse complement strand
ACGCGTACCCATCCCGAACACGACCGTTAAGCCCTCCAGCGCCAATGGTACTTGGACCGAAGGGTCCTGGGAGAGTAGGACGCTGCCAAGCAAATTCGGCTTTGCCGATTCATAGACCAGTGAAAACACCTTACTTCAACGGTAAAGGTGTTTTTTCTTTTTTTCCCCAGGAGTAAATTTGTCTTTGGAGTCAACACTATAATGTAGAAATTGACATGGCCACTTGGCAAATGAATTTTTTTTGGTTATAATAAATTCAAAGTCAAAGAAAGTCAAAGTCAACAAACCGGAGGTTATGTTGATGCGGAATATTTCCGAAATTATTGAACAACACTTGAAGAAGATACTCCAACAGACACCGGATGGGATTATTGAAATTCAACGAAATGATTTGGCGGATCAATTTTCTTGTGTTCCGTCGCAAATCAATTATGTCATTAGTACACGGTTTACATTGGAGAAAGGATATGTGGTTGAAAGCAAGCGGGGCGGGCGCGGCTATATCCGGATTCAGAAAGTGAAGCTTCCCTCGCATGGAGACATCCTTGATCATATTTGCCGTACCATTTCTAATGAAATTGATCAGTCCACAGCTGAGGGACTCTTATACCAGTTAGAGGAAAGCAACTTTCTTACAAAGCGGGAAGCAGCCATGCTGAAATCCGCTATAGACAGGGAAGTTCTTCAATTGAAGCTTCCATTAAGGGATCAGATTCGTGCCAACATTATGAAGGCTGTTCTGATTTCATTGCTTACCAAGTAAAGGAGGGATGCGGTATGTTATGTGAAGAATGCGGCAAGAAACCCGCTTCGCTGCATTTTACGAAAATCATCAATGGGGAGAAAACCGAATTTCATATTTGTGAATCGTGCGCCCGGGAGAAAGGGGAAATCATTCCCGGCACAACCGGCGGGTTTTCGATCCACAATTTATTATCCGGACTCCTTGATTTTGAACCAGCCTCCCCGTCGATGAATAAAAGCCGCGAAGCCCTGCGTTGCGAGCATTGCGGATTAACCTACAGTCAATTCAGCAAATTGGGACGGTTCGGCTGCAGTTCTTGTTACAAGTATTTCGCGGATCGACTGGATCCTCTTTTCAAACGGGTTCATGGCAATACGGTTCATGTGGGGAAAGTACCGAAACGGACCGGCGGACGCATACAGTATCAACGTGAGCTGAACCGTCTGAAAAAAGAGCTGATGATTAAAGTCGAACGGGAGGAATTTGAGCAAGCCGCAAAAATTCGCGATAAAATTAAGGATTTGGAACGGAAATTGGCAGGAGCGTAACCTGGGTTCAACTTGGTTCACTTCGGGAAAAATTATGTGAGGGGTTTGCAGGAGGTGCTTCCAATGCCAATCAGGCGTTATACGAACGAAGCGTTAAGCAAATGGATGAAGGGAGACGGGCCGGAATCGGATATCGTCATCAGCAGCCGGATTCGAATCGCCCGTAACCTCTCTACACATCCTTTTCCCATGTTGGCCACCAACCAGCAATCGTTAGAGGTTTTGGAGAAAATAACGAAGGCCGCAGAAAGCGAGGAGTTGCAGCAAATCTCTTCTCTCTCCGTTATTCCCTTGGCGGAATTGAATGAATTGGAGAAAAAGGTGCTGGTTGAAAAGCACCTGATTAGTCCGAATTTGGCGAATGAATCGCGTAACGGTGCCGTGATCCTTAGTGAAAATGAATCCATAAGCATTATGATTAACGAGGAGGACCACCTCCGGATCCAATGCTTGTATCCCGGATTCCAGATCAAAGAAGCATGGGATCTGGCCAACCGGCTGGATGATGTGTTTGAAGCCCACCTGGATTATGCTTTTGATGAGAAACGAGGGTATTTGACCAGTTGTCCTACGAACGTGGGTACCGGAATTCGGGCCTCCGTCATGATTCATCTTCCGGCATTGGTTTTAACGCAGCAAATCAACCGGATCCTGTCGGCAATCACCCAGGTCGGACTGGCGGTCAGGGGATTATACGGGGAAGGAAGCGAGGCTACCGGGAATATATTTCAAATATCCAACCAAATTACTCTAGGCCAGTCGGAGGAGGAGATTATCGATAAGCTGTACAGCGTGGTCCGCCAAATCATTGAGCATGAAAGGGCAGCCCGTGAACGGCTGATGGCGGAATCCAGAATGAGGATTACGGACCGGATCAACCGTTCTTTCGGAATCCTCTCCCACGCCGCTATTATTGATACGAAAGAGGCAGCTCAGCGGCTTTCCGACGTCAGACTTGGGATTGACCTGGGAATTATTAAGGGATTGACAACGCCAGTGCTTAATGAATTGCTTGTCATGATGCAGCCGGGTTTTCTTCAGCAGGCGGCAGGGGAAAAATTGACTCCTGACGAAAGGGATATTCGAAGGGCCGCTCTTATAAGAGAACGGTTCAGAGTGTGACATAGACTAATGATGGAGGTGTTTGGATTATGATGTTTGGACGATTTACGGAAAGAGCCCAGAAGGTTCTTTCTTTGGCACAAGAAGAAGCAGTACGTCTCGGACACAACAACATCGGCACGGAGCATATTTTGCTGGGCCTGATCCGTGAAGGGGAAGGCATCGCCGCCAAAGCGCTGATTGCGTTGGGATTGGGATTGGAAAAAATCCAGGATGAAGTGGAATCGCTAATTGGCAGGGGGCAGGAACAACCAACCAATATAGCTTACACCCCCCGTGCCAAAAAGGTCATTGAACTTTCGATGGATGAAGCCCGCAAATTGGGTCATACCTATGTCGGGACAGAGCATATTTTGCTTGGTTTGATTCGTGAGGGAGAAGGGGTTGCTGCCCGTGTCCTGAACAACCTGGGCATCAGCCTCAACAAGGCCCGGCAGCAAGTGCTCCAGCTCCTGGGCAGCAGCGAGGCGGTTTCCAGCAACCATGGAGCTTCGTCCAATGTGAATACACCAACCCTTGACGGTTTGGCCAGGGATTTGACGGCAATCGCCAAGGAAGGCAATCTTGATCCGGTCATTGGCCGCAGCAAAGAGATTGAGCGTGTCATTCAAGTGTTAAGCCGCCGTACGAAAAATAACCCGGTATTGATTGGCGAGCCCGGGGTTGGAAAAACGGCCATTGCGGAAGGATTGGCCCAGCGGATTGTCAATAATGAAATTCCGGAGACTTTGCGGGACAAAAGGGTTATGACCCTGGATATGGGTTCCGTAGTCGCCGGTACCAAGTACCGCGGTGAATTTGAAGACCGCCTGAAGAAGATTATGGATGAAATCCGGCAAGCCGGCAATATTATCCTGTTTATTGACGAGCTGCATACCTTAATCGGCGCCGGCGGAGCCGAAGGTGCCATCGATGCCTCCAATATTTTGAAGCCGGCTTTGGCACGCGGGGAACTTCAATGTATCGGCGCTACCACTTTGGATGAGTATCGCAAATACATTGAGAAAGATGCGGCTTTGGAACGCCGTTTCCAACCTATCACTGTAGATCAGCCGACCCCGGAAGAAGCTATCCAAATTCTTCACGGGTTAAGGGATCGCTACGAGGCGCATCACCGCGTGAAAATTACAGATGAAGCGATCGAACAGGCGGTTAAGCTTTCCGACCGCTATATTACGGACCGGTTCCTGCCGGATAAGGCTATCGATCTGATTGATGAGGCCGGATCGAAGGTAAGGCTGCATTCGTATACCGTACCGCCGGATCTTAAGGATCTGGAGAAGAAGCTGGAGGATATCCGCAAAGAGAAGGATTGCGCGGTTCAAAGCCAGGAATTTGAGAAGGCGGCGGCGTTGCGTGATAAAGAACAAAAGTTGAAGGAAGAATTGGAAAAGACCAAGAATGAGTGGAAGGAAAAACAAGGACGAACCGATTCCGAAGTAACACCCGAGGATATTGCCCAAGTGGTATCAAGCTGGACGGGAATCCCGGTAAGAAAGCTTGCCGAGGAGGAGGCCGACCGGCTCCTGAAGATGGAGAATATCCTTCATGAACGGGTCATTGGCCAGGATGAAGCCGTCAAAGCGGTCAGCCGGGCGATTCGCCGGGCAAGGGCTGGACTCAAGGATCCGAAGCGCCCGATGGGTTCCTTCATTTTCCTTGGCCCGACAGGTGTCGGGAAAACCGAATTGGCCCGTGCCTTGGCCGAAGCGCTCTTCGGAGATGAGAATGCCGTGATTCGCATCGACATGTCGGAGTATATGGAGAAGCACTCGACCTCTCGCCTGGTCGGAGCACCTCCGGGATATGTCGGATACGAAGAAGGCGGCCAGCTTACCGAGAAAGTCCGCAGAAAGCCTTATTCGGTCGTCCTGCTGGACGAAATCGAGAAGGCCCATCCGGAAGTCTTCAATATTCTGCTGCAGGTGCTTGAGGACGGCCGCCTGACAGACTCCAAAGGCCGAACGGTTGATTTCCGGAATACCCTGATCATTATGACATCCAACGTCGGCGCAGAGACGATCAAGAAAAACAGCACCCTGGGCTTTACGGCAGCCCATGACGCAGGCAAGGATTATAACCAAATGAAAGACAAAGTCATGGGCGAACTGAAAAAGAGCTTCCGTCCCGAATTCCTGAACCGGATTGACGAAATTATCGTTTTCCATTCGCTGGACGAAAGCCATATCGCCGAAATTGTTTCCTTAATGGCCGACGAACTGCGCAAACGTCTCAAGGAACAAGAAGTTGATTTCGTTCTCACCGAAAGAGCCAAGAAATTTTTGGCCAAGGAAGGGTTTGATCCGACCTATGGCGCCCGTCCCCTTCGCCGCGCGATTCAAAAACACATTGAAGACCGTCTGTCTGAGGAATTGCTGAAAGGAAATATTACGCGCGGGGATCGGCTGACGATTGACGAGCAGGACGGAGATTTGGTCGTTGTCCGCAATCAGGAAATTCCCGCACAGGCCTGAGACCGTTTCTGACGCATTTTGCAAGTTCCGTACGGGGCTTGCAAAATGCGTCTTTGTTTTTGCAGCGGGGGTTTTCACTCCATTCGCAACATGGTAAACTTTGAGTAATTCAATACAGAAGGAGTCCGTATGGCGAAGGCGAAAACAAAGTTTTGCTGCAGTGAATGCGGGTATGAAACACCCAAATGGCTGGGCAAATGTCCAGGCTGCCAATCTTGGAACAGCTTTGTGGAAGAGTTAGAAACTGTAGTGAAAACGCAAGGCATGAATTCCTCCATTACACGAACCAGGGAGAAGGCCACTTCCATCGTCCAGATCGAGAGCGGACGCGAGCCTCGAATATTGCTTCAAAATCGGGAGTTAAACCGGGTATTGGGGGGCGGAATCGTTCCCGGTTCCTTGATTTTGGTAGGTGGCGACCCCGGGATCGGCAAGTCTACTCTTCTTCTGCAAACTTCCCATGAGCTTACCCTTAAGGGGCTGAAGGTGCTTTATATTTCCGGAGAAGAATCTGCACGCCAGACCAAATTAAGAGCAGACCGGCTTCGGGCATTGTCCGAATCGCTGTTTGTCCTGTGCGAAACCAATCTGGAAATTATTGAAGAAGCGATTGAGGATTTATCTCCCGATTTCCTGGTTATGGATTCCATCCAAACGGTTTATCATCCGGGCATCACGTCAGCTCCCGGAAGCGTATCGCAGGTCCGCGAATGCACCGGTCATTTTATGCGCATAGCTAAGGTGAAGGGGATTGCCATCGTTTTGGTAGGCCATGTCACCAAAGAAGGGGCAATTGCCGGTCCCCGCCTGCTGGAACATATGGTTGACTGTGTTCTTTATTTTGAGGGAGAACGGCATCATTCCTATCGCCTGCTTCGCGCGGTCAAGAATCGTTTCGGCTCCACGAACGAGATCGGAATTTTTGAAATGAATGAGAACGGTCTGAAGGAAGTGGGCAATCCTTCGGAGCTTTTTTTGTCGGAAAGACCGCTTGGTGTTGCGGGCTCCACCGTCCTGGCGAGCATGGAAGGAACCCGCCCGGTGCTTGTGGAACTGCAGGCGCTGGTTTCCTCCACCAATTTCCCCAGCCCGCGACGGATGTGTACGGGGATCGATTACAACCGGTTGTCCTTGATTATTGCGGTTCTGGAAAAAAGAGTGGGACTCTTTTTGCAAAATCAGGATGCCTATTTGAACGTGGCCGGAGGGGTTAAATTGGATGAGCCGGCTGTGGACCTGGCGGCAGCGGTCAGCATTACCTCCAGCTTTCGCGATCAGCCGACCCGACCCTTCGATGTCGTTTTCGGGGAAATCGGTCTGACTGGAGAGGTGCGCGCGGTTTCCCGTGTCGACCAAAGGGTAAGGGAAGCGCAGAAATTGGGGTTTAAAAGGGTGATTCTCCCGGAAAAAAGTCTGAAAGGCTGGCATCCTCCCGAAGGGATTGAAGTTATCGGCGTAAGTACAGTATCCGAAGCACTTTCCGTCGCGTTGGGCTGACCGTCGGAATTTTCGAGAAAAACGAACTAGGCAAGTATCGGGGGGAACAATATTGAAAGAGGAAAGCAATCGTGATGTCATGAGTGAAATTTTGAAGATGGTGGCACCGGGGACCGCTTTCCGCGAAGGCCTGGAAAATGTGCTGCGGGCAAAAACCGGTGCACTGATCGTGGTCGGCTACAGTCCTGAAGTGATGGAAATCGTTGATGGGGGATTCTCGATCAACTGTGATTTTTCACCCAATTATTTGTATGAATTGGCCAAAATGGACGGGGCGTTGATTTTGAGTGAAGACTTGAAACGCATTTTATATGCCAACACCCAGCTGATCCCCGATTCTTCCATTTCCTCCAATGAAACGGGGATCCGCCACCGGACGGCGGAACGGGTGGCCAAACAGACCTCCAAACTGGTTATTTCCATTTCACAGCGAAGGAATATCATCACCCTGTATCAAGGGAATTTAAGATATACGCTGAAAGATATCGGGGTTATTCTGACAAAGGCCAATCAGGCCATTCAAACACTGGAAAAATACAAGGTGGTTTTGGAACAAAGCCTGACCAATTTGGCGGCATCGGAATTTGAGGAGCTGGTTACCCTGCATGATGTGGCCAATGTTATTCAACGGGTCGAGATGGTCCTGCGGGTTAAGGCCGAAATTAAAAAATACATCAATGAATTGGGAACGGAAGGAAGGCTGATCAGCATGCAGCTGGTAGAGCTGGTCGGGAATACCGAACAGGAGGCTTTGTTCTTGCTGAAAGACTACGCCAAGGATCCCAGTGACGAAAAAATCAAAGAGATCCAAAATTCCCTGAAAAAACTCGGCAACGACGAGCTTTTAGAGCAGCACAACATCGTGAGGCTCCTCGGGTATTCGATTACCAGCGCGTTGATGGAAGAACCGGTTGCCCCGCGAGGCTACCGCATCCTTCATAAAATTCCCAAGCTTCCTTCTGTTATCATTTCGAATCTTGTGGAGAAATTTAAATTTCTTCCCCATGTGATGATGGCGACGATTGAGGAGCTGGACGAAGTGGACGGAATCGGAGAGGTCCGGGCCAGGGCCATAAAGGATGGGCTCAAACGGATCCAGGAGCAGGTATTTGTTGACAGACATATATAATTTGCATACAATCAAAAGGTAATCGAATATAATGAAGTGGGAATAGGGTAAAGTAAACTTAGAGGTGGACAATATATGCTGACAAAGTCTCTTCCCAGCGTTTTTACCGTAGGTAATTTGTTTCTGGGAATACTTGCAATCATTCTCGTCTTCAACGAGAGGCCCGAATACGCTGCGATCATGGTTATTGTAGCCATGTTGATGGACGGATTGGACGGGAGGGTGGCGCGGGCCCTGAATGCCCAGAGCGAATTCGGCAAAGAGCTGGATTCCCTGTCCGATGTCATTTCCTTCGGCGTTGCCCCGGCATTCATCATGTATGTAGTTGCCTTCAGCGGCATAAATGAAGCGGCAGCATGGATTGTCACAGCGATTTTTCCGATTTGCGGCGCCCTTCGTTTGGCCCGTTTTAACGTTATCGATGGAATTCCCGGTTATTTCGTCGGCCTTCCGATTCCGGCTGCCGGCGGAGTGCTTTGTACATTAGCCTTGTTCCATAAAGACATCCCATCCATCGTGCTTCTGATCAGCACGTTAATTTTATCCTATCTTATGGTCAGCACCATCAAATATCCCAGCTTCAAAAAAGTTGGCGTACCGAAGGCGGCTTACTGGATTTTGCCCCTTGTTATTGCGCTTGCCGTAATCCTCGCCATCGTGTTCCCCGGAACACTGTCCAAGCTGCTGTTCATTCCGCTTGTCTTGTATGCGCTCTACGGCTTAAAAAAAAACGTTAACCGTCTCTTCCGGCGAAGCAAGCGCCGGTTGGAAGAAGAGAATGCCAATCGGCATACGCACCAGTTTTGATCCTGATAAGGCCTGAAACAAAAAACATCCTCTGCTCTGAAGGAAGAGCGGCGGATGTTTTTTTCGTCATCAGGAAAGATTGAAAAAACCAAGCGTTGAACAGCGCGTGGATTCTTCTTCTACGATGTAATCCAAGTGGAGATCCAGCACATTGCATAAGGCGGACAAGTAAAACAGGTTGCGTCCCATCTCGGCGTTGACGGCTTCCCGGCAATTTTCGCAGAGTTGTCCTTTCATGTGGGTACCCAATACGGAACGGGCTTGCTCAATCGTCATGTCGGCTGTATAGGGCTGCTTGCCGGCATTGACTTCGATACAGCCGCACTCGGTAATCGCCTTGACGACGGAACGATTGACGGCTCCGTTCGACTGCTGGTATTTCGAAAGAATATCAAGCAAACTGCGGTGCCGAAGCAGTAGTTCGCCAACTTGTTCCTGGAATTGCTGCAAAGAGATTGAGCCCATTCCATTCACCTCGAAATGTTTTTGTTTTCCATCCACATTATAACGGACGGTCCAAGCGAATTCAATTTTAAAAAAAATGCCGGGCCGAAGGTTAGTAATCCATTTTTTGGTTCATAATTGTGATAGGGCAAATTGCTAAGCTTTTATGGAGGTGATTGAATGATCAAAAGAACGATCCAAGCATTATGTGCTATTGTCGGCGGCGTGGTCGCTTATTTATGGAGCCCGGAGATTGCAAGGCCTTTTCTTCATGTCATGAATATGGAAACGGAGACGGACATCGGGGGATTCGCCTATGTGATGATGGCTGCGGGTGCGATTCTCCTGTTTTTTGTACCACCGTGGCTTGCCGTACTCTGCGCCGGAATGATTCGCCGCAGTGAAGCCAGTTTGTCCCGATGGCCGATGGCCGATCTGGTGGCAGCAATTCTCGGTCTCATTGCGGGGCTTGTCATATCCGCGCTGCTGTTTCCATCCCTGCCGAAAATCAACGGTTTGGAGTGGCTGCTGCCTTTGCTTCTTTCGACGATATTGGGAACGGTCGGTTTTCGGCTCGGCTTCGCCAAAAAGGAGGAACTGCTTACCCTTCTGTTTCGCAAAACGCAGGAGATTCCTTCCGATGAAGCGGCCTCCGGATTTGAAGAACACAAAATACTGGATACCAGCGTGATTATCGACGGACGAATTGCCGACATCTGTAAAACCGGCTTTATTGAAGGGACGTTGGTCATCCCGGAATTTGTGCTGGAAGAACTGCAGCATATTGCCGATTCTTCGGATTTGCTGAAACGAAACCGCGGCCGGCGCGGACTCGATATCCTGAACAAGATTCAGAAGGAACTGGATGTCCGCGTACTGATCTACGAAGGGGATTTTGAGGAAATTTCCGAAGTGGACAGCAAGCTCGTCAAGCTGGCCAAGGTATTGCGCGGAAAAGTGTTGACGAACGATTTCAACCTGAACAAAGTGTGCGAGCTTCAGGGGGTCTCCGTGCTGAACATCAACGATCTGGCAAATGCCGTAAAGCCGGTCGTTCTCCCGGGAGAAGAAATTCTTGTGCAGGTTATCAAGGACGGCAAGGAGTACGGGCAAGGCGTCGCTTATCTGGATGACGGAACAATGATTGTGGTCGAAGGCGGGCGGGAATTTATTGGGACATCGCTGGATGTTCTGGTGACCAGCGTCCTGCAGACTTCGGCCGGACGAATGATCTTTGCCAAGCCGAAATTATTGGAAAAAGCCCTCTAAAACGTTTATGATAGAAGAGATCCTTGGATCTTCATCCTAATCGTCAGCGAGGCGGGAAAGTGGAAACAACAGGCGCAGTGATTGTGGCGGCCGGCAGAGGAAGCCGGATGGGGACACGCGAAAGCAAGCAGTTCCTGCCGCTCCGGGGCAAGCCGGTATTGGCCTTGACCGTGGAATTGTTTGAACGAATAAAGGAAATCGAAGAGATTGTCCTGGTTGTGGGCGAACAGGATTGTTCCCGCTGCGAGGCCTATGCGCAGACATACGGCTGGCGCAAAGTACGCCGTATAATGGCAGGAGGAGCGGAACGGCAGGATTCGGTATATCGGGGTCTTCAGGGACTCTCTCCGGGGGTGGATTGGGTCTTGATCCATGACGGTGTCCGCCCGTTCGTTACTCCCGAGAAAATAAAAAGCTGCCGGGAAGCGGCATTGACATACGGAGCGGCGGTTTTGGCCGTTCAAACCAAGGATACGATCAAACTGGTCGACGATACGGGCAGGATTGTATCCACTCCGGATCGGCGAAGCTTGTGGGCTGTTCAGACGCCACAGGCTTTTCGCCTTTCCTTGATCAGGGAAGCCCATGAACGGGCCCGGGCCGCACAATTCACGGGAACCGACGATGCGACCCTGGTCGAACGCATGGGGCATCCGGTTCAGATCGTGGAAGGGGATTACCGCAATATCAAGCTGACGACCCAAGAGGATCTGCTCTGGGCGACTTGGCTTCTCGAACATGGGGAGGGAAATTAGCATGATACGGGTCGGACAAGGGTTCGACGTTCATCAATTGGCGGAGGGCAGACCATGCATAATTGGCGGAGTCCGCATTCCTTACGAGAAAGGGCTTGTCGGGCACTCGGACGCCGACGTTCTGCTTCACGCCATCAGCGATGCGATTTTGGGTGCGCTGGGCCTTGGCGATATCGGGAAACATTTTCCCGATACGGATATGAAGTACAAGGACGCCGACAGTCTGGAACTGCTGCGCACCGTATGGGGGTTTGCCCGGCAAGCCGGATACCGTCTTGGCAATGCCGATGCGACCATTATCGCCCAGAAACCCAAAATGGCACCCTATATCCCGGAGATGGTCCGGAACATCGCCGATGCGCTGGAAACGGAGGAGCCGGCGGTCAATATCAAAGCAACGACAACCGAACAGCTGGGTTTTACCGGACGCGGGGAAGGAATCGCGGCGCAGGCCGTTGTCTGTTTGACAAGGAATATGCTATCATAACTAGTATTATTTTCGGTTAGAGAGGATGTCGCGTTATGACATTACGCGTTCGTTACGCACCCAGTCCGACCGGACATCTCCACATTGGCGGGGCCCGCACCGCGCTCTTTGATTATTTGCTGGCGCGAAATCAAGGCGGCCGGTTTGTGATCCGCTTTGAAGATACAGATCAGGCCCGGCATGTGGAATCGGGGATTGAAAGCCAGCTGAACGGGCTGAAATGGCTCGGAGTGGACTGGGATGAAAGTGTGGACGTCGGCGGTCCTTACGCCCCTTACCGCCAGACCGAACGCTTGCAGTTATACGAACCGTATACGGAACAGCTGCTGCGCCAGGGGAACGCTTACCGGTGTTACTGTACGGAGGAGGAACTGGAAGCGGAGCGGGAAGCCCAGGAAGCGCGCGGGGAAACGCCCCGCTATTCGGGAAAATGCCGCCACTTGACGCCGGAACAGCGGGCCCGTTACGAGGCAGAAGGCCGCAAACCGTCCATACGTTTTCTCGTGCCGTCTGATCGGACACTGTCATTTCATGACCGGGTGCGCGGCCGGGTGGAATTCGATTCGAATGGCATCGGCGATTTCATTATCGTTCGGCCGGACGGGATTCCCACCTACAATTTTGCTGTCGTTCTGGACGATCATCTGATGGACATTACCCTGGTCATCCGCGGGGAGGAGCATTTGTCCAACACCCCCCGCCAGATGCTGATTTACGAAGCTTTGGGCTGGTCCATGCCGGAATTCGCCCATATCTCCCTGATTCTGAATCAGGACCGCAAAAAAATGAGCAAACGGGACGAATCAATCATTCAATTTATCGACCAGTACAGGGAGCTGGGCTATTTGCCGGAAGCCGTGATGAATTTTATCGTTCTGCTCGGATGGTCCCCCAAAGGGGAGGAAGAAA
>Ga0310827_101473_pt1 | contig 12208 bp, 11 predicted proteins | sample WT_ome_2_FD_201309 | JGI IMG/M metagenome (GOLD analysis project Ga0310827, IMG submission 201309) | Sorghum-adapted microbial communities enriched on wild type (WT) sorghum from Joint BioEnergy Institute, Emeryville, California, United... ... | reverse complement strand
CGGCCGTTACCTTTTCATTGTAGGCTGTCCGGGCTGCTCCCCACCATGCAACAATCTTGCCTTTCGTTGCCCTTTCCGGCCATTTCGCGGACAAAAAAACAACCCGACCTGAAAAGATCGGGTTGTTTTTTATGGAATAAGGCGGGATCAGGACAGATTGATGGTGCGGATCTTCTCCGGATCGACCTTCGGCTTGCGGCCTTCGGTCAGCAGGCCGGTCGTCTACTGCTGCACGTCCGTGATCTACGTGTGGCAATAGCCGTCAGATAGGCGTGGATTTGATTGCGCTCGTCATCTTGCTGTAGCGCTCGATGAACTCCTCCTCGTTCTTGACGTGGTTGCCGTAGCCCCGACCCCTGTCCGTCGTGAAGGCAACGCCGCCGTATTCGCTGATGATGACCGGCTGGCTGCGTTATTCGTACGCTCGCGCGAAGGCGTAGCGGTCGTTGTTGAACGGCATGCGTCGTCCCGCAGGCTATACCGCGCCAAGAAGCGTACCCCGTACTTTTCGTAATCGTGAAGCGCGATAATGTCTGACAAGGTGTGCTCCCAGCCGTCGTTCACCACGGACGGGCGATACTGATCGAACGCCTTGGTCAGATGATAGATCGACTCGGTAAAATGTCCAAAAGCCTGCTGTTCTTCCGGCTGCAATCCCAGCTGCACGAGAGCGGCTACCAGACGTTCATCCGGGTGACGAAAGACAAGATGGAGAAGGAGATCGAGGAGATCTCCGGCTGTTCGGCGTCCGCGGCTTCGTCATCTTTCCCGTCATGGAGAAGCACTACAACGAGGAAATTCTAAAGCTCAGCCTGGACATGAAGCCGCACGTGCTCGTCGACAGATATTTGCCAAACATTACGAACAGCAGCGTGACGTTAGAGAATTTCCAGGGCACGTTGAAAGCGTGCTCGCCCGCCTCACGTACGCCGCCCTGGGCGAAATGGGCCGGCGGGTGCCGCAGGACGTGGAGCTCATCTCGTTCGACGATTCGAAGCTCCCCTTCGTGCCGTATATCCAGCAGGACATCGACACCATCGCGTACAAAGCCGTCGAGCTTATCATCGAGCAGATGGAAGGCACGTACGTCCCGCGCCGCAAGACGGTGCCGGTCAAGTTCGCGGCGGATGTGGGGTATCCGACGCCGGAGGGGTTTGTGACACTGGTGTTTAAACAGCAACACAACAACCGGCAGAATCATGAGGAACTGCCAGCGGTATTTAAATAGTCTTCCCATCGTCTCCCCCTTCGCGTTTTATAGCGGGAATTCGCGAAGGGAGTCGATCATACAACAACGATTAGATTTTAATCGTTATGATTAGTTATGTGCAGGGGGAGAAGAAAAGGCCCGATCCGTGGGATCGGGTTGAAATGGAGCCGTGTCGACTTTGGATGATTCTATTATTGCATATTTTGAGGCATATTTTTGAGCAAGTAATGTGTCAACACGTTTTGATACAGCTGTTTCCAGTGACCATTGTCTTTCCCTACAGCTGCAGGATTATGTCCCAATGTTCGACTACGTTCAACCGTCTCGCTAACTAAGTCCTTTCCAATTTCCTCAAAATAATCAAATGGATTCACATCTGGCTTCCATTGATAAACCCCATCTTTTTCATGTAGCAATGCTCTAAATGCTCCGAGTATTGGATATATAAATCCTTTTGGAGAACGATATTCCAACTGATACTGATAGAATTTTGATTTTGACGAAACGACTTCCACACCTTTTACTCTTCCATAAGCTCCTGACACATGAGCTTCCCTATATTTTCTTTCCATCTTACTCTCAATATGATCATGAAGTTTGAAGATATCAACCATTACATTGCGCATCTTATAGTACGGATTTTCCCTTTGGTTGCCTTTTTCTTTTTGATTCCTATCGTACGTCTCTATGTACGCTTTTATGCAAGAAGCCCTCCCGCTAAAAGCAGTTACAGGCATAGAATTCAGATCAGGGAAAAGGTCAAGATTAAACATATACAAAATGGAGAGAATCTCAGCTATATCTATTGGCTTATCATCATTTTCTTTATAAGCAATTGAATCCGCAAATGGTTCATTCCTTATTGTTTGTTTAATAATTTCATCAAATTTATCCTTTAATTCCGCAATTGAAGTTTCTTGAACCTGCACAGAGGTATTTCTTGCAGCTGCCACATCCTCGAAAATGTCCTCAATTCCAGTTAATATTTCAATTTTTACAAATTGCTTTACTTGAGAATCGATTTGGTTTCGATTCTCTAGAATAATCTTATATGTGTGCCCTCCATCTACATTTCCGTGAACATTCTCATCGTCAAAAAGTATAGTTATTTCAGAGTTAATATTATCAAACTTCACTTCTTTTGCTGACAACAACATTCCACGATTAAGAAGAAAGAATTGGCTGTTCCTCCCAGTCAATCCCTCACGAATTTTCGCTGCAACTTTCGTGCGTAAATTTTGCTCACGAGGATTTGTTTTCATAGGAATGTTATCAGGAACTTCTCTTACATCAGCAATTACTATAAACATTTCAGGTGACTTTTTGTTATTGTCCCGATTAAATGGCCCATAGGGATTAGGAATCTTTCGCAAACTTTCGACTTTCATTCTTACTTTCATCATTTTGAATCATCTCCTGTCATCAGCTGATCACCAATTTGTGATAGCCTTTATATTTTCATCATCAAAATATCAAATCTACAATCCGATATTCTACCCATTATAGTGTGTGTTTATATTTATTATGTGTTTGTCTTTTTATAATAACTTTGGTGATTCCTAAATGTATTTTGACGATCAAAAATTTCTTGAACGTTTAGGTCAAGCTATACGAACCGAAAGAAAACGAAATGGATACACTCAAGAAGAGCTTGCATATAACGCAGGAATACATAAGAATTTTGTGGGATTACTTGAAAGAGGAAAACGAGCCCCCACCATCATTACAATGCAAAAACTTTGTTCCGTATTTGGTATAAGTCTGGGTGATTTCTTCCAGCAAAATAACATGTAGACAATAAATCCTCCGCACAAAACTGCGGAGGGATAATCGTTTAAATTCGTTATAAATTATTAATTACCTCTAATTCTTTAAGCTCAATATCTGCTGATAATGTTATCCTTAATGTTGACCGTATCTCGTTCTCGGTTTTGCCGATCGCTTGAAGTACATGGCTTGGTTTCGTAGAACTACATGCTGAGCCAGTGGATAATGCTATTCGATCGGAATGTTTGATAATAAACCTTTGATTATTAACACCCTTTATCAAGAAATTGAGGATTCCTGGTATTTTATTTTTACTGTCACTGTTAAATACGACTTGATCCCCAAACTTCGAGATTAGTAGGTCTCTACATCTCTTTTCAAGTTGAGTCAATTTACTTATATTTCTATCTATATCCCTTGCCGCAATTTCTGCAGCCTTTCCAATTCCAACAATATTGTGAACTGCAAGTGTTCCACTTCGATATTCAAATTCTTGTCCTCCTCCATGGAGAAGCGGTGTTATTTTGGTCCTCTTACCAATATTATCCTTCCGTATTACGGCGACCCCTACTCCTTTTGGTCCATGGATTTTATGACCAGAAAAACTGAGAAATCTAACTCCTTTTAGCCTCGACAAATTAAATTTAACTTTTCCAATAATTTGCGTTGCATCAGTATGAAACATGATATTTTTTTCTTCGCAAACCATTGATATTTTTTCAATGTCGTTCAATGAACCTAATTCATTGTTTCCCCATAATAGTGTAACTAAAATAGGTGGCTCGCTGTGAATTGCTGATAAAAGATCTTCAATCAATATTCTTCCATATTTATCAACATCAAGATAGGTTATTTTGTAGCCTATACGTTCGAGGAACCTACAAGTTTCAAGTACCGAGGGATGTTCTGTTTTTGATGTTATTATGTGCTTTCCATTGTTACTATAATAATGAGCTACACCCTTTATTATCATATTATTGCTTTCTGTAGCTCCGCTCGTAAATACCACCTCATCTGGCTCACACCCGACCAAAGCCGCAACACTTTCTCTTGCTTCATTAACAGCCCTTTTTGCATTTTCGGCTAATGTGTAATATTTGCTCGAAGGGTTTCCATATTCCTCTTGTAAGTAAGGAAGCATAGCTTGAAAAACTTCATCATGAACTCTTGTAGTAGCGCTATTATCAAGATACAACATAATAAATCATCCTTGTTCATACATAATCAAATTTCTCACTAAGTTTTCTGTATTTTTTGCGTATTTATATTCATTACTCAGCAATTTAATCCCTCGCTCAAGATGTGCATTAAATAATGATGGAAAATATTCTTCGTCAGTAATTTCACGTCCAGCATGTTGTGCAATTAAGGCCTTATATATATAGTCATATTCACCTGTTAAAGTATCTCGATTGAATTCCTTTCCACTACGATCAGAACTTTCATACGGCTGGGAAGGATCTCTTGAAATTGAAAGAGATACCGCAATCCTCGCCAGAATATTGGGGGTAATCTTTGTAGCTGAATACAAATCCATTATAGTCATCTCAACAAACTTTGAAGTTCTTAACTGAAACTTCACTACCATCACCTTCATAAAGTCAAGTAATCAAAATACTTGTTCTTTTCATACTTCGCTGATTCAGTATTGGCCGAATCATTTATCAACGTTCCAGCAGATGATATATAGGGGGCTATCATGTTAATTTGCGGGAGATCAATTTCTGTGTCGGTCGAGAGAATGATGACTTGCTCCCCACATTCCGGAATAAACTTCGTCAAAACGTTACCTTTATGATTTTGGTCAAGTCTTCCTAATAAAGTGTCGAATACAAATGGAATCTTTTTTCCAGACACTTTGACAATGGACCAAATCAAGGAAAGAAGCAATATTTGCTTCTCACCCGCTGAGAGCATAGCTTTATCAATGACAGTATCGTTTGCTGAATACAATGCAACATCAAATGTGACTGGATTAATAACAATTCGTTTAATGTAATTTTCTTTTCGCAGCAATAGTCTTAACATAGACAATGCATGAGATTGCACTTGTTCCATTTTATCCTCAAGTTGAACCCTAATAAATTCACTGCTTACACTTCCTATCTTTTCTATGTTTTTCAACGTAGTTTGGTCTTTATAGGCGGCTAACATTTTTTGCTCTAATTGTTCCTGCTCTTTTTGCTTATCAGTCAATTGGAGATTTAGAGCTTCTAGTTCAGATTGTAACTTACTCATCTTCAAACTAGCTTCAAAAAGAGCTTTTGATAGCTGTTGAATTTGATTTGTTATTTCATGAAACTCAGAGTTGGTATCATTAATTTCGATTTTCTTCCTAAGTTCCTGAATCTGTAACAGGAGTTCATTGCTTCGCGCAAACGAGGTAAGAACTTGATTAATGTTCAATTGGTCCAATGAGTTAATTACTGATTGAACTTGACTTCTTTGATAGAAAGAAGCACGGTGTATCGGTCGAACTCCATTCGGTTTAATGAATTCCAACAACTGCTTCAGCAATTGCTTTCCATGTTCACCAGGTTCATTTATCAAGTTGGACTTTCTAAGTAATTCGTCCATGTGATGTGAAGTCAGTCTGGAAGAAAAATACTCGAAAACATCGTACTGTTGTTCACGCTCCATTTGATCGGCGATTCTATTAAGTTTTTCTCTAACGATGTATAAAGGAAGCATACCGGTTATAAACACTTTAATTTGCTCGGAAACTTCTTTTCTTTTTTGCTCCAAGGCAAGTATCTCACTTAAAATTTTTTCTCGCTCTTCCTGTACCAATCCACCATAAATCGAAAAATACCTTTTTAAATTTTCAATTTCATCTTGCAGTTCTTTAATCTCTTGACTTTGCTTGTCAACTTGTTTTTCTAGCATTAATTTTCTCGTGCAACTTCTTTCAACATCCTGTATAACTTGCTCATACTTCTTGTATATTTGAGGATCATGCCTTCCGATCAACTGCTTTCTGATTGTATCTATATCCTTATTTAAATTGATAAACAACTCAATATTAAACAGTACATAAGAGCTTTCTTTTAAGTAATCTGAAATCATATTTTCTGTAATTATTCTCGAGATAGTCTCCCCATCAAATAAGCACAGTTCAAATAGCCTGGGAGGGAACACTCGATTGATCTTGGTCTGAATGATATCCGTTTCTTTGAGATCATCAATTAAAACGCCATCTTTAATTATCGAGAAGTGTTCCTTGACCTGTATTCCCGAAGGATACCATTGTCTCTTAAAAGTATATACTGATCTCTTCAAGTCTTCGACAAATTCAAACTCAAGGAATACTTGGTAAATACTCTCGTTATTCGAAAGAGCTGCTCGGTTGAGTATTGAATAGATTTTCTTTTGGTATCCTTCGCTTTCAGATTTGTAGCCATATGCAAATGGACCATATAGTGCAATACGTATAGCTTCTAATATTGTGGTTTTTCCCGCCCCATTCTTCCCACCGATTAGAACGATGCTTTTATGATCCTTTACATCAAAGTGAAATTCATGTTTCGAAAAATAAGCCCCAAAATTTCTCAAAACCAGTTTGCGAAAAAGCATAATATCTATCCTCTCAAGTCATAAGTGGAGCCAATCTTGATTTAAGGTTTGCTCAATCTCTTGTAAAATCCCTTTTCTAAGCTTCAGACTATAATAGCTTTGTTCGGTTCTAATTAGTTTCTTCATTAATGACTCGCTAACATTCATTTCATCACAAAGACTGCGAAGAAGTGTTGCTTGCTCTTCGTTTAATACAGGATGGTCGTCAATTTCCCATACCACTTCTTTTCCGATCAACTCTTTGTATAATTTTGGTATCCGATCTTCAAAATCCCCATCGGATCTCCAAAACCGACGAATTGCTTTTAACTCTTCGATCGTGATCAATTCAAATTCAGGGTCATTCTTTAACTCCTGTACTTTTCTTTGAGTTTCCAATAACTCACGAAGAATCATTTCTCTGGCTTTTAGTGTGAAAGGCCCTAGCCCAAGTTGTTTATAGTTCCCTCTTCCATCTACAACCAGAAGATTTAATTCCTCTACAATGGACAAATCAATCTTATTTTCCGCAAGATAATTTCCGAGCTCTGATTCTGGCACTATATCATACTTTGATATGTCATCTCCAAGATCTTCTTTATTCACGTGAGTAAGATAAACTTGGCCCTTCATACGCTGCTTCTGTCTATATTCTCGTATCTCACGGTATTGAGCCAAATTGTTTCGGAAGATAAGCAAAGGTTCTAGCCACTCATGACCACTTTCAATAAAACCAATAAGTGCTTTATCTTTCTTTACAACAGTGCAAACCCAACATCCAAAACGACTATTCCCACATGATCCAGCACTTTCTTTGATTTCTTTATCAACCATGAGTGGGCATTCCGAATTTGAACTATCATACAAATCTCTTAAGTCATGATTATTCCCCCCCCATGGTGATGGGTAAGCTTCATCCAATAAATAGTCCCAGACATCATCTATCGTAAAATTCCGAATTGGAGCATAAACATAAGCATTAGGAAGTGTTGAGTGCCTCATCAATATTTTTCCTTCAAAGGTATGGGCCCTCAATACTTGGTCCCTAGTACTACTTTCATTGTCACGAACACCTAAGACCATTACCACCTCCCCATATTCAGACACTTTGTCAAGAATAAAACGATTTGCCGGGTCAATCTTTAATCGGTCTGTACACCAACGGAATTTCTGACGCGGGGGAGGATAGCCTTTACCAATAAGGAAAGCCCAGAAGGAATTGTCTTTTTCAGGCTGAACTTTATGACACTCAATAGGAAGCCCAAGTTCATGGGCTTTAATTTGAATAAGTTGTAATGTTTTTTCAATAGATGAGATGATTAGCGGAGTCTCTACACCAGTGTCCGAGGAAATTACATAAACACGTTTATGTAATTGTTCTTTTCGTAATTCAGACAATGCTTCAAAAACAAGCTGTACAACTACAGTAGAGTCTTTCCCACCGCTATAACCAACGACCCATGGCCGTGAATCCGATAAATATACATCCTTAATTTGCTCTTTGGTTTTTCTTATCTTTTCATGATCAACAATGCTGTACATATATCAGACGTCACCAACCTGTAAGAATTTCTCTAATTCCAATTCATCTGAAGTTAAAGGTAAATTGAGATTCATTTTAATCATATTCGCAGTCAATTGGATTGTTTGGCTGTTTTTATTAATTCGACCTGTAGGAGAAAATGCTCTTCCCATCCATGATTCTTTATTGCTTTTACTCCAATCAACCAAAGTCAATTTTTTCACAAAAGTCTTCCATTCAGAAGGATAGTTTTGAAATAAGAATCCTCCAACAATTCCAATTGCCTCAAGAAATATGCCATGAGCAACTATATAATTTGCTCTTAATTCCACTGGTGAAAGTTCTTTCTTCATCACAAGCTTCCATTCGTTAATTGAATCAGTTAGTAATGTCCAAAATTGTCTTAAAAACTCTTGTTCTTGTCCAGATATGGGTTGCCCCTTTTTCTTATTGATTAATCTACTATTTGTATTGAAAATTTGATTAAGCGTAAAAATTCTTGGAGAAAATTTGGGTAATGACACTTTTTCTTTGTCTGTGTATCTCTCCAGCAAAGGTATATCTGAAACAATCTGTTTAGTAATATTTGCGAGCTGATCTCGATGATCATAGAGAATTCCAATAGAGGTAGTAGTATTTACTGCATGCCTATTAAGGTCTGCAAACATCTGCTGAGCTCTTTTCAACCCAATATCTTTAAAAATAACGACCGAAATTGTTTCATCGCCCAATTCAGGTGATACTTTTAACGCTTCCTCTATGGCAGCTTTTCGGTGTTGACCATCATTTATTAAAAGCTTTGAATCGAGTGAAATAAAAAGTTTTCCAATGTCTTTATATTGAGGCTCGTTCGAAAAAGGTATAAATTCCATGTCTCCATCTAACGACACAGTGATTGATGAAAAACAGTAATCATTGGGATTGTTTAGTATATAACTTGCGATATCAGGAATTCTACTTTTATTTATAATTCTCTGAGCACGATACTCGGGCGGCAAATAATCTTCTTCAGATTCGGACAATAATCGAGGAATTAGTTTTAGAGGAAACATAACTACATAATATTCTTGCTTTGCTTGAATCCCTCTTATTGCGGGCAAGCTTGTTACAAAACTCGTATCCAACAGCCACACCCCAATTACGCACGTAAACTTTGATAAATATAATATAATATATCTTGATTTAAAATGGAATTCATAATTCATAACTTAAAACTAGGAAACAACGTTTAATGAGGAGAATCTTATTCTGTGTCAATTACCAGAGAGCACGATAAAAGAATGCTTTAACGCACGAAAATTACTATAGACAAATTTTAGAAAATGAGTCTACTAACTTTTACGGGGCAACCTTGTGCATCAACGATAGCATGCACGATGAAAATGGAGCAGAATTTCTTAGGCGGTTTCTAAGAGTTACTGAGACCAAGATAATAATTGAACATAAAAAAATTTTTATAGAAAATTTGGGGTGAGAAAGAACCCATAGAATTACAGCTTTAATAGAAAACTTCCCTTATTAATGTAAAAAGTGTGAAGTTATTTTTTATCAATAAAGAAGATCGCCCTTATCCTACATACGAAGAACTGGCGATCTTCCTTATCAACACTAAAACAAATTCACATTTCAGTCTCACTGAATGTCGGAAAATATCTGTAGTTTCTTGCATACTTTATTATGTCTTCATTACTTACACCAGGTAGCTTGACCTTATCAAGCTCATTTGGTAGTTGTGAGTCTAGATCTCTTATTTCTTTGTAAGTTAAGCTTGGGACCTCAATATCATAAAATTCATCTCCCATACGAATATATGGCAATCTATCGAAACCGCATTTCAAAAATTTTCCATGTTCCCCTAGCTCATAGAATATTCCGCCAAATGTCAGCATTCTAGCCCCGTCAGAATAGCGGAAATTGTAAAGTTGGTGAAATATAAATTTGTTAGAATTAGCTCTTGGGTAATTTCTTATTTCAATTGTATCGTTTATTTGGGTCTTAATAATATTTCGTATTGCTGCAGCCGCATTCCAACCTTCAAGATCTGCATCAATTAAATGGTTAGGCATTCTATCTTCTAGATCTTTTTTCATTACGTTTAAGGCTTGCCCTGGTCTATAGTGCACATTAACTGATATTACAACAATCGAACCTGACATAAGATTTGTAAAAATCGTATCAAGATCTTCGAGCACTTGTAGGTTTACATGTCCATCGTAATCTAACCAAACGATACTTTTGTAGTCCCAAGGAAGTTCAGGCAGTACTTCAGTAGATAACCCGTATTCCATTTGGATACATCTAAATGGTTTATTAAATTCGAACCTTTCTTTATTATCAGCATCTTTTTCAATGCTAATCATATTTGTAATTCCTAAGTATCTGTGTACTAATATAAAATCTGAAAAAAACGGTGAGCCAAAACCGATATATCTGTATGTTTCAAGTGCTGCAAATTCTTCAAGTTTTCTAAATGATTCGCAAAGCATTTTCCGCTCGATTGACTTTGCAGGTCGAATACTGTAGTTTATTCTTTCATAGCTCGACTTTGTAGTCTGTATCATTCCCTGCACTCCAATCGATAGAAATATTCAAACGTCCTCTCTCCGACTTCTTTCAGAGTTGAAACCCCTAATACCGATTTAACTTTCTCGATTTCACTTATGGGTTTATTATATTGAATACGCTGGGTATTTGGTTTTCTTACCACTACTAATTTGGGAGCTTGAAATTTCGAACTCAACTCATTAATGTTAATTTCTGATATTTTTTTTGTAGGCAGTCCTTTTAATAGCTCATAATAACTTTGCACTGCCTCGTATTCCGAGTCATTATAATCATCCTCCGAATAAGGATTGTCCTTTATTTTTTTGAGAAAATCTGTTACAGGCTTCATCATATTTATCATTTTTTGGCGTACATACCTATAAAGTTTTGAATCCATATCAATTCCATTTTTTGTTGTGTTCCAAGGCAACAAAAGTGAATTGTCAGCATCAAAGAATACATAGCCCCTAAACATAGCATAACTATTGTGATACAGTGGATGGCCGTCCCCCCATCCTGTCAATTGCGTTCTATCTGCCTCCACTAACAATCTACCATTGCAATAAATATACCATCCTGCTTCTCGAGGATATCCCGTTTTACTTATACCAGTATATATTCTTACCAGCACATCGTTTATCATTTCCTCATAATAAGCAGGCTTTATTTGCTCCGAGTAAAAAAGTTCAGCAGGGACAGGTACCAAATCATATCCATTAATGGAAATACGAAGACCTTTTTCTATTGCTTTCTCGTGAGATAACCGTACTTCTCTAATTAATTTATTTATAAATGTTTCACTGACAAATTGTTCAGATACCGACTGATACAACGAACTTACTTTAATTGTTGTACCAAATGGACCCTTTTGATTAGTTTCAGCAACTTCCTCGAACTCTAAATTCCACTCTTTTCTTTTTTTCCATTCTTCCACATTAAATACTAGTTTAAAATAAGACTCATTCGTAACCGATTTTATCGTAAAAATATTCCCCATCTTAAACAATGCTCGTTTCATTCCAACACCAAATCTTCCCACCGAATGGGGCAGGTTGGGGGCATCTTCTGGTCGACCAAATCTAAATGCATAGTTTCTAGCTGTATCTGCAGAAAATCCTCCGCAATTGTCCTCAATTAAAAACATTTTGTCGTCAAATTGAATGCTAATGTATAGCCCCTCATAATTATCGTTTGTTCTAATTCTTATTGCTCCATCAACACAGTTGTCAATAAGATCTTGAATAGCACTAATCAATGGAATATCTTTTACCAGCATGTTAATAAAAAAATCTTTAGTGGGTTCTGCATTTACTTCATTGTGCACAATAAAATCCTCCTTCAGTATATATCTAACAAATTTATAAGTAATTTATGTGTACGGTTATACCCAATAAACCAAAAAACGTAGTTAATAAAAGTTCAGATGCCCAATTACCGGCGCCTTCATCTATCATCGTTCGAGTCAAATCGAATTACAGAAAGTCATTAACTCAACTTTCGCAGCATGAAATAGGCAGATAAGCCTTGATGTAATTGGGCAGAGCAGCAATCCACTCCTTGAGTTGACGCTGAATAAACGCCGAAAGCTTTTTGCCTGCTTTTGCAGCGACTTC
>Ga0310827_101471_pt1 | contig 12216 bp, 9 predicted proteins | sample WT_ome_2_FD_201309 | JGI IMG/M metagenome (GOLD analysis project Ga0310827, IMG submission 201309) | Sorghum-adapted microbial communities enriched on wild type (WT) sorghum from Joint BioEnergy Institute, Emeryville, California, United... ... | reverse complement strand
TTCCGGGTCTTCTTACGGCTGTTTCAGAAGGAATTTATCGTACCTTCAGCTTTTCATTTCCTTCCGTTTTTTATAAGCTGGAATCAAAATAGACCGTTGAGAAGGAGGCCTTGTATGAACAGAACCGCTGATCATCCGATTCCCCTTCTGATGGACTCGACCTGCTGCTTATCGGGAGAAGATCGCCTGAAACGTTCTGCCCCGGGATCCTCTGACATCGATCGTGAACCGAATAGAAGGAGTGAGACGCTCCACGGCAATCCCGGGGTCCGCGCGGATGACGGCTTTGGCTCCTAACGCCGCTTCCAGGATCACTTGATCCTGCAAATGGGTGGGATCGGAAACCGCTATCGCGATTTCATCCCCGGTAATCTTCAGCAGAACAGCCGCTTTCCCGCGGGCAGTAAGCGGACCGGCCGTTTTTACCGACTCGCTCCAGAAATTCACGCCCCACAGGTTAAGCTGACGATGGAAGACGGCATGCGCCTCGCCGGATTGTTCCAAAATCTCAATGCGCGGATTCGCCGCATACTCTTCCACCTGACTGCCGTTCATACCCGGCAGCAGGACATAGGCGTATCTTTCCTGCTCAGGGCGGATTCCATGATCGATCACGAGTGTCAGATAATGGCGTGTCAGTATTTTCTCGACGTCGTCATCGGAGCCCTCGCCAGTGCAAATGCCGCGCCAGGTTCCCGAGCGGGTTTCCCGCAGGGCCTGGACGGTTTCAGCTTCGGGAAAATAGTAGCCGATGTCTCCGCCTCCTCCGCTCCCGGCCAGATGAATCCATCTCGTCTCTTTCAGCTCTTCCGCCCAGCCGGGGTGATTCGGTTTCGGTATTCCATTGACAAGCAGAACGTTATCTCCTGTTTCCGACAGCTTGCGGTTTTCCACAATCGTCTCCACCCGGAAATCCTCTCCGGTATGAATGCCGGAACCGAGGGCAATGATTTCTTCGTCAAACAGAAACCAGGATTTTCTGGCCGTAAGAGGTTCCGCTCCGGAACGATGCGGGTAATCCTCCAGCTCCATACCGGCCGCCCCGTACATATCCATTAAAGCCGCGCCCCCTGCCCAGCTTTTCGAGCTGCGCCGATGGCGCCCAAAGCCGTCTTCGAGCCGGGCGGAGGTAACCGTCGTTCCGGGCAGTCGGTACGGATTGACGGTTGGCCAGAACGCATCGCTGAACTGCCCCAAATCCTCATTATACAGGTACACCATTCCGTGAGCGGTGTACCAGCCCTTCAGGTTTTCACCGTTAATCGACTCATAGCTGCTGATTCGGCTGGAAAACATGCTGATGCCCGCGGCAAACCGGCCGCGGTGAAAGACGACGCGATCCATGCTGGAAAAGATTTTGCATTTCATGTATTCACCGCGGGGCGTGACGCTCTCATCCTTTAGCAACCCAGCGGCCAACACCACTTTTTCCACGGACGAAGCCATCCCGTAGGGCACCTGTTCATGCCGGGCAATCGGCAGGCAGGTATCTGCGAGGATCCAATCCTTTGCCATTCTCCGCATACGCCGGGCGTCCTCCGGCGGCGCTACTTGAGCCAGGCGCATGACGGCCTCAATCACGTGGTGTCCGGAATCATGGTCCTGGGAGAAGGAGCGCGAGATTTCCCGGCCTCTCACCATATCCATCAGTGCACCCCGGAACATCACCGGCTCAAATCCGTCAAACACCCATCGATAGACATTTTTGTGGCGGGGATCGGTAATCTCCCATGCCGTACCGGCGAAGAGATAAAGAAGCTTGGAAAGATCAAGCAGCATCGACCTGCCGTAGCTCCCGGTATAGGCAAAGCTTCCATGCTGGATAAAAGAGCCGTCCCGGTAAAATCCGTCTCCCGCTTCGACATACGGGAATACAGGGGAAATCTCTCTGCGTACCTCGGATAGTCCTCCGGCATCCTCCAGCAGGATCGAGCGGTATGCCTTCACAAGACAGAGCCAGATCCGGTTGGCCCCGGTATGGTTCTCCTTCAACGGGCGCGGGACGAACGCGTCAATGGCGTTCATAAAATCCGCAATCCGGTTTTTGCTCAAATGCTCTGACATTAAAAAAACCGTATCGTTGAGCGCCAGCGGGGCCCCAATCTGCCAGTGCCACCAGTTGGAATACGGCTTCATGCCGGGATGATAGCGATTTTCATGCATCCAATCAAGAGCGGCGATCACATCCTCCCGCAAATCGGGATTTCCCTGCAGTCCCGTCCCCGGAAGAACAAACGCCAAAGCCAGCTCTTTGATGCGGATATAAGCCCTCGTGATTAGATCCGAGCTTTGGGTGCCCGAGAGATCACTCCATAACCACTCGCGCCCCGGCTTTCTCTCAAGAGTTTCCCAAAACCGCCGGGCGTTCGCCCCGATTTCCGACAGATGTCCGGCTATCCGGAAATCGGTACAGTCCAATTTCGCGCCCCCGGTCAATATCCTCCGCCATTTCTCCTTCATTTGCTCCAGATCCGATGTCATTTTCCGGCCTCCTCCCCGTTTACCCGAAAACCTCCCTATGTAGTTCGCCCAGGAGCAAGAGAATCCTCCCCGCTCAAACAAATAAATGGAAACGCCGCAAAAGGTGCCGAATCGGAAATCGCGGTGATCAGGGAACCTTGCGGCAGATTCCGAAATAGGCCTTGTCCTATCCCGTACCGGCTTTTACAAGGAGTAATCAGGTGTAGACGGTTTATGTAAAAATAAGGTATTATTTGTATGTATAAGGAGGTTTTTGTATGTGTTTGGGGTTACATCCTTACGAGGTGCTGTCATTGCTGATCATCGCCTCTACCGCGCTGACTCTATTGTTTTATCTTGAGAGGAGAAACCAGAAGCTATAGGTCCCGATACTTCTATTGAATTCGCCGCTTCTCATCGAAGCGGCTGTTTTCTTCAGGGAAGAAGGGTCCGGGTGAAGTCCTTCTCTTCAGGCCGCACGCAAAAACCGGCCGTCATTGGCCGGTTCCGTCGGAGCTGAATTTTTTTACCGAAAAGAGATTTCCGATTGGCTGTCGGACGAATCATAGATAGCTTGAATGATTTGGGAAGAAAGAATGACCGTATCGATATGCGCCGGCGACTTTTCCCCGGTTCGAACACATTGAATGAAACTGTCGATTTCGTTCTGGAACATATCGCGCGAATTGTACTTCGGTGTCGTTTCCAGCAGCGCGCCGTTCTGTGCGCTGAAGAGCTTGAAGTCCCTGCCGTACTGCAGCCGGATCCCGGCTTTGTCGCCGAGAAAATCGATATATGTCTCATCGGCAAAAATATTTTGCGCCCAGGCCCCGTTGAGCGTTATCGTCGGACCGCCGGTACGGATCAATGCCGTCACGAAATCGTCAACATCGTATGTACCCTCATAATTCGGCGGGCCCGCCCACATATTGAGGTAAGCGTAGTTTTTCATGTCCCGGCCCAGTTTGGAGAAGGCCTGGCCGCTGACGGTCAGCGGCTGCGGATCGTTCAGGCAGTACATGACAATATCCAGATAGTGAACGCCCCAGTCGATCAGGACGCCTCCGCCGGCAATGGCTTTGGTCGTGAAGGCGCCTCCAAGTCCCGGAATGGAGCGGTGAGCGCGAAAACTGACGTAAACATGGTACACATCTCCAAGCTCGCCGTTCTGAATCATCTTCCGGATGATATTTACGCCCGTATTGAAACGGTTGACAACACCGATATTGAGTATCTTGCCGGTTTCGTGCTGTACCTTTTGCATTTCCAGCGCTTCCTGGAAAGTACGGGCAGCCGGCTTTTCACACAATACGTTCTTGCCGGCCTTCATACAATCGATGGAGATCCGGGCGTGCATATGATTGGGGGTGCATACGGAAACCGCTTCCACTTCCGGGTCTTCCAGAATGACCCGGTAATCGGTCACGGCCTCCCCGCAACCGTATTCACTGACAGCCTTTTCCGCTTTTTCTCTGATAATATCGCAAAAATACTTGATCTCCACGCCCGGATTGGCCAAATACGCCTTAATGTGGGCGCTGTTGGCGATGGTGCCGCAGCCGATGACGGCCACCTTGATTTTCTCCATGGCTGGTCCCCCCCTCATAGACTGGAAATTTTTACTCATTCTACCTTGCGGATGGAATGGTGTCAAGATGCTTTTCTTCCGCTTTCGGCACATGGTTCCCCCGGCCAATCGGGCACAGACGAAAGCTTTCGGTGGTCAAAGCGCTTTTCCTGCATTCAGATTCATTCACCGGACTCCTTTTGGAAATTAATCCTTCCTATGCGGACAGTTAGAAAGCTCAACCGGGACCGGTCGGATTTCTCCCAATCATTCGTTTCGTTCCACGAGTTCGGTAACCAGCTGCTCCATGGTAACCCCTTCCAAAACCTTCTCCATGGCTTCCTGGGCATGGGACAGCTGAAGCTGGAGTACTTCCTGAATATTCGCGCCTACGGGGCAGGCCGGGTTCGGTTCTTCGTGAATATGGAAAAGTTCTCCCTCCCCCACCACATCTGCCGCACGGTAAACGTCCAGCAGGCGGATGCTGCTCAAAGCTTTCGCCAGGGAAGCCCCTCCGCTTCCGGCACGCACCCGTACCAGCCCCGCCTTCTTCAGCTGTCCCAATATTCTCCGAATGATGACGGGATTGGTTCCAACGCTTTCGGCAATCCATTCGGACGTGCAGTGCGCATACGGTGAGACGGCCAGCAAGGACAAGATATGCACGGCAATCGAAAAGCGGCTGCTGATTTTCATGGGAAGACACCCCTTTGCTGCTCCTGTACATGTCAATTTTTCTTCCAGACCAACATATTCGCCGCTCCGCCGTTCTTTCCTTCCGTTTTTTTTTGCCGAATCGGCCGGTTTTTTTCGGTCGGGATGAAAAAAATCCGCCGGATGACCGGCGGTATTCATATGTGACGTCGATCTGCGCAAAGGGTGCTGCGGCGATAGACCGGGGGATGGGCCCGTTTACAGGATTTTGCGCAGCTGCTTGCGGCTGTGGGCATCCAGTTCCCGGAAATTGATGATTTCCACCCGATTGCCCTCCAGATCGGTAAGCAGCAGCCGCCCGGGTACCGGATTCTGCAGATGCTCATGCAGATTTCGCATCGCCAGCCGCATGGACCCCATGGTTGTTTCCAGCTCCCAGATCCACATCCCCGGAGTTTGCCGGATCTTCATTATGCGGGTAACCTGCGGCGTCAAATAGCTCAATTTGAGCTCCAGCCCAACCTCCCGGCGGCTTTCTTCATCCCACCCGTCCAGGGTTTCCAGGATGCCCAGTTCTTCCCCTTTTGCATTGCGAACGGAAAAATAACGGTCCGGATGGGCAAACGGAAAGGTCCGATGCAGCGTCACCTCGGGATGCAGGATCCCGCCGGCGCTCATCGCCAGCATGCCGCCATTGGAACGGAAGAAGCGGGTACTGCCGGGATCCAAAATATTCAGCTGAAACGGATCGTTCATCAGCCTTCCACCCCCCTGATTCTGGACATTTCCCGCTGCGCCTGAACCAGCTTGTAGTAAACCCCTTTGGCCCGCAGCAGTTCTTCGTGCGTGCCGATCTCCGCGATCTTTCCCTTGTCCAGGACGACAAGACGGTCGGCATTGCGCAGGGTGGACAAACGGTGGGCGATGGCAAACGTGGTTCTTCCCTTGACAAGGCGGGAAATGGCTTCCTGGATCTGCCGTTCGGTTTCGGTATCGACGGAGGCTGTCGCCTCGTCGAGGATAAGGATGCGCGGATCATGAATGATCGCCCGGGCGATGGCAATCCGCTGCTTCTCACCTCCCGACAGCCGGTGTCCCCGTTCCCCTACGCGCGTATCGTAGCCGTCCGGCATACGCACGATAAAATCGTGGGCGTTGGCAATTTTGGCGGCGCGCATGATTTCCAGCGGGGTGGCGTCCGGCTTGGAGTACGCGATATTTTCCGCGATTGTCCCGTCGAACAGGAAAGTCTCCTGCAGTACGACTCCGATCTGCTTCCGCAAATCCTCCTGATCGATCCTCCGCAGGTCGATCCCGTCTACGGAAATGGAACCGTCATCCGGATCGTAAAAGCGGCAAATCATATTAATCAGCGTGGATTTGCCGGCTCCGGAGTGGCCGACGAGGCCGATCATCTCTCCAGGCTCGACGGCCAGGCTGATATTTTTCAGGACGGGATAATGCTTTTCGTACCCGTAACTGACGCGGTCCAGGACAACCCTCCCTTCCACCCGGGGAATCTTCACGGCATCGGGAGAGTCGGGCACATCCGGCTGGGTGTCCATGATCTCGAAAACCCGATCGGCCGCGGAAAGCGCCCGGTTGGTCCAGTTAAGCGCCTGGCTGAACCACTGAAGCGGGCCGAACAGCATGCCCAAATAAGAAATGAAGGCCATCAGGGTGCCGAGCGAAATCTCGTCGCGGATGACGTTCCATCCGCCGAAGTACCAGACAAGCAGGGCCCCGGACGTGGTAATCAGGGAGAAGAACGGAAACACACCCTGCCACAGCCCGTCCATGCGCACCGTCTGCGTCATCACGTCCCGGTTCGCGTCGGCGTAGCGGTTCCGTTCCGCCTGTTCCTGCCCGAACGCCTTGACTACACGGATGCCCTGCAGCGTATCCCCGACCAGCACGTTAATGCGGTTGACCGACCGCCAGTGGCGGTACCACAAGTTCCGAACGAACGGCCAGATCAGCACGGACGCCGCAAACATCAGCGGTGTCGGAATCAGTGCAAGCAGTGCCAGCCGCCAGTCCAGGCTCAGCATCGTTGCGACAATGGAAACCAGCATCAGAACCTCGCCGGTGATCCAGATTACCCCGTCGGTCATAAACTGCCGCATCGCCTCGGAATCGCTGTTGATGCGCCCGATGAACTGGGAGGTTTGACGCCGGTCAAAAAAGCTGAGCGACAGCTTCATCAAGGCTTCGTACGTTTCCCGCCGGATATCCGCCATCAGCTTGCTGCCGAACCAGACCCCGATATATCCGCGGAGGGTTTGCATGATCGAAAGCATGAGCCGGGTCGCCCCGAGCCCGATCACCAGCCAGAGCAGAATGGCCCCGGCCGTCTTGGGCTGAAGGACGTCGTCCACAATGATCTTCGTCATAAAGGGGGGAACCAGTTCCATCAGCGTCGCGGCAATCAGCAGCAGCGCCGCCGTGATCATCTGCCGGCGATAAGGCCTGGCATAACGAAGAAGCCGCGAGATCACGCGGCCCTTGTCCGTGCAGACGGGGCAAACATTCGTCCCGTCGGGCAAGGGAGTGTCGCACTTCGGGCAGGCCCGGGGCAAATCTTTGGATGACATCACGGGAAGATCCTCGCCCTGAATGACGGCGTTCATCCATTTCGCGGCGAAGCCCATTCGCTTGTGATGAACGGACGTGTAGCGGATCAGCACCCGGGTTCCGTCCACGGTATCGGCAACGAGCATTCCTCCGCCTACGGCCAGCACCATGCGGACCTCCCGGATCTCGTCCAGCTTCAGACTGCGGACCGCATGACCGTCCGCATCGAACACCTCCGCCTTCTCGCGGGTCACGATCAGCCAGTGCTCTCTCCTTTCGCCGTCTTCTCCGACGTCGGATTTGACGGATAATAAGACGCGTCCATCGCCGACCTGCTGTCCGACGGCTTCCGGACATTCTTCCTGCAAAGCTCCCATAACCGGCATCCTTATTCCTATCCTCCTTGGTTACATCGAATATATGTTTGCCATTTTTCCTTTCCCATGGTAACCGCTTCCAGGCGATTTTACAAGAGCTTTTTTCGATGAAAACCAATTTTATTCCGGGAAATCTAAAGTGAGCGAACGTCGCTTAAGGTCGGCATGTTCTGCGCGGCCTCCGTGCAGCGCCGCAGCACGCGCCGGGATAAACGCACGCTGGGAAGAGCAGGATCAAACAAGCGGTCGCGGGCCGGCCGTTGCCGGAGAAGTCCGCAAACAAAAGAACCCCCCGCGCTATGCGGAAGGTTCTACTTTGCCCTGTCGGATGGCGCGTAGACTATGTCTGCGCGGACCGCATGACCTAGCCTTCGTGTCCGCCCTCCACCCGATAGCTGCCGGCCTTGTCCGCCTCGAATTCCGCCTCCCCATCGCGGGAGACGGCAAGGAGCTCCCCGCCGGCGGCGTTGTAAACGCGAAACGTTCCCGCACAGCGGATCCGGCATGGCCCGCCTATACGGGCGCGGAGGTTCGCCCATGCAAGCCGGCCGCCGCTCCAGAAGACATCGGCCTCGTATCCGCCGCGCGCCCGCAGCCCCCGGACTTCGCCATCCGGCCAGGCCGAAGGAAGCGCTGGCAGGAGATGCAGCTCGCCGGCATGGCTCTGCAGAAGCATTTCCGCAATCCCGGCCGTACCGCCGAAATTGCCGTCGATCTGAAACGGCGGATGATTGTCCAGCAGGTTCGGCAGCGTCGATTTCCGCAGCAGGGCCAGCACATTCTCATACGCGAGCTCGCCATCCTCCAGCCGCGCCCAGAAGTTGATGATCCACGCGCGGCTCCAGCCCGTATGCCCCCCTCCATGCGCCAGCCGCCGGTTCAGGGTGACCCTCGCCGCCGCCGCGAGCTCCGGCGTGCCGCGGACGGTAAACTGATTGCCGGGGTGCAGTCCGAACAGATGGGAAATGTGGCGATGCCCCGGGGTTTTCTCCTCATAATCCTCGATCCACTCCCGGATCTGGCCGTACCGCCCGATTTTCGGCTGCGGCAGCCGCCCGCGGACCCGCTCCCACTCCTTCCCGAGATCCGGATCCAGGCCTAACGCCCTGGAGGCTTCAATGCAGGCGGTGAACAGGGCATATAAAATCTGGTTGTCCATCGAGGGCCCCATAGTCAGGCAACCGGTTTCCCCGCCTGGCAGCACGAATGAATTTTCCGGCGAAACCGACGGACAGGTGACCAGGGTTCCGTCCGGACCGTCGATCAGGAAATCGAGGAAAAATTCGGCGGCTTCCTTCAACGTATTGTAAACCCTGCCCAAAAACTCCAGATCCTGGCTGAACTGGTAGTGCTCCCATAAATGAAGGCACAGCCAGGCGGCTCCCATCGGCCAATAAGTGGCGGGCAGATATGAACTCTGCGGAGCAGTATCCGCCCACAGGTCGGTATTATGATGCGCGGTGAATCCCCGGCAGCCGTACATCACCCGGGCTGTACGGCGTCCGGGTTCCCGCATCCGTTCGATCAGATCAAAGAGCGGCTCGTGGCATTCCGCCAGGTTGCAGGTTTCCGCATGCCAATAATTCATCTCCGTATTGATATTGATCGTAAACTTGCTGTCCCACGGAGGAAGCATTTGGTCGTTCCAGATCCCCTGCAGGTTCGCCGGCAGGGTGCCGGGGCGGCTGCTGGAGATCAGCAGATACCGGCCGTATTGAAAATAAAGAGAAACCAGTCCGGGATCGTCCTCCCCTTCGGTTACCCTTCTCAGCCTTTCATCAGTGGGCAGCGCTTCCTGCCAACCGGATTCCGGACCGCCCAGCCGCAGTGTCACCCGATCGTACAGGCTGCGGTAATCGCTCACGTGCGCCCTGCGGATGCTTTCATATCCCCTTTCTGCGGCGGCTTCCGTCCGCTTGATGCAGGTCTCCTCGGGATTATCCATCTGATACGTGGTGGCCGCGGCAAAATACAGGGTAATCCGGTCGGCCCCTTCGATCACCAGGTATTCCCCGATGACATCGGCCGTGCCGCCCGCGTTTTCCGCTCTGAGCACAGCCCGGAAATCGACGCCTCCCTCCCCGCCGGATCGGCCCCTGTAGCAGAGGCTGACAGGCGACAGCCGTTCGATCCGATCCAGGTAGTGGTTTTTGGGACCCCGCAGCAGACGGACCGTCACTGACAGGGCTGCCGGTTTGTCCGCCTCCAGCCGTACGGTCATAACCTGGTCCGGACAGCTTGCGAAGACCTCCCGGGAATAACGGATCCCATCCGCCGTATACTCTGTCCGCGCAATCCCGTTCCCGATGTCCAATTCCCGCACATAATCGCGGATCCCGTCGCTCCGATGTCCTTCGAAGGTGATGGTCAGATCGCCGAGAGGCGTATAATGGCGCTGGTTTTCCGGAACTGCGGTAAGCGCCAGCAGGGCGAGCCTCTGTGCTTCCTGAACCTTCCCTTCCCGGATCAGGCCGCGGATCCGGGGCAATTGTTCCAGCGCCGAAGGGTTGTGCCGGTCGCGCGGACCGCCGTGCCAGAGCGTTTCCTCGTTCAGCTGAATTTTCTCCTTGACCGGGTCCCCGAATACCATTCCTCCGAGGCGTCCGTTGCCGACCGGAAGCGCCTCGTTCCAATTCGCCGCCGGCTGGCGGTACCACAGCCGGTCCTTCCTCATGCCCGTCTCCCTCCCCGATATCCTGTTCGTGCCGGCCCTTCGCTATCGCTTTTCCGGGTTCCAGCCGTCTTCTCCACCCAAAATCCGGCTTACAGTATACTGCGCCGCTTCCTCCGGCGTCAGCTGCCTTGACCAGGGCACCCTTGCCGAAGGTTGGGCCCCCGGTCCCCTGCTGGCAAATTCAAAGTAGCGCGCCGTCTTCTCCCGTTCCGGATCGCGCCAGTTATTCCACCCTTCCGGATGGACGGAGGCATCCATTTCCGTGCGGATCCAGACGACGTTCGCGTAAGGCCGCCACGGCCTGCCGAGCCAGACTCCGGTCATGCCGGGGTCGGATGATACCCGACAGTCCAGGAACACATAGCCGAACGGAGACGTTTCCGGGGTGGAGGCGGCCGTCAGGTACCCGCCGTTTCTCCGGCAGCGGATCTCGCAGCGGTTGAACACGGCCGTGGCGGGACCGAAGATGAAGTCGACATCCCCCTCAATCCGGCAGTCCTCGTAATACTGCCGACTCTCCCCGGTATACAGGGTGTCCTGGAAACCGAGGAACGCCACATTGCGGAAAACCGCCCGATCGCCGGTGACGAAGGCGGCCACGGCCTGTCCGGTCCCCTGCCCGGACGCATTGCGAAATGTCAAATTTTCCGCGGTAAAATCGTTTCCATGCAAAAACGCGCTGGAACTGCGGAACGTGCCGAGCGGCTCCCCGTCCGGACCGATCGTTTTGGCATTATCCGAATACGTCAGGATAACGCCGTCCCGGCTCTCGCCGATAAAATGAAGATTTTGCTTTTCCCTGGGGACGGTCAGCTTCTCCTCATAGATGCCGCTGCGTATGGCTATGGTAATCCTCTCGCGGCTGCCCGGCGGTGCGGCGTTCACCGCCTCCTGCACAGTCCGGAAATCCGCGCTTCCCTCGCGGTTCACGGTAATATACATCCGTTCTCCCCCCTCCAGTCATACATATAATTTCCGGTACTTTCTCGGGCACACGTGAGTCATGCTCTTAAACGTACGGTTGAAATGGGTAATGTTGACAAATCCGACCTTGCCTGCGATTTCCGTAACCTTGTCGTCGGTTTCCCGAAGCAGCCTCTGCGCCTCCCGAATGCGGATAAACTGGATATATTCGCGCAAATGAAACCCGGTAATTTTCTTGAATATCCGGCTTAAATACGAGGGGCTGATATAGAACAGGGCGGCAATCTTCTCCAGTGTCACTTCTTCGTGAAAGTGCTCCGTGATGTACGCGGTGATTTCGGAAATTTTCTCCTCCATGGGGTGGGCGTAGGGTCTGACTTCTGCCGGCCGGTAATTGGTCGAATAGCGGTCGATGAGAACAAGCAGCTGCAGGAGCAGAGACTGTACGACTGCGCGGTAATGGGATCCCCGCTGACGGCATTCCTTCATCATTTCCCCGAGAAGCCGCTCAATCTTCGCATTATCCTTCACTCCGGTACGCAGTACCCCGGACGGTCTGGCCGGCGGAAGCAGCGGGGTTTGGGCCGAGTCCAACAGAGGGGCGACGAATGGATCGGTAAAGGTCAGAACGTACCGTTCATATCCGGAATCCGCTTTCCTCCCGGCGGTTCGGTGAAGCTCATACGGATGAATGACGACCAGATCCCCCTTTTGCACCGTATGGATTTTATCTTTGATGAAATAATCGATTTCTCCTTCCAACAAATAAAAAATCTCATAGCTGTCGTGAAAGTGGGGCGATTTCATCCGGGTATAACCCGGGAACTGGGCATACTGGATAAAAAACGACCCGTCCTCGGTCTGGCAAGAACGCCAATGCGCATGTTCCACCCCGTCCAACCTCCTCCTGACAGTGTGACGCCCTTTCGATTGTGAACGCTCACATCTTACCTTTTAAAGGATGGTTTTTTCTTTACCCGTGCATG
>Ga0310827_101469_pt1 | contig 12220 bp, 8 predicted proteins | sample WT_ome_2_FD_201309 | JGI IMG/M metagenome (GOLD analysis project Ga0310827, IMG submission 201309) | Sorghum-adapted microbial communities enriched on wild type (WT) sorghum from Joint BioEnergy Institute, Emeryville, California, United... ... | reverse complement strand
ATAAGGGAACGACAGAGCACTATTGCAGTGGAAATACGGGTTTTTCAGGCAAAATGGCGCAAATAGTGTTGTGTGGTTCCCTTAGAATTTGAAAAGTGCCGATTTTCTCGAAATAGCGTCATGTGGTTCCGTTACGTTTTTTTGGGGTCTCTCAGTTTGGTTCAAACTGGAGTTTGACAACGTCGGTATTGATTGAAGCCAATCAGAGTCGAACTCAGTTCTTCGGACCGTGCATGAAAATATTCAAATGTACGATCCAAACTAACCCGGTTCATGAGGAAAGCTCTGTTAAGTTTTAGTTTCTCCTAGTTACGATCCAAACCCAAACGCTTGCATGAATTAAGCAACTTTAAAATTTATCAAGAGGCTCTTTTTACGTCCTTGCCTTTTCCTTGATAACCAACAATCCTTGAAATGCCATTATTTCACGGATTGGCGATTTGTCGTCGGCCCCCCGGGAGTTATTGCCCAACCGGAGGCCGACGACAAACTGTGAAAATATTCCAACTTGAAACTGCAATCTTCTGAACGCCAAAAATCACCAATCAGTCGTTATCTTTTTCAAACAGGCCAATCAGCTTGGCCCAGTGTTCATCAACAGGCTTGTTCTTTTTCCTTTGGAACCCGTTGTACATTTTCCCTGAATTGGCTGGCTTGAACGGCTCTTGAGAATTCAGTTCACTTGCGAATCACGGGATTTGGGATAGGGTTCATTCCACAGCAGCTGTCCGACGGTCGGCAACGGCAGCAGCGATTGATAGGCCGGTTTCCCATCTCTCTCGGAAAGCGGCATGTATGCAGTGTTGATGTGGTCATACCCTTTTTCCCGCATGGCCAGATAGACGCGGACGGGCTCCGACTGCCGGACGTCTCCACAGAACGGTTCCATGTGGTTGCAAAATTCTTTGATGTACTCCTCAAACCGTTCGTTCGGGACTTCTGTCCAGTCATCCGCGAAAAACTCATCCAGCCGGTAAGAAACGTTGTCCAATTGCAGACGAATGTTCTCGAACGTTACGCAACCCGCTCCAAAAGGCTTCCCCATGCCGATCAGCTGATGTTTGGGCCAAGTCAGGGCGGCGAGAAGCAATCCGAGTTCATCTTTGTGCAGCAAATCAAAACGGATGGATGCCGCGAATCTTGACCCCTTTGGCAAGAGATGAAGGAAGGTTTTGACTTTGTCATTGTCTTTGGTTGCGCTTTTCAGGTTTCTCCCGGGCTTTTCAAAATCCCGCTTCAGCCAGTATTGCTTGATGCCCCGCCATTCGTATTCATCATTCATCGTTTTCAGTTCATCGAGGCTGTCCTGTTTGATGTACATGGCAGGGGCCGAAAGCGCTGGTTGCCCAGCAACAACTTCCTCCTTTTTGATCTGACCGGGCTCGCCCACCAATACGGCCGATTTGAAGGAAAGCCGTCCCGCATATGACTGGCCGTCCACGTCCGCAAAACCGAACATCGCCTTCACGTAATCAAACCCGTTCTCGGCATATTTCGGCAGCCCGTCGCCGATGGTTCGCCGATAGAAGATGCGAAGATGCGGGGTGAAGCCGAAATACGTAAATCCGCCGTCCTGCACATAGAAACACGGCTTGAGCTCTCCGGGCTTTTCGGGAAGGCTGTAAAAGTCCCGATGCCGGATTCGGTTCCCCTTCACTTTCAGGTCGTAGCGGTACCAATGCACTTCTTCCGGCCGGAGCTGCAACGGCTTGGCATGTCGGTCCACCGGATGGATCACATAATGGGACTGCTTCTTCTGCATGAAGCCCGACGACATCTGCCAGCACTCATGCGGCGTGCCTTGACCGGGACGAAATGCGTACCGTCCGTCCGCCGTAATATAGACGGTCCGTTTCACCATGTAAGGCGCGTAATGTTTGGACTGGACGAAACGCAGATAGTCATAATACATGCCGTACAGTTCATTGCACTCATTTTCGAGCGCCTTCAAATCCGCCGGCGAATATGTCCGTCCCAGCTTGGCATGATAGTTATGCAGCCGATCCCGGTATTGTTCCAGCAAAGATCGTCTGTCCGCAAACTGTTTTGATACCGGCAACGGTCTGAATCCTTTTCTGGGCAACTTCGGCCTCCCGATGTCCTCGATTTCCAGAATCTCTTTCGTATACATGGGGTTGATGCCCGGTCCGGGAAGAACGCCGTCCTTGTAAAGTTGTTGCTCCCGGACAAAGACGAATGTTTTTTCGTTGATCTTCTCCGCCGGCAAGATTTCATAATGGTCTCTGTCGATCATGCGGATGTAGCCGGCCTGGACCCTGTCCTTGTTGATGACGGCCGCATAAATTTGCTTCCGGTTTTTCAATCCCTTTCGGTCCGAATCCGCCAAGCCGCGGTACATCAAAGTTTGCTCCCGATTGTCCACGTTGTCCGTCAAGTCGCTGTGTCCGATGATGCCAACGGCACTCCTGATCAATCCCCGCAGCGTGGAGCCCGGAATTTCGAATCGGTTCCAGACGTCCTGGTTGAAATGCCGTTCGCGGTCTTCTTCGTCGCGCGGCCCCTGTGCCACGAGAATCGGCGTCCGTGCCACGATGTCAAACGTCAGTCGGCCGCTCAGCAGCCCGTTTTCTTCAGTGGGGACAAGATCGTGTTTCGGCAGCTTGTCGAACGTTTCATAGCGGATCTTCAGCCTGTCCGGAAACGGCACGAAGTTGTAAGGCGCATGAGGCAGTTTGTCCGGTCCACTGGCCGCTCCGTCTCTGTCGAAACGCATTTTTCCCGTCTCTCCTTTTTATTCCAGATTGATCGGGCAAGAATAGGACACATAGGCCTGTCCGTCCTCGTCGAATTCGACCAGCTCGTGGATGACCAAATACCGGATCCCGATATGCCGGTTCTGAAGTTTTCGGATCATGCCGTCAGACAGGATTTGCCGCTGCACCAGTACCTGCCGCTGGTCGTGCTGTCCGGCATCGTATTTCGTGCACGCCCATTCATCGTCCCTTTGCCAAATGTGCCAGGACGCCTCGCCGTCGAACGCCCAGGCTTCATACAATGTGCCCGGCTTCAGCGGTTTCGGCCCTTTCTCCAAAATCAGTCGGCTGTGTGTGTATGCGAGGAACCAGGCGTCCTCCGGCACGTCGGATGGCCACTGCAGAAGACCATCGCGATGTTCTGCCGGTGCGGTGATCATGCCGTCTCATCCTCCCGCGTGCTTTGATCGAGCGCCTCCTGCCAGGCATCCAGCCATTTGTTGGGATCGTCGATCCGCCGATTCGCGAAATCGATGGTGACGGTCCGTTCTCTCCCCAGGCTCATCCGCACTTCGCGCAGACGAACTTCGCCGCGGCCGATGCCCTCGCCGCTTCCGAGGGTTTGCCTGCCTGCGGAAATATCCCGGAGCGCCAAGAGAAGCAGTGCCGCAACGGCCCGGTCCTTCACTTCATGATCCGCGTATTTCAACAGAAGCGTCGTCGAAAAACGTCCCGTCACCGTCTCTTCCTCCACCAGAGCGCCATCTTTGTAGCCGCCGGTGAGGGGATTGATGGCCAAACGATGATAAACCTTGGTCTTTGGCTCTTCCAGCGCGATGTCCTCAAGAAAGAGCCGTCCGTTGTACATGTATTCCTCAAGACCCGGATCGGCTCCGATGGCGCGAATCACGCGGGCCGTTTGATGGCGGAGCGCGCCTTTGAAACTCGTGCCCGGGATGATATAAAGCTTCTCTCCGTCTTGACTCGACTGGACGGGAGAACGATCCGGTTTGCTGCTGTCGTGCGGGTATGGGCCGGCAATCAGCAAAGGGCTGACCAATTCGCCGGAAATGGCCACTTCCAGCATGTCAAAACGGGCGTCTTCGGACGGCCGCCACGGGCTGCCGGTCTTGGACTGCTCCACGTAGGCTTCCAGATCGGCGCGAACGGAACAGTCATATTCCACATACCGGCCGTCCTCGATTTCAAATTTTCCGCCGCCGGTTGACTTGTTCGCACCAAGGCGGATATAGCCTCGGTGCAGCGCGGCGAGCATTGTTTCCACGAGCTTCTTTTCGGCCTCCGCTTGGTTGTCGTTTCGGACATCCTTCCCGGCATCGGAACGAAGCGTCAGTTTCACCCGAAACCGTGTCCCGGCCGCCACCATCATCTGCTCAAATTTATGCTTCTGAACCGTTTTCGTGGCCCGGTCCAGTGCCACGCGGGGCCGCACTTCGAAAGGTCGTGGCGTTTCGCAAATGCCGTCGCTGAACATCAACCGGCTGGGTTGCTGGATGCCGCCTTTTCCCTGTGTTCCGAACCACTCATGGCAGGATGGATCCATGGCCGTCATATAGGCGCGGCATGCGCCCGCCCAAGATGTGCCCGGCAGGAAGGGACGCCCCTCGTCATCCTGCAAAAGTTCCCCGTCATCGGCACCGATCCGCAGGGGTGATCGGGAGACCAGCACAAACGACCATTGTCGGATTATCACGATAGACTCACCTTCTTTCCGGTTGCCGTTTGGCCCCGAACGATTTGCCGGAAGAACAGCTCCAGTTCACGCAGGTTCCAGTAGGGACTGATTCCGTCCGACCGAAGCCAGTCATCTATGCTGTATTCATGCTCCAGCACCCTGAAAATGAATTCCTTCAAAGACCATTGGCCGACCCGGACGCCGTTCAGGCCCCTGTTCCGCTTGTTTTCAGTCCTTCTGTCCACGTCTTCCCAGAAGCGGGTCCACCGATCTATCACCGTCTCTGCCGCAAACGGCCCGGCCTGGATGTCTGCCAGCAGTTCCGAAGAGATCTGCCAGAGAGTTCCCCATTTTGATTTTCCGACGCGTTCTCCATGCACCTGTCCGATCCAGCGATTGACCCGTTCGCGTACGATTTCTTCCAGCCGCAGTTGGGCCAGCCTTTTTCTGATTCGGTCAATTTGCCCATCGTCCGTTGCAGGATCGCCCCGGGACACCTGCCCTTCTTCGAAATGCCAGGGCTCTCCCCTGGATTCCATGCTGCCGTTTCCGGCATCCGCCGGTTCCCAATCGGCCAGTTCGTCGAACGGCCAATCTTCAAACAGGACCAGCCGGCCGTATCCTTCATTGATCCGGGCGCCTACGCCCCGGTCCATCAACTGTTTCATCTTCCGTTCATCCAGTACGCCGGACAGTACCCGGTACTTGTAGATTGATCCGGCCTGGACGGCGGCATGGGAAGGCTGGTAGGCCTGCCATTGGGAAATGTATCCACCGGTCAGGCGCGTCTGGACGACCTGGTCTTCCAGTTCGAGCTCCACGCCAAGTTGCTCTCCCAGCCAATCCGGATCCAAATGGCTGCACGGCTTGCCTTGCCGGTCACGGAGGATCCAGTCGGAAGCGGCCAGCACATACAGAAAGCCAGTATGCTTTTTGGACCAGTCAGGCCATTCCGGCGAAAACGCCAGCGATTTGACGGCAACAGACACCCTTCCATATCCGCTGTTCCGGGCCCCTCCCAGCCACAGCATCATCGTCCGCTGCCGGGAAAGCCATTCCGTGAACGGACTCGATTCCCGCGCGAAAACCACGGCCCTGAACACTTGGCCCGCGGCCAGCGCCTCATAGCGATAAATCCGGGTCCGGTTTACTCCAAGCCGGGCGAAACGCCCTTCCCGGCGCGCATCCTCCAGCAGGCTCAGGTGGAGTGATGATGTGGTCCGGACGTTGCCCGCCAGCAACCGGCCGGCACCAAACGCCATGACGTCCCTGGAAATGCGGACGGGAGACTGATGGCGGATGGCCGCGAACCGCTCCCTGTCCAGCACCTGATGGATTTTCCGTGTTTTGCTCGGCAGCTTTGAATCGGCTTTCGTTTCGAACAAATGCTGGGCGAATGGCAGTCCGCGTTTTCCATCCAGCACAAGATAACCATTCCAGAACTGCACTTTGCGGGGGTCGAAGATGTCCTCGGTTTCCAGTTCTTCCGCCGGTTTGCCCGTTGCCTGCAGATAGGCCTGTACCAGCGCACCGCGGAGCACGGAGCCGGGAATGTGGCCAAGGGCTTGGGAAGAATCGCTTGTGCCCAATACTTGGCTGATCTTCAACGGCTCGTGGGCGAAGATCGTCAGTTCCATATACGCTCCTTTGGCACCCGGCTCGCTGTCCGCCCGTTCAAGGCCGCCGACCGGCACGACGCTGTCCCGTCCATCCAGCCATTTCAGCCGGCATCGGACTTCTCCCTTTCCCCTGTTGCGCATCAAACCGACGTGGCGGAGCAACTTCACCGCTTTCTCGAGCAGCAGCTTTTCTTTCTCCGTCAGATCGGATGCTGCAAACACCGGCGCGTAAAACACGAATCCCGGCTTGACCACCCTTGCTTGCCGAAGGGTGCCCTCTGCCGCTTTGCCCGTTTCGTCAATGCTGGTCATCGATCGGATGTGGGTAACCGCTTCGAGCATGTCCGCAGGTCCGAGTTGGTGCCTCCGGGCGAAGTCGTAGATGGCATCGGCGAGCTTGGCGGAACCGATCCGCAGCGCCTCGTGGTTGTCCTCCCATGGTTTTCCGAACAACCTGGCGATTTCTCCGTCCAGACGCTCATCCGGCGGCAGGAAATGGTTGTACCATTCCGCCTGTTCCCGCAAAAGCCCCTTCAGCGTCCGGCCGGCAAGGTACGGCAGCCCGCATTCGTCCGTCTGGATTTCGATGTCTGCCGTGCCGATGGGGGAACCGTCGCCGCCGAATACCGCTTCCGACAGCAGTTCGATTTCAATGATCGCCCTTCTGCTCACCTCATGCTCACCTCGCCCAACCGGATCACATGGTCCATGGTCTCAATGGCATCATAGAAATAAGCCGAAATGGCGCCTACCTTCAATCCGGCATCCACATGCAGCCTTTGGCCGACATCAAACCGATTCTGGACCGCCCATTGCTCCGCCGCGATTTTTCCCTTGTGATAAACCGAACGCAGCGCTTTCCATTTGCTGCGGGCGACACCGCTTTGTTCGATGATATCCAGCGCATGGAGAAACGCCGTCATGTAGTTGGATGGATGACCGTCCCGCTGAATGTCCCGTTCCCTGAACAGATAATAGGGTCGATTCAGCAGCAAGCCATCCTTCGTACGGAAGGCCGATGCCCGGCGCCCCTCGATATCGAGATCCAGATCGCCGGCCTGCACGATTTCCCAATCCACAAGGGAAGCCTCGAATTGGTTCCCGCTTGCGCCGTCGTCGGCCGCCTTCCACATCTCCTCTTCCCGCTTCAGGCGTTTCTTGGCATGGCTGCACAGTCGTTCCGCCAACTCATAAGCGAGCCAGAACGGAAATTTGCGGCGGACGACAGCCACGCCGGCACAGGCGTCAAACCGAAACGGAACGCCGTTGATGTTCATGGACTGCTTCTGCAGATACTGGATGAACACTCGCGCCAGTTCGATGCCAAGCTGTCCGACGGCGATGAAACTGACATCGTCCCCGGACGCCACGACGGGCCGGATCGGCACCACATGGGCATAGTCGGCCTTTATCCTTTCACTGTCTCCATAAAGCCTAGGGGCCCAGTTGTCGAAACAACGCATGACATGCTCGATCGTGTTCCGCATGGCCATCGTGTACGCACGGTCAATGTCCGCCGTAAATTGCGCGTACTGCCGCACATAATCTTCATTCGATTTGAAGGATGTTTGCAGGAAGGCGCCCACTTTGGTCCCCATGGCATTGCCATCAATGTGGACGATGGCGACGTATTTTTTCGCAGATCGTTCTCCGCCCAGCACGTCTTCCAGATAAGCCTGGCCCATGAACACCGGCGCTCTCCCGTTGGCCGTCTCGACAGACAATCCTTCCAGGAATCGATTTTCAAAATCATCCTGTGATTGCTTGCCGTATTCGTCCTTGACGTTCAATTCCTTCGCACGTGCGATGTCGCCGGACTCTCCGGGCAGACGGATGAACTCGTTGGCCGGAAGGCCGCTTTCCGGACAAAGCCGGTGGATCCCCCAAGTGACCTGCCGGACGGCATGCCGTCGCCGGTTTTTCTTGGCCGCCAGCTTGTCCCGCATGGTCTGGATCACATTCGATTTTCCGCCGAAGGGGCGATCCGTCGCATACAAGGTGTCTGTTTCCCAATCCATGGTGTCCGACACGAGGAACAGTTCCAGTCCCGGGAGATGTTTCAGCACGCCGAGCGAAAGTTCATTGGCGAACGTTTCGGATTCGTCAGATGAATCAAAAATATACAAGGCATTGCCGCCACCGACAATTTTGTGCGTCGGCTGCGGGAAAACCGCTTTCCATTCTTCAAACAAACGTTCCGGCGTTTCCGTCAGCCACCGGATGATCGTTGAGGCCCCGATGTTTTCCCTGAGCCGGTTTGATCGGAAAATGTAGTGCTGCTTCTGGGAAACCTCATACATGACCAGCCATTTCTTGGCCACGATCCGCTCCCTCCTGTATCGTTCCGTTCAAAATCTCGACCTTGTTCGGCAGATCCGGAAAATTGTGCAGGCGGGGTTCATTTTTGGAGTAGTCCGGATCGGCCTCCTCGCACTCCGCGATGAATGCCGTCAGCCTCTCATGGAATCTGGCATAGTCTTCTTTCTTCACCGGTTCAAATCCGTGGGCCAGCCAGCTCATGTTGCGGTGCCGGATGACATCCAGGATTTTCACCCTGTGCTTGTCCCAGACCCGGCCCAGATCGGGGATCAGCACGCCAAGAAGCTCGTAGCTTTCCATGAGTCCGATCTTCAGCTTGCCGCCGTCATCCCGCTTCTTCTCCAGTCGCCGGCGATGCTCTTCCGGCAAACCGGACAGCGTGTCCGCGGTGATGTCCGAGGTGGATATGCCGATCCGTCGGAGCGAAAATTGCGCGAACAATTCGGTCGCCCGGTATAATCGGGCCACGGCGTCATCGTACTGTTCCATCCTGGCTCTCCGTTCGGCGTTGCGAATGAGATCGTAGACCGGCAGCGGCATTTCTTTTTTCGGATTGCGGATATTGAAAGAGACGGTTCCATGGCCGTCCGCTTTCCCCGGTTGCCGCTGGTCACGATGGTCTTCGCCGGAATTTTCATTTTTCAGCCAATTCACGAGACCGGCCAGCTTGAATGCCCGATCTTTGCATGCCTTCATTTCCGGAGAGATCGTTTTTTTGTATGTTCGGTTGTAGATGACAAGGTCTTCCCACGCTTCCGCGTACTCGAAACGATCCCATCTGTCGAACGCCAGCATCGCCAGATTGGCCTTGCCCAGAAATTCTTTTTCATGGTCTTCCAGATCAGCCTTGTCCTTGATCCGGAGGATTTTTCGGATGATTTCCCTCGCACCGCCGTAATCCTGCCGTGCCAGCAAGTCTTCAAATGCCTTCAAATACCGACTGACCGTGATGTTGTATCGGTTGATTTCCGTCGGCACGCTGGCATCGCCGGTCACCTTGATCAGGTCAGCACGAGGACCTTTCATCAAAATGGGCTGGCAGTGGTCGAATTCCAATGCGGCGAGCAAAAGCCCGGAAGCCATCGACTTGGTTCCGCCGGTATAGTCGGCAAGGATACTGTCTCCCATGTGCTTGACCATGATCCCCTTGGCTTCTTTGTAAACATCGGTGGGATCATCCGGATCCACTTCCAGAATCGCATACTTGTCTCTGGGGAAGCCGGTCTGCGTCAAAATGTTGGGCTTTGTTCCTCTCCCGCAAACCAGTCCGTCCTTTTCGACCATCACCCTGCTGGAATTCTGTCCCGCCGAGCAAATGAAATAGATCCATCCCGGTTCATTCTGCAAAATGGACTCCACCAGCGGTTTGTCTTCGCCACCTACGGTCATGATCAAAACTTTCATCGATTTCCTTCCTTTCCTTCCCTCTTTCCCATGAGCCATGCGGCCAGTTCTTCCGGAAAACGTTCACCTAACACGAACAATTTGACGTTCGTGAGTTCGGCTCTCTTGCGCATCAACCGGTTCGGCGGATGAACAAGCACCAATGCAGGATAATAATAGATGCCGCCCAGCCGTCGGCTATACAGCTCGATTTCATTGAGTACCTTGGCAGTATCTTTGATGTCTCCGGCTTTGCAAGATATGCAGAACAACTTGGACCCCTTGGTCACCATCACGTCAATCTCGTTGACCACCGGATGCTCTGACGGTTCCGCCGCATCCCAATTGAGCACGACGCCGGCCCGCAGATCGTCCGTGTGCAAAACACCTTGTTCCTGCAATCGCACGATAGTTTCGTAGACATGGTATTCCAGCCACAGCCCAAGGCTGAACAGCATCATCTTGGCCGTTTGGTCTGCGTAACGGAACTCGACATGGCGGCCTTTCAAACGAAGGTTTGTAACAAGATTCAGCCGATTCAACTCTTGCAATAATACAATATCCGGCCGAATCCGGATTTTGCCGTTCGGATCGGTGAATTGAAAAGGGGCCGAAACCTCGAGAGATTCCGTGGGGAAATACCTTTGTACGGCGTGGAAGTAGCGGTTAGTCTGCTGCCACTCCTGATGATGGCGGAATATAAGGTTGCCCAGTGCAGCGAGACGTTTATCGTTTTGAAACCATGGTGTCTGTTCACTGTCGATCGTTGCGCCGATGATGTTTACGAAATCGTCCACAGTCAATCGGGGATCGAACGGCTCTGCCTCCACTTTCGTTTCCTGGAACGTCATCAGCCTGCTGTTGTCTGTGTCGATATAAAAAGAACGCATGCCCCGCTCATTCATGGCCTGGAAAGCGGCGAGGGCCATCACTTTGGTGCCGCCAGTGATGTTGCAGAGAAAAGGCTTGTCCGCGAATGAAGCAGAAAGGCCGCGCATTTTGGCCAAAACATTCTCAAAATTGTAGGGGTCGACGATATGCTCTTCATATGTGAATGCCAGTTCCTGCTTCAAATAACCGCAGATACGCTCCACGTTTTGTGCGTATTTCTCTGAACCGGACCGGATGAACACCATGTGGGACGGCTTATAGTGCAAGGCTCCCAGGATGATTGGCGCAATTTGATCGCTGACGAGACTGACGATCGTGGCCATGATCGGATATTCCTCCGAAAAAACAACGAAATGACATAGATAGAATTCGTCATAAAGCCCCAATTTCCCTCCATATTTGCTCTGCTGTTGCAATATGAAGATTTTATTCATCCATTGGAGAAAACGCGAAACGATGGACATGGGATGTCAGACAAGCTGAGAGGTGTAGTGTGGAAAGATCAACACTTTGCATGGAAAAGGTATGAAAAAGACAGCGGCGTATCGATGAGGTTTTGCACGGTCGGTTGCAATCAGAATCGAGGGGGCGCAAAAAAGGGGTCCGGTTGCCCAATTGGTACGACCCAAACAGTGTGCTTTAAGACGATGTGCTGCTGGTGGATTCTGTTTCGCTTCTACAAGATTCGATCCAAACCGTCATCAAATCACCAAGCTATCAATTGTTTGATAACGATTCTATTTGTCAATAGGTACGATACAAACAAGGAACAGGAAATCAAATACAGGTACGTGATCGGAAGGGTTCAAATATTTCTCATAGGTACGATCCCAACTGTACCTGCTGACTGATGGTACGGAAGTCTTGAAGCGTTTCAATTCCTCATAGGTACGATCCAAACACGAATTATTTTTCGAACATTCGTTCGTGTTGGGTTTCAATTCCTCATAGGTACGATCCAAACCTGGGAAGAATCTATGGTCGCTCTTGAATCCATCATGTTTCAATTCCTCATAGGTACGATCCAAACCTTCGAACCGACACCCGACATGGTTTCTGCTTCGCTGTTTCAATTCCTCATAGGTACGATCCAAACCTACACCACAATGAAAGTCTGGCAACTCACACCAGAGGTTTCAATTCCTCATAGGTACGATCTAAACCGTCGCATCGCAGGCACAGGCTGAGGCCGGGTCGGCCAAGTTTCAATTCCTCATAGGTACGATCCAAACCTGGGAAGAATCTATGGTGTTACTGCTAAAAGATAACGTCCAATTGCTGGCGGAATTGCCTGTCCGGAAGTTGCCGGATATAATGACCCTATGTAAGCGTCAAATAGCCCCCACCTGTCCATCAGATGAGGGCTTTGCTAATATTGGTTTAGGGTCGGGACATCCGGCAAGTCACCGGCAATGACGACGACCAGGGCAGCAATCGATCCAGCGCTTCCGGATCTTTCGGATCCGCAAGTTGCGGAAGCTGCTCGAACAGGTACTTTAGGTACTGGAACGGATTCAACCCGTTCTCTTTTGCCGTTTCGATCACGCTGTAGATCGTCGCGCTGGCCTTTGCTCCGCGGGGGGTGTTGGCGAACAGCC
>Ga0310827_101463_pt1 | contig 12272 bp, 10 predicted proteins | sample WT_ome_2_FD_201309 | JGI IMG/M metagenome (GOLD analysis project Ga0310827, IMG submission 201309) | Sorghum-adapted microbial communities enriched on wild type (WT) sorghum from Joint BioEnergy Institute, Emeryville, California, United... ... | reverse complement strand
CGGCTTCAATAATGGGATAATAATTTTTCGATAAAGCTGAAATTCTGTACAGCCATCCATCCTGGCCGCTTCCCGTATATCATCGGGAATCCCTCTTAATCCGGCCAAATACATGGCAAGGGCGAAACCGGTCATTTGCCAAACTGCCGCAATGACTACCGCTATTATAGCAACCGGCAGACCAAATTCAATTTTTCCCCATTCAAATCCGGCTAAAATATTTGTATCTGTATACCATTTCGGTTCAATCCCAAAATTTTTAAAAAAAAGATTAATTCCGGTAGACGGGTTTAAAATCCATTGCCAAACGACTCCGGTTACAACAAATGATAAAGCCATCGGGAAAAAGAAAATATTACGGAAGATGGATTCCCCACGAACGAGTTTCTGGTCGAGCAAAATCGCCAATCCCATTCCTAAAAAAATCACCAAAGCGATAAATAATACGGTAAAGGCAAGCGTATTGCGCAAATCAGCTTGGAAACGGAAATCATTCAATAAATAAAGGTAATTTTTCATTCCGGCAAAAGCAAAATCAGGTACGATCGTATTCCAATTACTGACCGATACATATCCCGTCCAACCAATAAATCCATATACAAAAATGGCAATTAATATAACAGATGGTACTAAGAAAAGAATGGACATCCAGCGGTCGGTTGATAGCTTTTTTCTTTTCTTTACTTGCACAATCGGTTGCTGATTTGCATGTACAGTTTTTGCGGGTTCCACATCCACCCCTCCTATCTGCATGACTTCTTAACTTTGTCTAGGACGATTCTTTTTGCATAATAAACAAAAATTATCCACCCTAACGGTTTATCTACATTTACTGATTATTTCTACGGCGCTTCCTTTTTAATTCATTTATCCTCCCCACTGAAAAACTTCTTGATTTTTTTATATCAAAGTTACCCTCGTAAAATTCAAACTATTCTTACCCTAGCTATCATCTAAAAGGTCCTCGAATGGAAAATGGGGGATGATTGCCCCCCATCTTCTTCCGTCCGGTCTATTTCAACTCTTGTGCGGCTGTCTCCAGTGCATTAATAAATTGATTAACATCTTTTTGGGTAACGAAAATATTTACAGCTTGGTTCACTCTTGTTAAAAATCCTTCCGGTGCAGCCGAACCGTGGGCCAGACTAGGCGTCAGTTTGCTTGCTTTGAAATCGTCCATCGCAGCTTTTCCGTATTCATCATATTTTGATACATCCGCATCAATACGTGCTGGAATCGAACCTTTTAATGGATTAAATGCATCTTGACCTTCCACTGACCCAAGTACACCTAAAAATTTCTTTACATCGTCCGGATTTTTTACACCTTTAGGTAAACCAAATGTATCGGTAATGACCATAAAATATCCGTCTGTTTCAGGAGTTACCACATAGCCAAAGTCTTTATTTACTTTCAATTTCAAGTCATTAACAAAATACCCTTTTGCCCAGTCTCCCATAATATTCATGGCCGCTTCACCGTTAGCCACTAATTGGGAAGCGTCTTGCCAGTTACGAGAACTATGATCATCATTAATATACCCGATCATTTTAGCGAAAATTTCTGCCGACTTTACAACCCGATCATCTTTAAAGGATATATCACCCGTCCAAAGTTTTTTATAATCATCCGGACCGAGTTTTGCCAGTAAAATATTTTCAAAAATATGAGTAGCTGTCCATGGCTCTTTATCTCCAAGTGCCAATGGTGTAATTCCTTGATCTTTCAATTTTTCACTAACCGCAAAAAACTCATCAAACGTGGTTGGCGGTTGCAAACCATTTTCTTCAAATATTTTTTTGTTATACCATAAAACATTACTTCTATGGATATTTACCGGTACAGAGTAGATCTTCCCATCCTTACTAACCATATCAATTAAATCTTGCGGAAATTTATCATTCCAGCCTTCACTCTCATATAAATCGTTCAGCGGTTCCATTTTCCCTGCTGCAACCCAGCTGGCATTCAATTCTTCCCCACCGTGAACTTGGAAAGTGGAAGGCGGATCATTTCCTTGCATCCGGCTGGCCAATACAGCTTTTGCATTTGTTCCTGCACCACCGGCTACGGCAGCATTTTCAACCTTTATATCCGGATACTTTTCACCAAATAAATCCAATAATGCCAACAAACCGTCCTCTTCACCGGCACCTGTCCACCAGCTAAAGATTTCCAATTTTGCTGCTTTAGAACTTTCCTTATTGTCTTTCCCATCGCCTGAACCGGAGCTTTTTTCCGAATTGTTGCAAGCCGCCAGCGCGAACGAAACAACGAGCAAGAAAGCTAACAATATACGAAACTTTTTCATTCTTTCTCCCCCTCTGATTTTTTGTTACCGCTTTCATCCCTATTATAATAATGAAAGTGAAGTGCCCATCTCCTTTTTTCCTGTACGATTTTAACAATTTCTTCATTTTTTTAAGATGGTGTTCCGGAACTCACGTGGTGACATATGAAAATATTTTTTAAACACCCGACTGAAGTAATTCGGATCCCGATATCCGACAGCAAAACTGATTTCCTTAAAGCTTAGCTGATTTTGTAAAAGCAGTTCTTTTGCCTTTTCGAGTCTCAATTCCGTAACATAATCAACAAAGGTGTTCCCTGTTTCTTCTTTAAAAATCTTTGCAAAATACGGGGGGCTCAATTCTACTTTTTCCGCCACCTGTTCTAAAGTTAGCAATTCATTGTAATGATTCCGGATATATTGTTTTGCCCGCTCAACATAACCTTGTGACCGGTAAAATTGCTGTACGTATAATGAACATTGTTGTAAAAACGACTCCCACTCACTCAAATTTTTACTATTGTTTATATAACAATTTTGAATATCGATTCCTTTTGTATGTAAATTTTGTTTAATTAGTATATACAATGGTTGTAAGTTTTCTTCATCCGTTTGCTTTACAAGTTTAATAGCCCGTATCACATCATTTTGTAATAAACAATCAAGTATTTCTTTCAAAATTCCTTGAACAGCGGCATCTGTATGTGTTGGAAAACCATACCCGCCGCGATGTTGCGCTTTTAATTGTCCGAGTGCCAATAATGCTTCGTTAAATGATCTAGGGAAGTCTTGTAGCTGTTCATAGATACCACCAATGCCTATCCATTTTTTCCCGCTTGATGTCAAAAATAACATTCTGGCAAATCGAAGCACCTCGGCTTTATCGATTGTGTCTTCACTTATGATAAAAAAAATATAAGGAGCCCTGTTTTTTTCTTGGATGATTGAACCCCTATATGTTTCTGTAATTTTTTTGTTAAGTATCTCTCGTTCCTCTTCACGTTCCAAGTCAATAACGAGAAAGAAACCGGCTTTCATTGTCGGAAAATATTCTTGCTTTATCGTCTGCAAATCCTTTGTAATATTTTGATCCATTATTTGTTGTAAAAAATGTTTTTTAGCAATTTCTGCGGCATACTTCTTCCTCTCCTGTTCCATTTGTTCTTCGGCAATTTCCCGATATACATTTAAAATAGCTTGGATGGTTTCTTCTTTTGTCGCCGGTTTTAATATGTATTCTTTCACTCCTTTTTTCATCGCCTGCTTTGCGTAGTCAAACGAGTCATAGGCAGAAATCATGATAAACTTTATATCCGGATGCTTCTCCTTAATCCGTTCAATCGCTTCCAGACCGTCAATGCCCGGCATTTTTATATCCATCAACATGATGTTCGGTCTTTTTTCATCGGCCAACTGAATGGCTTGTCTTCCGTTTGCCGCCTCCCCGCATATTATGGTCTTCCCAAACTGGTCTTCGATTATTTTCCGCATCGCTTTTCTTTCAATCATTTCATCATCGACTAAAGCAATGGATATATTCATCGTTCATCACCTCTCAATGTGGATTTAGGAAGGTAAAGCTGAATTTTTGTCCCTTTTTCCGGTTCCGATAAAATTTGCACCAGATCATTTATCCCGAAAAACAATTGAAGTCTGCGAATGACATTTTCCAAACCGAGTCCCGTCGAATGACCGGTATGCCCTTTCTTTTTATCGTTTCTTGGTAAATGACGATACTTTTGAATGATTGCCTCACTCATCCCGACACCATTATCGGCCACTTCAACAAAAATGCAGGAATTGGCATCACGAACTGACAAACGAATTTCCCCACCTTCTTCTCTCCCTTCAATCCCGTGAATAAAAGCATTTTCAACTAGCGGTTGCAAAATCAGCCGCGGTACTCGTATATCAAGGCAGCCCTCATCAATATCGGTATGGAAGGTAATTCGATCAAAAAAGCGGGTTTGCTGGATATAGAAATAGTCTTTTACCACCTTTACTTCCTCACGTAATGGTACCGATTTCTCCAAATCTCCTAAACTATAGCGTAGAAGAGAAGAAACCGATTCAATCAATCTTGTTGTTTGATCAGCGTTTTCTAAAAAAGCCATCCTTGAGATTGTATTCAAAGTGTTAAATAAAAAATGCGGATTCACTTGATTTTGTAAATGTTTTAATTCCAGTTCTTTCATGAGTTGTTCCTGCTCTGACTTTTTTTGCATTTCCCGTATTAATTCACGAATATTCCCGCGCATTTGATTAAAAGCTTCCCCTAAAATTTTCATTTCATCATTAGATTGAATTTCAATTGTCTTTCCGTCCAATTTTCCTGCTGAAACTTCCCTGGCCATATTCGTCAGTACCTGGATCGGTTCATTTAGTTCTTTTGAAAACCAAAGAGCGAAAAAGACAGCCAATAGAACAGATGTTAAAAACAAATATATAATAAATTGACGAAACGCGTCATTTCGCTCATTCAATTGCTGATAAAAAGACTGATATTCCGTCAATTCCAAATCAATTAAGTCAAGGGTTATTTCTTTTAAATAGATGGCGGTATTTTGTGCTTCTTGCAAGTGGTCATTATACAAATCAATATTATCACGAATGGCAAAACCGATTGTCAGTTCCCCTTCCACAATCAATGTATCAATCACATTTTCATATTTTCTTAATTGATACGGGTCGATTCCATCCATTTTTTTCGTTAATTCCACTTTTTCATTCTCAATATCTCTGCGAATCTTTTGAAAGTCAATAACATAGTGTGAATCACGTTCCACAACAAAACGGTTTACTTTTTCAATCAGTTCATTTGTCTTTTGTGAAATTGAATTGAATAAGAGAAAGCGTTCGAAGCTGGAATTATATGCTTTCATCAGTTGATTACTACTAAAAAAAATGGCGGTTGCAACGATATTAAATAAGATAACAAAGACGAAAAAATAAGTAATCAGTTTGCTCCGGATCGACTTCATAACCTGAAAGCTCCTTCTACTTGTTATTTTCTTGAATATCTTCCTGCAATAATTGGTCCAGGTCATTTTTCCGTATAATACTCGTTGGGGTATGCTGAATTTTTTCCGGATGATTGCCTTTCTTTAATTCAACCAGCATATTTACTGCAGTGTATCCCATTTTATATGGATGTTGAACAACGATGGCATCGATTTCTTCAGCTTCTAAAAGTTGGATAGTTTCAGGCAGGGTATCAAATGTAATGACATACGGATCAGAATATGGCCGCATCGTCCGGATGACTTGCGCAATTCCGATCCCGTCTAATGCACTTGTGCCGTAAAATGCGGTGATATTCGGATTCTCTTTCAATAAGTCATACGTTGCCTGTACTGCGCCGGTTTTTGATATATTTGATTCCTTCATGCCAACAATTTTTATTCTTAATTCATTCTTTACAGCTTCTTTAAAACCCTCCACTCGAAGTTGCTGGTGAATGGCATCTTCACGTCCTATAACAATGCCTACCATTTGTTCACCTTTCGTATCTTCTATGAAAGCCTTCCCCGCCATAAAACCGGCCATATAGTTGTCCGTACCGACATAGACATCCCTTCTGCTTTCCGGCACATCCGTATCAATTGTAATAATCGCTGTTCCTTTTTCAACCGCTTTATTGATGAGCGGGGTAAATGCTTCATTTGATAAACCCTGTACCATAATTCCGTCCACTTTTCCGGCGATCTCTTTGTCAAAAACTCTTACATGATCATTGAGATTGGCACGTTTTGGCCCAATGTATTCTAAATACACCCTCTGCTCTTCCGCAGCATCCCTCGCCCCTTTTTCAACTTGGCGCCAATATTCATTGTCCTCTTCTTCCGGGATTAGGACGAAATGATAATCATATTTTGGCTCAGTGGTATTTGTCTCTTGTTTTACATAAAAAGTTTTTTGACCGTAAAAAAACATCAGAAACGCACTGATTATAAGAGCTAGGGCAAATACTGAGTAAACCAGTTTCTTTTTCAATCGGTATCACCTCATTGGAAAGATGAGCTTTGCAGTTTTTCTAAGTATATCTATTTCTGATATTTCTTCAAAAAGATGAATAACTCCTGCAAAATGGTAAGTAATGTTATGTCTTTTCTCCAACTTGCTTGAATACATCACGTAAAATACGGGTTAAGTTAATTTTTAGTTGAGAAAATGATTGTTGCGGTGGTGAATTATGTTTGTCAATTCCGCATTATTTGTTAAGAAAACGAATGTAGTGCGGATGAATTATGATTGGCAACTCTGTATTTTTTGTTAAGGAAATGAATGTAGCGCGGTGGTGAATTATGTTCGTCAATTCCGCATTATTTGTTAAGTAAACGAATGCAGCGGGATGAATTATGATTGGCAACTCTGCCGAATGTCAAAGTAATTTTGACATGGACTTTATGCTTGCAACGAAGGTGAAATATTGGGATCTTTGAGGACTCAGTTGGTGTTAGCAAAATTTTTAAGGATGAAAGAAATAAAAGAGAGAGTTTCAATCTTTTCAACTCTCCCTTTTTGCTAAAAAAGTACAGAGCGTTCTATTTGCAACGTACAACATTTGAGTTGCGGCGCCTTTTGCTGGCCAAGTTAAATACTTACTTTTTCACGATGTTTAATAATGGAGTTTACGATATGAATGGAATCCCATTCGCCGGAAGAGAAAAATGTGATCGGATATTTTTTCGGAAATAATTGTTCCTTTATTTCTTCAGGTGTGTTCCCTTCATTATATAGTTTGACAATGTTTCCTTCGAGGTCCAACAAATAATCCAACTTTCGCTCCAAAGCTATCCGCCCATTTTTCAGGAACCCGGCGTGATTGCAAAACACTTCCTTAAAATCATACGTTAAGACTCTTTTTAATGATGCGATGATTTCCGGGATATTTTCCTCCCGAAGAACCACCTTTGTCTTTTCCTGACAGTAAAGGTCTCCGGTAAAAAGCTGCCCTGTATCCTCATTTAAAAAAGCAAGGTGATCAATAGCATGACCAGGTGTGTTGATAACCGTCCAAGATGCATTGGCAGTTTGAAAGGATTCCCCGATTGCTTCTGCATGGAACGGTTTCCGCCTTCCCCAAAAAACTTGACGGTACATTGGATAATCAGCCTTCTTCGTACAATAGTCAATCATCATATCATTCATGAAAATCGGAACCTGAAATTTTTCCTGCAAATAAGCCGCACATCCGGTATGATCCTCATGAAAATGGGTAATCACTACTTTTTCTATATTAAGCTGTTGGAAAAATGGCGTGAAAAACCGTTGCAACGACTGGGCCCCCGTATCAATTAACACACCATCAATAAAAAAGCAATGAACATTTAATTTAACACCTCTAAACGCAACCGTCCCATTCCCCATTCTTACCCCATTCACTGACTGTTCCTCAAATTTCTTTTTAAACAACATAGACCCACATCCCGTAATTGATTTTTTTAATTGTATCATAAAGTGAATGACTATTCACTCATTTTGCTGTAAGTCACTGGTAACTTAGCATGTTGTCCGATGATCCACTTTTGGTGCATGATCATGTATAGGAATGATTTGCAACGGGATTGGGTTTTGTCACGGGAGTTTGCGAAAACTGTCCATTAAATCGGCTCTTATGGAAAAATTGTAAGGTTAACTAGATTGGGTCTCGTTGCCAAAACAGTTAGCTTTCGACCTCGAAATGGGATGACTGTAGGTCTTGCTGATTTATTGGTATCCCTAGTTGCAATACTCAAGTTTTAATCTAGAAAATATACACCCCCAATCATTGAAATCCATCGATAAATCGTGTACGATTAAAATGCATACAATTTAATTGTGAGACCACTGAATACGTTCCCCTACATAATATAGGACGAACCACAAGAAAAACCTATATTCAGCAAGTAATCTTTTGGATATTCAGTGGTCTCTCTATTACGGTGTGTTATTAACTTTCAATTTTGTTAGGAGGCATAAAAGTGAAAACGGTCTATGATTTTACTGTTAAAAAAACGAATGGTGACGAGGAATCCCTCAAGAACTTTGAAGGAAAAGTATTACTTATTGTCAACACTGCAAGCAAATGTGGGTTAACACCTCAATTCAAAGACCTTCAAGAACTTTATGACAAATATAAAGATCAAGGTTTTGAGATTTTAGGGTTTCCGTGCAGCCAATTTAACAACCAAGAATTTGATAATATTGAGGAAACAACCGAATTTTGTCAAGTAAATTATGGTGTAACGTTTCCAATGTTTGCAAAAATCGATGTAAATGGAGAAAACGCAGATCCACTATTTACTTATCTGAAGGAACAAAAAGGCGGCGTTCTTTCTAAAGATATTAAATGGAACTTCACAAAATTTCTTGTCAATAGAAACGGACAAGTGGTAGAGCGCTATGCACCTACAACAAACCCTAGTAAAATCGAAAAAGATATCATTCAACAATTGTCATAATAAAAAAGGAGAAACGATTTTGAAGGATTTTTTTACATTGGATCATCAGCTTTGTTTTGCAATCTATGAAGCAGCCGGTCAATTTAATAAATTATACTCGAAAGCACTTCAATCATTTGGTCTCACCTATCCCCAATACTTAGTCTTATTAGCACTTTGGGAAATAGATGGCCTTACAGTAAAAGAATTAGGTGAAAAGTTAAAATTAGGTACAGGTACTTTGACACCGATGGTCAAAAGAATGGAAGCAAATGGTTGGGTGAGTCGCAAACGTTCCACAACCGATGAACGAAAAGTCTTTATTTCCCTCCAGCCAAAAGCGATTAAAGAAAAACAAGCAATCATCAAAACCATTGCCAATGAAGTTCAATCATGTAACATCGAATATGAAGAATACGAGCAACTGATGAAGCAACTACAGAATCTTCACAAAAAATTGGCGAGTAAACTGACTTTAACGGAAGGAAAAAAATAATTTCTTTTTACTCTATTAAAAAAAGCCGTTACGCTAATTTGGTAATCGGCTTTTTTGAAAAACAAATGCTTTGACAAATTACTGAACAGATTTTTTAAAATGCTCATCAATATCCCGGCCTCCATACATTACCCGAATAACTGTAACAGTTTTATCTCTAATTTCCGAAATATAAAAAATATATAATTGTCAATCGGGAACTGTCGAAGCCCACGACTATGCCAGGGCTCTTTTTCATAAAGACGGAATCGTTCCGGAATTTCATCAAGACTCATTATAGCACTTTCAATTCTATCCAACTGTCCAGCAGCAACTTCCGGTTCATATAAAGTAAATACAATATACTCATAGATGCCTCGCAAAATCCGCATCTGCTTGTTTTGTTATTTCAATTTTATATTTCATATTCCATAATCTTTGCGGATATCCATGAGGGCTTTCGATGCAGATTTAGTATTTTCATGGACAAAATCCGCATATCCTTTTTCCAGTTCTTCATTCAACTCTTTTTCTGTTAATTCAGATACGATTAATGGTTTTGATGCGGGTAACTTAACATCAAAAGGTATTCCTCGCTGCATAACCACTTGTTTTAAAAAAATATTTACGGCATTTGATAAAGGAATACCTAATTGGCCTAAAATTGATTCTGCCTAGTCTTTTAGTTCCGGTTCAAGTCTTACGTTGAGAGTCGTCGTTTTCACCACTGTCATCCACTCCTTATTAAGTTTATTGTATGCTATTGTATTTACAATTACAATACATTCAATAAACCGAAGTAGCTTCTGTGTCAGTTTATCATAATGGAGAAAGAAGTTTCAGTATTTATCAGAAGAATGCTATTGATTTATTCTTTCGGGGGAGGACCCTATTGCGACATACAAGAAGTACGCTCATCACCTCTGTGAAATGCACTATGTATATACTGCGTCTGCTAAAAACATGTACTATATTATATTTCGATTAACCGGAATAAAGCATCCTTTGTTTCAAAACCAATATCCAAACAATGAAGCTTGGTCAAAGCCTTCATTATTTGGATATTTTATTCTAAGAGTAAGGGTATACTCGTTTTGTATGTTGTATGGAAATCCATTTGCATGTTGTAAATGCGTCCAAACTCCATTCTCCATTCAAACGACCAACACCTGAGTTTTTAACACCGCCAAATGCTACGTTTGGTTCATCATTAATTGTTCCATCATTAATATGGATCATTCCGGTATCCATTTGTTTTGCCAGTTCTGCCCCATGTTCAACATTCCTTGTATGAATGGCTCCACTGAGACCATATGGTGTCTTGTTAACAAATTCAAGAACCTCTTCATCATTGGAGACTTTCATAATACATACAACAGGAGCAAAAAATTCTTCCTTAGCAATAGTCATGTCCGGAGTGACGTTTGTTAACACAACAGGTTCTATTATGTTCCCAACCACCTTTCCTCTGAGGATCGGTGTTGCACCTTCTGCAATACCTTTTTCAATAAGGGCAACGGTATTTCTTACTTGTCGTTCATTAATTAGTGGCCCAATGATGGTTTCCGGGTTTCTTGGATCACCACAAGTAAGAGATGAAACTTTTGCAAGATACTTTTCGAGAAACTCATCATAAACCTTTTCATGAATAATAAGGCGGTTTGCCGACATACAAATTTGTCCTTGATGAGTAAATCTACTAAAAACAGCGGCACTAACAGCTAAATCAATATCGGCATCATCCAATACAACGAGTGCACTGTTACCGCCAAGTTCCAAATGAACTTCTTTTAAGTTTCTTCCTGCGACTTCACCAATATGCCTGCCCACTTGGGATGAACCGGTAAAGGAAATTGCACGTGGAACAGGATGCTCAACAAAAGTATCCCCTATTTCCGAAATCTCTGTTGTCACTACATTTAACAAACCTTTTGGAAGGCCGGCTTCTTCATATATTTTTGCGATCATCGTCCCTCCGGTAATCGGTGTATGCTCATGTGGCTTTAAGACAACCCCGTTTCCTGTGGCTAATGCAGGAGCTACTGATTTCATTGATAAAAAAAACGGGAAATTAAAAGGGCTGATGACACCGACAACACCAACAGGAACCCTATAAACACGGTTTTCTTTTCCATCAATTGGAGACGGTAAAATCGTTCCATTCATACGCATCGGAAAAGTAGATGCTTCTTTAATCATATTTTTGACAAGACCAATTTCAAACTCTGCTTTTAATCTTGTCCCGCCAATTTCATCAATTATAATGTCTACAATTGCCTCATGATTTTCTTCTATATAAGCAACAGCTCTTTCAAAAACCCCTCGTTTAACAACAGGATTGGTTTTTTCCCATTGTTTCTGTGCCGTTTGTGCCGATATATATGCAGCATTTAAATCATCCATATTTGCAGCTCTGTACGTTGCAAGAATTTCCCCGTTATATGGGTTTTTATTTTCCATCACGAGACTACTATTCCCGTCTCTCCATTCTCCATTTATATATTGACCGGGTAATGTTCGAAAGTTAATCATTTGTATTCCTCCATCAATGATTCAGTTCAATATTTTCCTTGGCTAGTTTAGCTAAATTTTGTAAGTTTGTGTTAATTTCTTCCATTGTTGCAGTCAATTCTTCAATAGCCGCCGACTGGGAATCTGATTCTGTGCTTGCCTTTTGAACATTTTGATTAAGTGTATTAATTACATTCTTTATTTGGTTGGTAATCGATTGTATTTCATTCACTTGATTTTTGGAATTGGTAGCCATTTTACGAATTTCATCGGCTACTACAGAAAAGCCCCGTCCATGTTCACCAGCTCGTGCGGATTCGATTGCTGCATTTAATCCGAGCAAATTACTTTGATCGGCAATTTCTTTAACAACATTAGATACCATTTCAATAAGATTGACACTATTATTTACTTCATTTGCCTTATCAGAAATAAAATTCATGTTGTCAGCAAGTTGAGTTATCGAGACAGCCATTTCTTGAATAGTATTTGTTACCTCATTAAAAACGCCGGAGAGATTGGAAGCAACCTCAGATAACTTATTGGCTTTCTCGACATTTAAACCAACTCCCAC
>Ga0310827_101462_pt1 | contig 12274 bp, 9 predicted proteins | sample WT_ome_2_FD_201309 | JGI IMG/M metagenome (GOLD analysis project Ga0310827, IMG submission 201309) | Sorghum-adapted microbial communities enriched on wild type (WT) sorghum from Joint BioEnergy Institute, Emeryville, California, United... ... | reverse complement strand
GAGAAGCCGAACTTCTGGGTGCCGCGATGGATGAGGGACACGCCATAGATTCCCTTGATGTCCCGGAACGTCGGGTCGTGCTTCAGCTTGTCGGCGAGCAGCGGCATGAGATGCTGCATGCTTCTGATCATCTTCACCGACAGCTGCGTCAATGAGCGGGAGGTGACCCCGAGCTGATGCAGCATCACATTGTTCAGATGAAGCTCGATGATCGGATCGCCTCTCTGAATGACCGGTCCGTCCTCCAGGTGCAGCGGGTTCTTGCTGTGATAGGGCCTGATGCGATACTTGAGGAACGGATCGCTGTCGTCGAACGGTCTGATGCCCAGCACTTTATGGACCAGCTGATCATACCCGAGGAACAGCTTGACGATGATCCGCTTGCCAAGCGATTCACGTACCGGCTGGTCCTTCTCATCCAGTGCCAGCAGTTCATCGATCCTGGCGAACCGCATGCCTTGCGGCTTCAGCACGGCGAGTGTCTCGTCGAGAGCCCGCAGCATATAGCGGGGCGCTTCGGGTATGGCGCCGAATGTTTCGCCGCTGTCATGCAGCAGGACGATGGAGCCTCCCCGGCACTGATTCAGCAGTTGATCGCGCATCCGCTCCACATCATCGGGGCTCTTGCTGCGCCAGTCGTTCACCATGACGGACCAGAGGATGATGCGGAACTTCCTGAGCAGCCGGAAGTCGAAGAGGTTCATGATGCCCCATGGCGGCCGGTAATAGCCGGGTCTTGCGCCGATGATCCTCTCCACGGCATCCGCTGCCTTCCTGACCTGACCGTTGTGAACGGTCCAGGGCAGCATCAGCCAGTTGGATCTGTGCGTGTAATTGTGCACCCCGATCAGATGCCCTTCTTCATGCATCCGCCGTATGAGTTCCGGGTGCTTCTCCGCCATCGAACCGAGCACGAAAAAAGTCGCCTTCACATCATACTTTTTCAGGAGATCAAGCAATTGAGGCGTATATTTCGGATGCGGTCCATCGTCGAAGGTAAGGGCCAGCGTCTGATGCGCGTGCGCCTTCTTGACAACCCCGAACGACCAGATGCGCGTCAGGATAAATGGGATCAGCATATAGATGACTATGAAGACGGCTATACCGAGAATACATCCCCAGAATATCCTCTCTTCCACGAGCAACGCTCTCCTTTGCGCCTCTATGCGGGCAGATATGGCTGAGCCATTGGACCGACTCAAGACACGGAATGCCAGGGTGCCTCGCGCAGCGTCCTCCCAGGTCAGCAACCGGCCGCTTATTTCGAAAAAGCGGTCTCCACTGAAGTCAGTTTATCATAGAATTCGGAGAATTTGTCCTTGTCCGGACTGTTGCGCAGCGCCATCGCGGTTCTTGGATGCTCATTGAGCAGCCCCGTGATCATATACGGGATGATGTAACCCCACTCCACTTGCTCGCGCAACGGAATCATGTACTTCTCGATGATCTCCAGGAGCGGTCGGAGCTGATAGTTGGACTTCTTCAGGTAGCTGACGAGCAGCTCCGTCGTGCAGTTGCCGGCGGCGCGTCCCATGCCGTAGACCGAGGAATCCAGGAATGTGACGCCTTGCTCAACAGCCGTGATCGTATTGGCGAAGGCCAGCTGCATATTGTTGTGCGTGTGGATGCCGAGCTGTTTGCCGGGCAGATGGTTGGCGAATTTCTGGGTCAGGTACTCGATGTCGCGCGGCAACAGACTGCCGTAGGAATCCACGACATAGACCACATCAACCGGACTCTTCGCGATCAACTCAAACGCCTCAAGCAGGTCCTTCTCCATGACATGCGACAGGGCCATGATGTTCAGAGTCGTCTCATATCCCTTGTCATGGAACGTCTGGACCAGGTCGAGCGCCTTGTCGATATCCTTGATGTAGCAAGCGACGCGGATCAGGTCGAGCAGGCTGTCCTCCCGCGGCAGGATGTCCGCCTCATCCACCCGTCCGATATCGACCAGCGCGGACAGCTTGGTCCGCTTCTTCGTGATCACTTCCTTCAGGAACGCATCATCGAGGAAACGCCATGGTCCGGCGCCGTCGCTCTTCAGCAGCCTGGGGGAATTTTTGTATCCGATCTCCATATATTCGACGCCGGCTTCGTTCAATGCTTCATATAGATCGCGGACGAACGGGATGCTGAAATCCCAGTTGTTCACGAGTCCTCCGTCACGTATCGTGCAGTCCAGGATTTTGATGGATTGATGATTTGGTGCCAAGGTTTTCAACTCTCCTTATCGACGACTTCGGATCGCTATTGCGTATCCGGCTGGCGGGGGAGATGATGTGTCTCGCCGCAGCAGGAATTGCTGGATATGAAGTCGAAATGAATGGGTAGTCCATATTCATCTATTTTAACTGATTTCCACAGGAGGATACCACATGAATTTTTGCAGCAAGTGCGGGCAAGCTCTTGAACCCGGGGACCAATTCTGTCAGGAATGCGGAACACCGATTGGCAGCAAGGCGGAAGAGAGCCTCCGCGCGGGTCCGGAGCTTGAAGACAAGCCGCAGACGAGGGAGGAGATCACGGGTCCGCTGCGAGTGCGGAGACCCGGCAAGCTGGGGCTGCTGGCGGCTGTTCTGGTTGTGCTGGCCGGGGTGATCGTCGGCGCTTATTACGTCGGAGCCGCTGCTTATGCTCCTGAGCGAACGGTAGAGGCATTCAGGCAAGCGGTAGAATCCAGGGATATCGACAAGCTGTCCCGGCTCCTGCGGCCGGGAAGCGACGAGATGAGCGTGTCGCGCAAGGATCTCGAGAGACTGGTGGACTACTATAAGGCTTATCCCGCTGACCTGGAGCAGGCGGTTGAGCAGCTGAACGAGAGCATCGAACGCGGAGAGGCGGCTGTGGGGGCTCCGCTGACATTGGTTCAGAACGGCAAGTTCCTCCTGTATGATCTGTACATCATTGAAGTGGCGCCATATTATGTCACGCTCAGCACCAATATGGAAGGCGCGGAGCTGTATGTGGGCGATGCGCGGCTGGCGACGGCGGCAAGCGATGCCTTCAGGGAAAGGTTCGGCCCTTACTGGCCCGGGGAATACGAGGTCAAGGCCGTCTACTCGGGCGAGTTCACCAGTCTGACGGAGACGCAACAGCTTCGTCTGTACGGCCAGCGGGAGCAGGAAGCATATCTGGAGCTTAAGCCGAGCTATGCGCAGTTCGAATCCGGCATCCAGGATGCGATCGTCTATGTCAACGGAGTATCGACCGGCCGTACGGTTCGGGATTTCGACGGGCGGATCGGACCGCTCGCCTTCGATGGCTCGACGACGCTGCATGCGGAGGCGAAGTTCCCGTGGGGGACCTATAGCAGTGCGGAGATCGTGCTGACGCCGGAACTGGAGAACTCGGTGGTGACGTTCCTGTTCGAGGATGCCCATGAGGCGGCGCTCGAGCAGGTGATGAACGCGGTCAATGAATACCTGGCCAGCTGGGTGCCGGCCTACAAGAGCATGGACATTCGCCAGTTCACCAACATCACGGAGGAGCGAAGATCGCTGTTCGCATCGGACTTCCAGTGGATGCTGGAGACAGGGCAGCGGTTCACGGGCGAGATCGTAGGGTCGGAGTTTGATCTGGACAGCTTCGTGCTGGATGGCGGGTACAACGGCAATCCGTATACCGCCGAGATCGATGTTGCCTATGTGCTGCGCGACGCGGCCTGGTATTATGTGGGCGAGGAGCCGCAGCTGCGCGACATGCATTCCTTCAACCGCTATAAGGTCATCTTCGATGAGGAGTCCGGCCGGTGGGTCATCTCCTACTTTACCGCACTCGACAGCATCGATCTGACGAACACCCGGGCGTACAAGTTTGAATAACGGAGGCGGTATGGCAGAATGGATGGAAACCGATTGGTTCTCCGTCCATTTTGCATGTCTGCCGACCGACAGGATCTGCTCGCAGCGGGTAGAAGCGGTCGAGTGAAGCCTGCAGCGGGCAGAATCTGCTTGCAGAAGATCGCATGCCCCAGTTGGACAGGATGCGCAGGATGACGGACTTTGAGCCGCTGGCCGAATATCATGTATAATCGACTCAACATCACCCAAGCGGATACAAGGAGAGGAACCATCGGATGGAACGACTGCAGCGGCTACATGTTGTCGATCAGGGGATACTGGACGGGGAGGCGCTGCAGCCCTTCGCGCTGGAGGAGATCCTGATGCGGCTGGCGGGAGAGACTCGGGAACCGATCGTCCACATCTGGAGGCACAGACGGGCCTTCATCGCCGGTCTGCGCGACCGCCGTCTGCCCTGTGCGGAACAGGCGCTGCAGGAGCTCCGGGCTGCCGGCTACGCCACGGCCGTGCGCAATTCCGGCGGGGCGGCCGTGCCTCTTCACGCGGGCGTGATCAATGTGTCGCTGATCATGCCGAAGCCAGCCGGAACGCTTGATATCTATGACGACTTCGAAGGAATGGCGAGCTTCCTGTCGGCGGTGCTGGCCCCGGCGGGCATCGTCTTCGATACCGGAGAGATAACCGGCTCCTACTGCCCCGGCGAGTATGATCTGAGCATACGCGGTCGCAAGTTCTGCGGCATCGCGCAGCGTCGCAGGCTGGATGCGTACAGCGTGCAGGCGTTTGTCATCGCGGAGGGAGACGGCGCCAGCATGGCGGAGACGGCGCGCAGCTTCTATGAGCGGGCCTGCGGAGGGAGAGGCGATCTCGGGGCGCCGGTGGTCGATCCGGCGAGGATGGCCAGCCTGCAGCAACTGACGGACGGCCGCATGTCAGATGAGCTGTTCTTGCGCTGCTTGCGCGACCTGCTGCAGAGCCTGGGCGCCACGGACGCCAGCGATCTGCCGAAGCGGTATGAGGAGGAGACGAGAAGGCAGATCGCGCAGATGCGGGAGCGTTATGATCGTTAGCAGGCATAGCGGCCCGGGCTTGCCAGGGGACGCAGGCTCGGGTTGCCCTCCCGAACATTCCAATCCGCGCCAATCCGCGCACGCACTTCGCCTGATCTGCCTCTTCGCCCGACACCTGCCCTGGATCGCTATCCCTTCCTCTCTTTTCACATCCATGCTCCATTTCACCTACTGGCATGCTTCCAGCATCCTCTCCGGGGCCAGGCTCATTGGTCCGGGAAGATCCAGCCCATATTTCAGATCGACCCTCTTACTCGCGAGGTCATAAGCTCATTAGTCCGGTTCGAAGGCTTGACCGCCTTGATCAGGCGGATCGCCGGCGAACGGCACCGCTGTCTGAACGCTGCCCCAAGCACTTCCGTATCGCTCCGCGGCGATGCGGATGATCCGCTATGCCCTCCCGAACACCCAGGCGAGCCCCGTCGCCAGCGCCTGCTGCCAGAATCCCCACAGATGTTCCCCAGGCTTCTCCTCATACAACAGATTGGCCTTGCGCTCCTCCAGCAGCGTGCGCACGGCCCGATTCGCGGCCAGGAAGTCAAAGACGCCGCGAGTCGTCTTCACCTCAGTTTCCCTGGTGCCGATCAACTGATAGATGCGAAGCCAGGACAGATCCTGCTCTGCGCTGAGCGCGCTCTGCGTTGACGAGAGAAACGCGCCGGACAGCGACAGCACGCGATGGAACAGCTTGCGATGGCGGAGCGCCAGGTGCAGCGAGACGGTGCCGCCGAGCGAGTCTCCGGCCAGGATGCGCTGATCCGCATCATCGCGCACGGCGTACTTCTGCTCGATATGGGGCAGCATCTCCTCCACGAAGAAGCGCATATACCTGTCGAAGCGATCCCCCTCCGGCGCATAGTCGTCGGTGCGCCGCTCCATGTTGACATCGACGCCGACGACGATGAACGGCTCCAGCTCGCCGTCCAGGATCAGGCGGTTGGCCGTGGTGGCGATGCGGCCGTAATTGAAGAACTGCTCGCCGTCCTGGCAATAGACGACCGGATAGGTGAGCATTTCATCATATCCCGGCGGAAGGTAGACTCTCAGCATCCGCTCTTCCTGCAGGACCGCCGAGTAAAGAAGCTCCCTCACGATCGTGCGCTTTAAGTATTTTTGTTCGTCCATACATGATCCCCCGATCTTTACGACATATTAGCTTTAAAAAAACATGGATTATTTTCAAACTGTATTATATAATTAAGGTACCTGTTATAATCCTATTTTAATAAAAAACACAGAAAAATAAACGAATTAATCATCGAAACAGTTTATAACAGGTCAACGAAATTACTATAACAGTTTACGGATAGGAAAAATAAGCTCAGAGGTGATCAAATTGGCTAACGCAGCAGTAGGCAAGGATTACAGCGTCAAGTTGCAGCCGGTCGAGATGCTGAAGGTCTTGTCTCCAGAAGGCAAAATTATCAATGAGGACATGGTTCCCGATCTTACAGACGATCAACTGCGTGAGATCATGCGCCGCATGGTGTTCACCCGCGCCTGGGACAAACGTGCGGTCAGCTTGCAGCGTCAGGGACGTCTTGGTTTCTATGCGCCGGTATCCGGTCAGGAAGCATCCATGATCGCATCGGAATTCGCCACGCAGAAGGAAGATTTCATCTGCCCTGGTTATCGTGACATGCCGCAGCTCGTATGGCACGGCTATCCGATGTATCAAGCTTTCCTGTATTCCCGCGGCCATCAGCATGGCGGAGAGATTCCGGAAGGCGTCAACGTGCTTCTGCCGCAGATTATCATCGGCGCGCAGATCGTGCAAGCAGCCGGTGTGGCCATGGGCTTCAAGCTCAAGAAGCAGAAGAACGTGGTTGTTGCCTATACCGGTGACGGCGGTTCCTCGCAAGGCGACTTCTACGAAGGCCTGAACTTCGCCGGAGCCTTTAACCTGCCGGTGGTCTTCATCGTGCAAAACAACCAGTACGCGATCTCCACACCGCGCTCCAAGCAAACCGCTGCGGAGACGATCGCCCAGAAAGCCATCGCCGCCGGCATCCGCGGCATCCAGGTAGACGGCATGGACGCGCTCGCTGTTTACAAGGCTACGCATGACGCTGTTGAGCGCGCGCGCAACGGTGAAGGCCCGACGCTCATCGAGACGGTGACCTACCGCTTCGGTCCTCACTCCATGTCCGGCGACGATCCGAGCAAGTACCGCACGAAGGACGAACAAGGCGAATGGGAAAACATCGACCCGCTCATTCGCATGCGCAAATATCTGGAGTCGAAGGGGCTCTGGTCCGAAGAGGAAGAAAATCAGGTTATGGAAGAAGCAAAGGCTACGGTAAACGAACAGATCAAGAAGGCGGAGCAAACGCCGAAGATGACGATCGAAGGTCTGATCGACAGCATGTTCGAAGTGACTCCGCCAGATCTGGAAGAACAGAAAGCACTTTACGCAGCAGCTAAGGGGGATAAGTAATCATGGCACAAATGACGATGATCCAGGCGATCACCGATGCGCTGCGCACCGAACTGCGCCGCGACCCGACCGTGCTTGTATTCGGTGAAGACGTAGGACATGTCGGCGGCGTATTCCGTGCGACGGAAGGATTGCAGAAGGAATTTGGCGAGGAGCGAGTGTTCGACACGCCGCTTGCAGAATCCGGCATCGGAGGTCTGGCGGTTGGTCTGGGCGTGCAAGGCTTCCGTCCGGTAGCTGAGATCCAGTTCATCGGATTTATCTTTGAAGTTATGGACTCCATCGTCGCTCAGGCGGCGCGCATGCGTTACCGTTCGGGCGGACGTTACAACAGTCCGATCGTTTTCCGCACCCCTTACGGTGCAGGCGTCAAATCTCCGGAATTGCACTCCGACCCGCTCGAAGGGCTGCTCGCGCAAACTCCGGGCATCAAGGTCGTGGTGCCGTCCAATCCTTACGATGCGAAGGGGCTGCTGATCTCGGCGATCCGCGACAACGACCCGGTATTCTTCGTGGAGCATCTGAAGCTGTACCGCTCGATCAAGGGCGAAGTGCCTGAGGGCGAATACACCATCCCGCTCGGCAAGGCGAATGTCGTCAAGGAAGGCAAGGACGTGACGATCATCACTTATGGCGCCATGGTGCATACGTCGCTTGAAGCTGCCAAGCTGATCGAGCAGGAACGCGGCGTCAGCGTCGAAGTCATCGACCTGCGCACGATCAAGCCACTCGATATGGAGACCGTGATCGCATCCGTGCAGAAGACGAACCGCGCGATCGTCGTGCAGGAGGCACAACGTTCGGCAGGTGTAGCGGCGGAAGTGATTGCGCAAATTAATGAAAAGGCGATCCTGCACCTTGAGGCTCCAGTTCTGCGCTGTGCGCCTCCGGACACGGTCATCGCATTCCCTCAGATCGAGGATGAATGGGTGCCGAACGCAGCCAGAATCGTTCATACGCTCAAGCAAGTTCTGGACTTCTGAGCCAGACTTTAGAATCGAGGAGGTAGTATAAGTGGCAACTTTCGAATATCGGTTTCCCGAGCTCGGCGAAGGTTTGCATGAAGGGGAAATCGTATCCTGGCATATAAAACCGGGCGATACGGTGCAAGAAGACGACATCATCATGGAAGTGCAGAACGACAAGGCCGTCGTCGAAGTGCCTTCTCCGGTAACCGGCAAAGTCGTGGACATCAAGGTCAAGGAAGGAACGGTTGCGACGGTCGGCCAGGTCGTCGCGATCTTCGATGTGGCCGGCGAAGTTCCGGCTCAGGCGGATCATGGGGCTGCGGCGGCTCCAGCGGCGCCTGAATCATCGCCGGCACCAGCAGCCGCGGCTGCAGGATCGGCAACCTTCGAATATCGTTTCCCTGAACTTGGCGAAGGCCTGCATGAAGGGGAGATCGTATCGTGGCACATCAAACCGGGTGATCTTGTACAGGAAGACGACATCATCATGGAAGTGCAGAACGACAAGGCGGTCGTCGAAGTGCCATCCCCGGTAACCGGCAAGGTGCTGGAGATCAGGGTCAAGGAAGGCACCGTTGCGACCGTTGGCGACGTTGTGGCCGTCTTCGCGGTGGAAGGCGAAGCGCCTGTCCAGGCTGGCCATGGGGCAGCTGCGGCTCCTGCGGCAGCACCGGCGGCTGCACCTTCGGCAGCACCGGCAGCAGCATCGCCAGCAGCGGCACCGGCAGCGGCGATCGCAGACAATTCCAACATCCTCGCAACGCCGGCCGTTCGCAAGTATGCGCGTGAGAAGAACGTGCTGCTGGCGAATGTGAAGGGCACCGGCAAGAACGGCCGGATCACCAGGGAAGACGTGGACGCTTACCTGGCTGGCGGCTCCAAGGCCCAAGCGGCATCGGCAGCACCGGCAGCTGGTGCAGGAGCAGACAAGGCGGCAGTTCCTGTGTTCGCCCCGGCAAGACCGGGCGAGCGCGTCGAAGAGCGCGTGCCGCTCAAGGGCATCCGCAAGGTGATCGCCGGCGCGATGGTGAAGTCGGTCTATACGGCTCCACACGTGACGATCATGGACGAAGTGGACGTATCGGCGCTCGTCGAGCTTCGTTCCAAGGCGAAGCCGATCGGCGAGAAGAAGGGCATCAAGATCACCTATCTGCCGTTCATCGTCAAGGCGCTGGTGGCAGCGGTCAAGCAATACCCTGCGCTTAATGCCTCGATCGACGATGAGAAGGGCGAGATCGTCTACAAACGCTATTACAATATCGGGATCGCCACCGATACGGATAACGGCCTGATCGTGCCTGTGATCGAAGACGCCGATCTGAAATCGATCTGGCAGATCGCGGCCGAGATCAACGACAAGGCCAAACGCGGCCGTGAAGGCAAGCTCGCGCCGAATGAGATGAGAGGCAGCAGCATCTCGATCTCCAACATCGGTTCGGCTGGCGGCATGTTCTTCACGCCGGTTATCAACTGGCCGGAGGTCGCGATCCTTGGCGTAGGTCGCATCAGCGACAAGCCGGTCGTCAAGAATGGCCAGGTGGTGCCGGGCAAGGTGCTCGCCCTGTCGCTCAGCTTCGACCATCGTCTGATCGATGGTGCAACCGCGCAGAACGCCATGAACTTAATCAAACAGTTGCTGGAAGAACCAGGGCTGTTAGCATTGGAGGGTTAACCGATGGTCGTAGGCGATTTTGTCAACGAGGTAGACGTGCTGGTCGTAGGCGCCGGTCCTGGCGGTTACGTGGCAGCGATTCGCGCAGCGCAACTGGGCAAATCCGTCGTCTGTGTAGACAAGGACAATGTCGGCGGCGTGTGCCTGAATCGCGGCTGTATCCCGTCCAAGGCGCTGATCTCTGCGGCGCATCACTATGAAGTGGCGAAGAGAAGCGAAGCGATGGGCATCCTCGCGGAGAATGTGAAGCTGGATTTTGCCAAGGTACAGGAATTCAAGAACAACATCGTCAGCAAGCAAACCGGCGGCATCAATTCCCTGTTCAAGGCCAACAAGGTTCAATTTATCAGCGGTGAGGCATTCTTCGTCAGCGAGAATGTGGTCAGTGTCTCCAACGAAGAAGAAGGCCACCGTTACAAATTCAACCATTGCATCATCGCAACCGGCTCCCGTCCGATCGAGCTGAAGGCATTCCCTTACGGCGGACGCATCCTGTCCTCGACTGAAGCGTTGAACCTGACTGAGGTGCCAAAGCGACTCGTGGTGATCGGCGGCGGCTACATCGGCATCGAGCTCGGACAGACATTCGCCAAGTTCGGTTCCAAGGTTACGGTGCTGGAAGGCTCCTCTTCCATCCTGCCGGGCTTCGATCCGGACCTGTCCCGCCTCGTGGCGCGCAACCTGAACAAGCTGGGCGTCGAAGTGGTCACCGAGGCGCTCGCCGGCAAGGCGGACCAGACGGACAGCGAGGTGACCGTCACCTACACGGCAGGCGGCGCAGAGAAGCAGGTAACAGCCGATTATGTGCTCGTTACCGTTGGCCGCCGTCCGAATACGGACAACATCGGTCTGGACACGATCGGCATCAAGATGACCGACCGCGGTCTGATCGAGGTCGACAAGCAATGCCGCACGAACATCCCGAACATCTATGCGATCGGCGACATCGTGGCTGGTCCGGCTCTGGCGCACAAGGCTTCTTACGAAGGCAAGGTTGCGGCGGAAGCGATCGCCGGAGAGCCCAGCCAGGTCGATTACAAGTGCGTGCCGGCCGTGTGCTTCTCCGATCCGGAGATCGCCAGCGTGGGCCTCAGCGAGACCCAGGCGAAGGCGGAAGGACGCAAGGTCAAGGTCGGCAAGTACATGTACGGCGGGAACGGCCGGGCGCAGACGATGGGGGCTTCGGAAGGCTTCGTGAAGATCGTGGCGGATCCGGAGACGGACATCATCCTGGGCGCACACATCGTGGGTGCGGAATCGTCGAACCTGATCGCGGAGATGGCGCTGGCGATCGAGATGGGAGCTACGCTGGAGGATGTAGCGCTCACGATCCATGCGCATCCGACGCTTGGCGAGATGACGATGGAAGCAGCCGAAGTGGCTCTGGGGCGTCCGATTCATGTGGCCAAGCTGTAAGACGCTGTCCTGTCAGCGTTCATATAGAAGAAGGGGCAAAGGTGCTTGGTGCTTTTGCTCCTTTTTTTCGCCATTTGATCATAAAAGATTGGCGAACCATAGTCATTTAGGAGATAATAGGATGGGCCACGGCTGAAACGCATGGGCCGAAGTAACGTATTACTTTGCAAACGGTTCAGAAGCATCGTGAGCCGGACAGACAAAGAGAGAGGAGTAAAGTGCTCATGGAAATGGAATCCAGACCTAAACCGCAGACGCCACAGATGTCGCCCCAGGCGATCCGATACGTCGTCTTTGGCGCGATCGTGCTGCTGCTTCTGCTATGGGCAACGACCATGTTCTATACCGTGGAGGAGCATGAGAAAGCAGCCATACTGACCTTCGGCAAGTACACCAAGACGGTGGAAGAAGCCGGACTGCACTTCAAGCTGCCATACCCGATCGAGGAGGCCGTGCTGGTGCCTGCGAAGATCGTGCAGCGGATGGAGATCGGCTACCGGGAAAACAATGGTCAGATGACGGTAATTGAAGACGAAGCCTATATGATCACCGGGGACGAAAATATCGTGTCCGCGGATGCGGTTGTCGTATGGCAGATCGCAGACGTGGAGAAGTACCTGTTCAACGTCTCCCATCCGGAGCAATTCCTCCGCAATACCGCGGTTGGCGCGATCCGTTCCGTCATGGGAGCGAACATGCTGGACTTCGCCATCACGGAGGGCAAGAGCGTCATCCAGGCGCAGGCCAAGGAACTGCTGATCGAAACCTTAAGCAAGTATGACACGGGCATCTTCGTCGTCGATCTGCTGTTCCAGGACATCGAACCGCCGCCAGGGGAAGTGGCCGCTGCCTTTGCGGAAGTGACGAACGCCCGCGAGGAGAAAAACACGAAGATCAATGAGGCGAAC
>Ga0310827_101457_pt1 | contig 12303 bp, 10 predicted proteins | sample WT_ome_2_FD_201309 | JGI IMG/M metagenome (GOLD analysis project Ga0310827, IMG submission 201309) | Sorghum-adapted microbial communities enriched on wild type (WT) sorghum from Joint BioEnergy Institute, Emeryville, California, United... ... | reverse complement strand
TCAGCGTGTCCTGCGCATGGACCAACATCGCAAAGAGCGCCGCGTGCATGGCGAAGTACTTGCGCGCGGCGTTCATGTTGTTGCCGGACGCGTTGAGCATCTTCGCGAGCTGACGATCGACCAGCTTGGCCGAGTTGAACACGGCCGCTAGTCGTACGAGGTCGCCGGAAAGCACGCTGTCGAGCAGGAGGTCGACCTGCTCGGCCGAAAGATCAAGGCCAGACGCTTTGAGCGCCTGATGGACCTCGGCCTTCGCAGCCTCGATGGCCTTTCGGTTCTCTTCAATTCGGCGCTGCGATTCCTGGATGTCTCGCTCAAGACTTTCGACGGTGTCACTGAGAACACCAGGCAGAATGGCGTCCTGCGGAGCGACGAGCTGCTTCTCCTTGAGCTTGACGATGCGGTCTTCAAGATCGCGGATGTTCTTGCGCAGCGTTTCGATGCGGCGCTGCACGGCGACCACAGGCACATCCGTGACGATGCCGAGCGCTGCGTCGAGCAGATCACGGATCTTACGCTCGCGATCCTCGCGGGTCTCCGTCCAGATCGGCGTTACGACGAAATCCTTCCGTGAGGGCAGCTTTCGGGCTTCGGCGCGGTGCTTGGCTGCGTCCTCGAGAATGGCGTCGACGGCCTTCATCAAGCGCCGCGCCTGCTCATATTCTACGCTGCCCTCCCGGACGTCCTGGGCAGCCTCCTGCTGAGCGTTGCTGTCTAAGTCCTGACCTTCCTGAGCGATGAGCTCGCCAATGCCGTCGCGGCGGCTTGCTTGTGCAAGGGAGTCCGGCGGGCACAGTATGACTGCACCGACAGTCAGTGCCAGAACGAGAACGGCAACCCGGTACGTCGTCGCCATGATCGCACCTCCACCCCCCGTTGCAGACTGGCCTGCAGAATCGGGCGAATCAATGAAAAAACGCTCATCTCTGATGGGATTACGTGCTCACGGACGGCTTTGATTGCAATGGAGCCATCCAAAAATAGTGGCTGGCGGGAGGCCAAGGGTTCGTGCCATGTTCTCGGTCACCGAAAGTGACCGGAGTAACGGATGAGCACGTTCAAGCCTCTCGACCCTGACTTCGAGAAGCGGGTCCGCGACAGCTTTGCCAGGCAGGCGTTTATGCGCGCGCTGGGCGCGGAGCTTCTGCAGATTGTCCCGGGAGAAGTGCATATCGCTCTTCCTCACAAGCCCGATCTCACCCAGCAGCACGGCTACTTCCACGGTGGCGTGGTCGCCACCATCGCCGACACGGCTGCAGGCTACGCGGCACTGACATTATTCCCGAAGGGCACGGGCGTGCTGACAACGGAGTTCAAGATCAATCTGTTACGCCCGGCCGAAGGCGAGCGGTTGGTCGCGCGCGGGCGGGTGATCAAGCCGGGGCGGACACTCTCGATCTGCCAGTCCGATGTCTACGCTGAGAACGGCGAGCGTGAGTCTCACGTCGCCACGGTGCTGCTCTCGATGATCTGCCGTGAGGGGATTAAGGACTAGATCAGCCGTCGCGTGCGCGCCTTGTAGGCTCGATACTCATCCCCGAAGCGCGCCTCCAGGTGCCGCTCTTCCGGGATGATGGCCAGCCAGATGACGAGGATGCCAAATACTGGCGTGAGGATCACCAGCCAGATGTTGCGCATGAGCTCGGCGATGCCGAGCAGAATGAGCATGTCGGCAAGGTAGATCGGGTTGCGCCGATAGCGGAACGGCCCGTCGGTAACGAGAACGGTGGCGGCCTCTGTCGGCATGACTGTGGTGCGGGCCCGCCGGAGCGTGATGATCGACCAGGCCATCAGCAGGATGCCGGCCACCCCCAGCCCGAGCCCGACGATGCGGGCCGCGAGATCGTCCATGCCCGGCCACGTCAGGGGGAACACGCGCTGCAATACCCAAGCAGCAACCACGCTCGCCACGAGCAGAACTGGCGGCCACGGAAAGGAGCTGGGACGATTTGCGGGTGTATCGGGTCGTGTATCGGGTCGTGTATCGGTCATCGTCTTTACCCTGACAGGGCTTCGGGAACCTCCTATAAGAGGACACAGCAGACCCAAGACAAGTCGAGTGAATAGACAATGATCCGGAACGCCCTGCCGTCCTTCAACTTCGACCTCGGCGAAACGGCTGACCAGCTTCGCGAGACGGTACGCACCTTCGCCGCCAACGAAATCGCGCCCATCGCGGCTGAAATCGACCGGACGGATGAATTCCCGCGCCATCTCTGGCCAAAGATGGGCGAACTGGGCCTGCACGGCATCACCGTGGAGGAGGAGTATGGCGGCGCGGGGCTGGGGTACCTCGAGCACGTGGTCGCCATGGAGGAGGTGAGCCGCGCGTCAGCCGCGGTGGGCCTGTCCTATGGGGCGCATTCCAATCTCTGCGTGAACCAGATCCGCCGGAACGGCACGCCGGAGCAGAAACGCCGGTACCTGCCGAAGCTGCTTTCGGGCGAGCACGTCGGCGGGCTTGCGATGTCGGAGCCGGGAGCGGGCTCGGATGTGGTCTCCATGAAGCTCCGGGCCGAGAAGAAGGGCGATCGCTACATCCTCAACGGCACCAAGATGTGGATCACCAACGGTCCGGGCGGCGATGTCATCATCGTGTATGCCAAGACGGACCCGGATGCGGGCCCGCGCGGCATCACGGCCTTCATCGTCGAGAAGAATTTCAAAGGCTTCCGCGTCGCCCAGAAGCTCGACAAGCTCGGTATGCGCGGCTCCAACACCGGCGAGCTCGTGTTCGAGGACTGCGAGGTGCCGGAAGAAAACGTGCTCGGGGAGGTCAACAAGGGCGTTCACGTTTTGATGAGCGGCCTCGACTATGAACGCGTGGTGCTGGCCGCGGGGCCGCTCGGCATCATGCAGGCGTGCATGGACGTGGTGATCCCGTACATTCACGAGCGCAAGCAGTTCGGTCAGCCCATCGGCACGTTCCAGCTTGTTCAGGGCAAGGTCGCGGACATGTACGTGGCCCTGAACTCGTGCCGGGCCTACGTGTACGCGGTTGCGCGCGCTTGCGACCGGGGCGAGACGACCCGTGAGGATGCAGCCGGCGCCATTTTGCTTGCGGCAGAGAAGGCGACCCAGGTGGCTCTCGACGCGATCCAGCTTCTCGGCGGCAACGGCTACATCAATGATTATCCGACGGGCCGCTTGCTGCGCGACGCCAAGCTCTACGAAATCGGGGCGGGCACGAGTGAGATCCGCCGCATGCTGATCGGGCGCCAGCTGTTCGAGAAGACCGCCTGAGGCCCAAAGTTGGTGGGCCGACCATCGCAAGCTGAGGATGCACATCTGGCGCGCCGGGGAACTTCCGGCGCGCCGTCAGCTTGGGGTTAGGCACTTCTCCGTGTCCGTTCTGCAACTCGTAGCTCCGCGGTTTGTCCACACACTGACGGAAGTCGCACTTTCGCCGGAATCGCTCTTGCAACTCCGACGAGCCGACCACGGACGGCATAAGCATTCGATGAACAGAGAGAGGCGATTGGGGGCGATCACATGAGGTTCAAGGCAGCCGCAGCGGTACTTCTCGGCCCTGCACTTCTGATGGGCTGTGGGCCCGACGGTCCATCGAAGGCAGATACTGGTCTGGCTGTCGGCGCGATCGCCGGTGGCATTCTTGGTAACCAGGTCGGCAAGGGCTCAGGCCGCGTGCTGGCAACGGTGGCTGGTGCTGTGGTCGGCGGTATTGTGGGCAGCGAAATCGGCCGCGCGCTCGACAGGCAGGATCAGATGCTGGCGCAAGAGGCGGAATATGAGGCCTTCGAGCGCGGCGGACCCGGCGAGCGTCGGCGCTGGCGCAATCCAGAATCCGGCCGTTACGGCGAGGTGGTCCCGGGCGAGCGTTACCGCCGTGGTAGCATGGAGTGCCGCGACTACACCCACACGATCTACATCGACGGCCGGCCGCAGAGCATGCGTGGCACGGCTTGCCGCAATCCTGACGGAACCTGGCACAACGTCGGGTAATCTCGCGTGTCGAGCGGGGGCATACGCCACCCGCTCATTTTGTCACGGCCGTAGCGGTTTCAAAGTGACCGCCTGCGGGCGGTTGAAAGTTGATCGCAGCGAGCGGCGGCGTTGGGCGGCATCGTCCGCCTGAGGCCGCCGCTTCCTCTTTTGCGCGCAACTTCTTCTACTCCGCGACATCGGGACAGGCGCGTAGCCCTTGTCAGCCTGGGGGTGGGGGCCTATTCCCTGCTCATAGGAAAAATTGGGCGCGCTGATGTTATTTTGGGTGCTCTGCGCTGTTCTGACGGCCGCGGTGCTCTACGCCGTGACGCGACCGCTGTCCGCGCCGGTTACAGCGCCCGCAGACGCCTCGGATGCCGCCTCCGACATCGCGGTTTACCGGGATCAGCTGAAGGAAATTGAGGCCGATCGCGTTCGCGGATTGCTCTCCGATGCTGAAGCGGAGGCTGCCCGCGTCGAGATTTCGCGCCGGCTGCTGGCCCGCGCCGAGGAAGCCAAAGCCAGCGCCACGCGAGATCAGGAACGGAGCCTGCGAAGCGCTCGCATAGCCTTCACCTCAGCGGCAATCTTGGTTCCGGCTTTTTCGCTGGGGCTCTATCTCGCGCTGGGTTCTCCGGGGCTGCCGGGTCAGCCGCATGCAGAGCGTGTTTCGGCGCCCCTCGAAAAGGCGACCATCGACGATCTCGTCGTGAAGGTCGAGGAGCGGCTAAGAGCGCATCCGGAGGACGGACAGGGCTGGGACGTCATTGCTCCCGTCTATCTGAGGCAGGGCCGCTTTGCGGAAGCCGCACAGGCCTTCCAGCGCGCGAGTCGGTTGCTGGGCGAGTCACCGCGGCGGCTGGCCGGCTACGGTGAGGCAACCGTCTTTGCCAACAACGGCATCGTGACGGAGGAGGCACGGCGCGCATTCGAGCGCTGGGCTGAGCTTGAGCCAGATCGCCCGCAGCCGCGCTTCTGGCTGGCGCTCGCGAAAGAGCAGGATGGAGATTTGGCCGGAGCCTTGGAGGGCTACCGCAAGCTCCTGGCAGACGCGCCCGCCGATACGGATTGGCGGTCGTCCGTCGAACAGCGGATCGCGGCGCTCACGCAGCGCATGAGCGAGACCGCGGAGCCAGATGCCCGCGGCCCAACCGCTGAAGACATCGCTGGGGCAGAAAAGCTCTCGCCTGAGCAGCGTGCCGAGTTGATCGAGAGCATGGTCGCCGGGCTTGCTCAGCGGCTAGAGAAGGAAAGCCGCGATCTGGCCGGCTGGCAGCGCTTGATCAGAGCGTACGTTGTGCTGGGCCAGAAAGACAAAGCCAGCGACGCGCTTGGCAAGGCGCGCACGACTTTCGCGGGGGACGAAACATCGCTTGCCGCGCTCAATGACCTCGCGCGGGAACTGGGGCTCGATTCGTAAGACTGGCGAGGACGTCGATGTCACGAAAGCAGAGACGCGCCGTATTGATCCTGACTTGCGTCGGGTTGCTCGCGGTTGCGAGTCTGCTGGTCCTTTTCGCCCTGCGCGATTCGATCGTCTTCTTCCACACGCCAAGCGAAGTGGTCGAGAAGGGAATTCAGGCAGGGCAGCGGTTCCGGCTGGGCGGGCTGGTGGCCGAAGGTTCTGTGAAGCGTGGGGAGGGTTCCCTGGTTGAATTCGGAGTGACCGATACGGTGAAGACCATTCAGGTCGTCTACGAAGGTGTGCTCCCGGATCTCTTTCGTGAAGGTCAGGGCGTGGTGACGGAAGGCCGTCTTGATGAGACGGGGAAGTTCCAAGCCGATACCGTGCTTGCCAAGCACGACGAAAACTACATGCCTCCCGAGGTCGCGGACGCGCTCAAGGACAAGGGCGTCTGGCAGCACATGGGGAAATCACAGCCGGCTACGAACTGAGGGCAGAACGAACTCTTGATCATCGAAATCGGACATTTCGCCCTCGTGCTCGCTCTGGCTGTGGCGGTGTTGCAGACCGTCCTGCCGGCATGGGGCGCGCATGTGCGCGATTCGCGGCTGATGGCGGTTGGCTCGCCGGCGGCGGTCATGCAAGTGGTGCTCGTGGCCGGAGCATTCGCGGCACTGACCTATGCCTACGTCGTCTCGGATTTCTCGGTCGCGAACGTCTATCTCAATTCCCATTCAGCAAAGCCGCTGCTCTACCGGATTTCAGGCGTGTGGGGAAACCACGAAGGCTCAATGCTTTTGTGGGTGCTGATGCTGACGGCCTTCGGGGCGGCGGTAGCGGTGTTCGGTCAACGGTTGCCGCAGACGCTGCGAGCGAATGTGCTCGCCGTTCAGGGCTCGGTGGCCGTCGCCTTTATGCTCTTCATCCTGCTGACGTCGAACCCATTCACCCGACTCGCGCCGGCGCCGGCTGAGGGGCTTGGCCTGAACCCGATCCTGCAGGACCCGGCTTTGGCGTTTCATCCGCCGTTCCTCTACGCGGGCTACGTCGGATTTTCGATCGCGTTTGCCTTCGCCGTCGCTGCGCTGATCGAGGGCCGGGTGGATGCCGCGTGGGCGCGCTGGGTGCGGCCGTGGACGCTCGCTGCCTGGATGATGCTAACGCTGGGCATCTCAATGGGCTCTTGGTGGGCTTACTACGAGCTTGGCTGGGGCGGCTGGTGGTTCTGGGATCCCGTTGAGAATGCCTCGTTCATGCCATGGCTCGCCGGCACGGCACTGCTGCATTCGGCGGTGGTCATGGAGAAGCGCGAGGCGCTCAAGATCTGGACCATACTGCTCGCGATCCTCACCTTCTCGCTGAGCCTGATGGGCACCTTCCTCGTGCGCTCGGGCGTGCTGACCTCCGTGCACGCCTTTGCTGTAGATCCGGCGCGGGGCGTGTTCATCCTGGGGATCCTGGTGCTGTTCATCGGCGGGGCGCTGGCGCTGTTTGCGCTGCGCGTGGGCGAGCTACGGCAGGGCGGTCTGTTCGCGCCCATCAGCCGCGAAGGCAGCCTCGTGCTCAACAATCTGCTGCTGACCACAGCATGCGCGACCGTGTTCGTTGGTACGCTCTACCCGCTCGCGCTCGAGGCCATCACTGGCGACAAGATTTCCGTCGGCCCACCGTACTTCAACATGACGTTCGGGCCGCTGATGGTGCCCCTGCTCATCGCCCTGCCGTTTGGTCCATTGCTCGCGTGGAAGCGCGGCGACCTCCTTGCAGCGGCGCAACGGCTGTGGCTCGCCGCTCTCATCACTCTCGTTGCCACTGTCGCCGTCTACGCAGCCGTCTATCGTGGCCCTTGGCTCGCGCCGCTGGGAATCGCGCTGGGCGTATGGGTGATGGCGGGCTCGCTCGCAGAGCTTGCCTCACGCATCAAGCTGGGGCAGGCGCCTTTGCTGGAGAGCTGGCGGCGTTTCAAAGGCTTGCCACGTTCGGCATTCGGGACGGCGGTTGCCCATTTTGGCGTCGGCATGATGGTTGTGGGCGTCATCGGGACGAGTGCTTACCAGAGCGAACGCATCCTCGTGATGAAGCCGGGCGATCAGGCGGAAATCGCGGGCTATACGCTGACGTTCAAGGGCGCGGCCCCGCAACGTGGACCTAACTATCGCGAGGAGGTCGGCGTGTTCGAGGTCACGCGGAATGGCGAGCCCATGACCACGCTCACGCCGTCGAAGCGGCTTTACGATGCACCGCCGCAGCCGACCTCGGAAGCCGGCATCTACGTTTCCTGGCGCGGCGACCTCTACGCCGTTCTGGGCGATGCGCAGCCCAACACACCGGGCGGGTTTGCGGTGCGGCTCTATTTCAATCCGCTTGTGCGGCTGATCTGGCTGGGAGCGGTCGTCATGTTTCTCGGCGGGCTTCTGTCCCTCTCCGACCGTAGGCTGCGGGTCGGCGTACCGAGAAAAGCACAGGTGCGGACAAGCCCCATGCCTGCAGAATGAGGTCGCTGATGAAGCTCGTTCTGCGTTGGTTTTTGCTTCCGGTCCTCATTTTCACCTCGGCGGTCGCTCTGGCTGTCGAGCCGGATGAGATGTTGCCAGACCCTGCCCTGGAAGCCAGAGCGCGCGCGCTTTCGGCAGAACTGCGCTGTCTCGTCTGCCAGAACCAGTCGATTGACGATTCGAATGCGCCGCTTGCGCGGGATTTGCGGATTTTGGTCCGGGAACGGATCGCCGCCGGCGACACCGACGAAGAGGTCAAGCGGTTTCTCGTCGAGCGTTATGGCGCGTTCGTACTTCTCAAGCCGCCTGTGAATACGCGCACCATCTTACTGTGGCTTGCGCCGCTGATGGTTTTCCTCGGTGCTGCTTTGTTTCTTTTCCGTTATCTCCGTTCAATCCGCAGGGTTTCCGTGGATACGACCCAAGGTCTGACGAAAGAGGAAGAGGAAAAGCTGCGGGCGCTACTGGCCGAAGAGACGTCGCAGAAGCCCGCGGAAAACTGAGGTCGACGAAAAAGCAGTCGACTTGCTTTCCTCCGATCCGGGAGCGCCGTCCTGCACGGTCAGAGTGCCGAAGCCGCCCACATTACAAAAGTTTAATCCGCCAGAAACAACGTCGTAAGGCTGAAACCCCTAAATACTCCTACGAATTTCGGAATTCGGCTTTTGGAGAACAGAGGAGCCTCGTATGCCGATCGACAATAGAAACAACGGCCTTCTGAAGCTCGTTCGGCTGCCTCGCCGGGCGACGAAGCCGCTCGTCGCGGCCCTCGCCGGCGTCAGCGCGCTCGCACTCATTACGGTCTCCCCAACGGTCCCTGTCCAGGCGCAGTTCGCCGGATCAGCTGCGGAGACGCTAGGAAGAGCACCGCTTTCCTTCGCTGACATTGTCGAGCGGGTGAAGCCGGCCGTGGTCAGCATCAACGTCTTCAACGGCGAGCCGCAATCGGCCAGCGATGATGACGATGACGACAAGCGCCGGCTTCCCGATGGCATCCCGAATCTGCCCGAGGACCATCCGCTGTATGAGTTCTTCAAGAACCTGCCTCGGGAGTTCCGCATGCCTCCAGGGCAGGGGCCTCGCATGGTCCCGCGTCCGCGCCAGGCGACGGGTTCCGGCTTCGTGATTTCGGAGGATGGTTACGTGGTGACCAACAACCACGTGATCGACGGGGCCACGAAGGTCACCGTGTCCTTCGAGGAGCAGGAGAAATACGAGGCTGAGGTCGTCGGCACCGATCCGCGCACGGACCTCGCGCTCCTAAAGATCAAGGCCGATGGCAAGAAATTCCCCTACGTGAAGTTTGCCACCACGTCGCCGCGCGTGGGCGACTGGGTGCTTGCCGTTGGCAACCCGTTCGGCCTTGGCGGTACGGTGACGGCAGGCATCGTCTCGGCGCTCGCCCGTGACATCGGCTCGGGTCCGTACGACTTCATGCAGATCGACGCCGCCGTGAACCGCGGCAACTCCGGCGGTCCGACGTTCAACCTCAATGGCGAGGTCGTCGGCGTCAACACGGCGATCTACAGCCCGTCGGGCGGTAACGTCGGTATCGCCTTCGCCGTGCCGGCGGATGTCGCGAGCCAGGTGGTGAAAGAGCTTAAGGAGCACGGTACCGTTCGCCGCGGCTGGCTTGGCGTGCGCATCCAGAGCATTGACGAGGATGTGGCCGCGAGCCTCGGTCTCAAGGAGCCCAAGGGTGCCCTTGTCAACGACGTGACGCCCGATGGTCCGGCAGCCAAGGCGGGCATCAAGAGCCAGGATGCGATTCTTGCTGTCAACGGCGAGCCCATCAATGACAGCCGCGAGCTTGCGCGGAAGATCGCCGAGTACAATCCGGACACCGAGGTCGACGTCAAAATCCTGCGGAACAACCAGGAGATGACGATCAAGGTGAAGCTCGGCACCTTCCCGGGTTCGCAGGAAGAGATCGCGCGTCTTGAGCGGGGTGCTCCTGCGCCTTCGCAAATGGGATCGCTCGGTCTCACGCTGGGCTCGGCCCCTGCCGACAAGGATGGCAAGGTCGAAGGTGTGAGGATTACCGCCGTCGACTCGAAGTCGGATGCCGCGGCCAAGGGCCTGAAGTCCGGCGACATCATTCTCGAGGTGAACAGCCGGACCGTGACATCGCCCGCCGATGTCGAGGCGGCGGTCAAGGAGGCCAAGAAGCTCGGGCGCAAGGCGGTTCTGCTCACCGTGCGTTCGGGCGACCAAAAGCGGGTCGTGGCCGTTCAGATGAAGGGCTGAGGCCAACAGCTCAAAGGTGAAAAGCCACGGGGCGGCCGATCCGGCATGCTGGACAAGGCTGCCCCGTTTCGTTTTCTGTGAGTGATCACCGCATAGCGATCGGGCAACCCATGCGCGTGCTCGTTGTCGAAGATGATCGGGAAACGGCGCACTTCCTCCAGAAGGCGCTCAAGGAGAGCGGGCATTCTTCCGTTGTTGCGCATGATGGAGAGGACGGTCTTGCCGCTGCGCGCGAAGGCAGCTTCGACGTGCTGATCATCGACCGGATGCTCCCCAAGATCGACGGGCTCTCGCTCGTCCGCCAGCTCCGGTCCGAAGGCAACCGAACGCCGGTGCTGATCCTTTCGGCCCTCGGGGAAGTTGATGACAAGGTTAAGGGGCTGCGCGCCGGTGGGGACGATTATCTGACCAAGCCCTACGCCTTTTCGGAATTGTTGGCGCGGATCGAGGCGCTCGCCCGCCGCGCCGAGCCACAGGAGGAGCCGACGAAATACGTCGTGGGCGATCTGGTGCTCGACCGGCTTTCCCATCGGGTTACACGCGCCGGCGAGCCGATCAATCTGCAGCCCCGCGAGTTTCGCCTGCTCGAGTACCTGATGCGCCACGCCGGTCAGGTGGTGACGCGCACCATGCTGCTCGAGAACGTGTGGGACTATCACTTCGACCCGCAGACGAACGTCATCGACGTCCATATCTCCAGGCTTAGATCGAAGATCGACAAGAACTTCGAGGAATCCCTGCTGCACACGGTTCGTGGCGCGGGATACATGATCCGTGCTGGCAAAAGCTAACTCGCTGCTCCCGGCGTTCACCCGGACGACGGCTTTCCGCCTCATGGCGACCTACGTCGCCGTGTTCGTGACCGTGGCGGCCGTGATTGCGGGCGTGATCCTGTGGCAAACCAACGAGCTTCTCATCCGCCAAGTTTTCGCGACTTTGTCTGCAGAAGCCGAAGGTTTACGCGAGCTGGCGTTACAGCGCGGGCCGGAAGCCGCTGCGCGTACGGTCGCTGAGCGCAGCAATGACTCCAAGACCAACCTCTATTTCCTGACCGATGCTCAGGGGCGCCGGATCGCCGGCAATCTCAATCGCTGGCCGCCTGAGCTGCGCGAAGGGAAGGGCGGTCTGTTTCATTACGCAGTTGCTTCTGACGCGGGTACCGTGGAGCATCTGGCGATTGGGCTGCCTGTCGCTCTTCCTGGCGGTCAGCGCCTGTTGGTGGCGCGGGATGTCGAAGAGACCCGCCAGTTCATCGAGCGGGTACGTCTGCTGTTCATTGGCGGTTTCGGTTTGCTCGTCGTGATTGGGCTGGCGGGCGGTTTGCTCGCGAGCCGGGCGATCCTCAGGAGGATCACCCAGATGACCGCAACGAGCGAGTCCATCATGTCGGGCGATCTTTCGCAGCGGATCAGCACCACGGGGTCCGGTGACGAACTGGATGAACTGGCGCGCAATCTCAACGCCATGCTGGACCGCATCGAGCATCTGATGGCCGGCCTGCGGGAGGTATCGGACAACATCGCCCACGACCTGAAGACTCCGCTCAACCGCCTGCGGAACAGGGCCGAGGCAGTGCTAAGGGAGGCGCGGACGATCGAGGATTACCAGGAAGGCCTGGAACGGACGATCGAGCAAGCCGACGAAATCATCAGGACGTTCAACGCCTTGTTGCTGATTGCTCGCCTCGAAGCTGGTGCTGTGGACGAAAGCAAGGAGGTGTTCGACCTCACAGCGCTTGTCGGCGATCTCGTCGAGCTTTACGGGCCGCATGCCGAGGAAAGCGACCGCCAGCTGACGTTTGATGCCCCCGGGGAAATTCTCGTGCTCGCCAATCGGCAACTTATCGGGCAGGCGATCGCCAATCTCATCGACAACGCCCTCAAGTACGGCGAGCCGGCCCCAGGTTCCGCGAACGGCAGTGGGGTGCGCGATATCGAAGTCGCGCTCCGGCGCACCGGATCCGGCGTGGAGGTCATCGTTGCGGATCACGGCCCCGGCATTCCACAGGGGGATCGAGAACGGGCGCTCAAACGGTTCGTTCGTCTCGAGGCCAGCCGGACGCGGCCGGGAAGCGGGCTGGGGCTCAGTCTCGTTGCGGCAGTTGCCCGGCTGCATGACGGTCAGGTACGTCTTGAGGACAATGAACCCGGCTTGCGCGTGGTGCTCAGTTGGCCGGGTCTGGCGGGGCTCGAGGCGAGCAACAGCCGAATG
>Ga0310827_101456_pt1 | contig 12318 bp, 8 predicted proteins | sample WT_ome_2_FD_201309 | JGI IMG/M metagenome (GOLD analysis project Ga0310827, IMG submission 201309) | Sorghum-adapted microbial communities enriched on wild type (WT) sorghum from Joint BioEnergy Institute, Emeryville, California, United... ... | reverse complement strand
GCCTTGTGTTTCCGTCACACGCGGCGGGCCGGCTTATCGTTGGCCAAACACTTCGGTCAGTACCGGCACGATTTGCGATTTGCGGGACACGACGCCCTTGAGGGGAGCACGGCCGTCTTCCAGTTTGACGCCGTATGCCCGTTCGACCGCGTCTGCCGCTGAACCGACGGCGATGCCGACAGAATCGCTTTGCAGGATGTCGGTGATCACGAACAGGAACAGATCCAGCCCCTTGTCGGTGACGGTCTTGCCGATCGCTTCCTTGATTTCCGCTTCCCTCGCCAGCACGTCGCCCACGTCAACGGTGTTGACTTGCGCGATTTCCACACGGGCATTGCCCATGGTGAACTCCTTCGCGTCAAGGGAAAGCAGTTCGGCGACGGTTTTCTTGCGCAAATCGGCGCCGGCTTTCAGCATTTCGAGGCCGTACGTTCCGGCGTCGACACCGGCGATTTCCGCCAGTTCCCGCGCCGCCGCCACGTCTTCCGCCGTGCAAGTCGGCGACTTGAACAGCAGCGAGTCCGAAATGATGGCGGACAGCATCAGGCCGGCCGTCTCCTTCCGCACCGGCACGCCGTTTTCCTTGTACAGTTTGAGCAGAATGGTGGCCGTGCACCCTACCGGTTCCGCCCGGTAGAAAAGCGGGTCTTTCGTTTCGAAATTGGCGATCCGGTGATGGTCAACCACTTCCCGGACGCGCACCTTGTCCAGATCGTCGGCGCTCTGTTGTCGCTCGTTGTGGTCCACCAGGATGACTTCCGAAGCTTCGGCGGACACTTCTTTCACCAGACGGGGAGCGGCTTGTCCGAACGTATCCAGCGCGTATTGGGTTTCGCCGTTGACTTCCCCGAGCCTGACCGCTTCCGCGTCAACGCCGAGCGCCCGCTTCAGTTCGGCATAGGCGATGGCGGAGCAAATCGAATCGGTGTCCGGATTTTTGTGTCCGAAAACGAGTACTTTTCCCATCCAACATTCTCCTGTTCTACTGGCGATATTTCTTCCGTTAAAAACTATACAGCAAAGGGTGATCTGCCACAAGATGGCATGCCGCGGCCGGCGAAGGTACATGACTGTGGGACTTTGGTCCTCCGTTGCCAAAATGTTCAGACGCTTTGGTCGCGATATGATATAATGATTCTGGGTCTTTTATCGCCTTTTTTTCGACGCGACAGACGCAAAGTTCATCATTCATCCGTTGTTGAAGACGATCAGGGCAAACCGTGCGAAAGCGCGGGACGCAAAGCTACAGGGGCTGCCCGGTTTCAACCGAATGCCTGCCAGCTGCCGTTTTCCTCAAGGTCCGTTTTTCGCACCCCTTCGAGGGAGTCGGGCATTGGCGGCATCGGCTGCGGCGAAAAATCGGGCTTTTTCTGTTTTGTCACGCAGATCTGGCCTTGACACCACCGTTACAGACCGACCATGGAAGGAGGCCGTCGATATGGATCGCAGTCCCGGCAGGCAGGCCATCGGACGAGCGGGGCTCACGTTGTTGTTGATGATTATCGGCGTACTTCTGGCCAAATTCACCTGTCCGTTGCTGTACGGCGCGGAACTCGTCTTTCTCGGCCTGCCCGTCTGGTTCGCCCTTCGCCGGCTCTCTGCCGGTGCCTCCCTGATAATCGCCATCGTCTCCACCGTCGCCGGTGTTTTTCTTTTTGGACATACTCCGCTCTTTGCCCTTCTTCCCCTGGAAGTGCTGGTCGTCCGGCTCCTGACGCGATGGAAGTTCCGTTCCATGATCATTGCCGACCTCATCTACTGGCTCACGATCGGCGTCTGGCTCGTCGGCATCGGCTACCATCTGCTGACGGACGGGGACGGCCCCTATATGGCCATGTTCCTGCTGATCGAGGTGATCAACGCGGTATTGGTCGTCGTCATCGGCGAACTCATCGCCGATTATTTGCCGGTGCGCTTCTCCTGGGAGGCCAAAACCGCCCGGCTCGTTCATCTGGAAGATTCCGTGTTCCATTTCACCGTCGGGCTGCTGGCATTGCCCCTGGTCATCTTTTTGAGCGTGTCCGGCATTTTTCAGCACGATGAGGCCAAGCTTGCCAACCGGGCCGAAAGCTTGACGGCCAGCCTCAACGAATACGTCAACCGGCTGCAAGCCGCAGGGCGGCAGTCGTCGGAAAACGATCATGCCGTGCCGAAGGAGCGCTTCGAGGCGCTGTTCCACACGCTTTCACCGTACAGCCGGGTCGACATCATCCTGACCGATACGGATCATCGCGTCATCGCCGCCAATCTCGACGTCGCGGACGGTGAACGGTACGACTGGCGGGAGAACGGATCCGTCAAGCCGGTCGGGGACAATTTCTTTCTCTGGTTTCCGGACGACGTTCCGGCTTACAACGGCATCGCCAAGTGGGCCGAAGGATATTATGTCGCCGAAAGCCGGCTGGAAAGGCTGCCGTACCGGCTGATCATCCGCCAGCCCGCCGACGACGTCCAACAGACGGTGTTCGATCTGTATTTCACCGCTCTGCTCTCCACGACCGTACTTGTCATGGCAAGCGTGCCGATCGTCGCGTGGCTCGGCAGGCGTTTCGCCGGCATGATCACCCGGATCAGCCGGTTCGCCGCCGCTTTGCCGGAGCATTTGGCCAGCGGCGTGAAACCGGATTGGACAAGCAGCCGGTTGGCCGAGCTGGCTTCTCTCCAGCGCAGCATTTCCGATACGTCCGCCGTGTTGCAGCGCATGTACCTCGAGCGGCAGGCGCGGGAAGCAGAACTGCAACGGATCGCCCGCAAGGATCCCCTGACCGGGCTCGACAACCGGTACAGTTTCCATCAATATTTGGGAGACCGTCTGGCCGCGGCGAAGGAAACCGGCGAGAGAGTCGCCTGTCTGTTCCTGGACTTCGACCATTTGAAAACGATCAACGACACTTTCGGTCATGAAGCGGGGGACGCGGTGCTCAGAGCGTTCGGCGCCCGCCTTCAGGCGCTGGAGGCGTCGGGCGACGACATCCGCTGCTTCCGGCTGGCCGGGGACGAATTCATCGTCGTGGCCGGAGAACCGCTGCCCGACGGGCCGGAAAACTGGGCGGAAGACGTATGCCGGTCGCTGTCCCGCCACACCGTTGCCGTCAACGGGCGGCACATACCGCTCCAAGCGAGCGGCGGCCTTGCGGTCTATCCGAAGGACGGGGACAGTGTGGATGCCTTGCTGCGGCACAGCGATCAGGCCATGTACGAATCGAAGCGGGCGACCCGAACGAGCGGGCCGTCGATCCGGTAAACCTCTCCGGCCGGAAAGTCACGGCACACCGGTCGGGCCGTCGGACCCGCAATCCGGCCCGCCGCCAACGGCCGGCGTTCCGTCCGGACAGCCGGTCCGGTTCACCGTCCCGGCCGACCGTTGCCGGCATATCGGACAAGCTCGCGATACGGCAAATTGCCGCCGAACAAATCGAGGGCGCTCCCCACCGTAAAATCGAGTTTGCCGCCGGTCAGTTGGCGGAAGCGTTCGACGTCGTCCAGGGAGCGGATGCCGCCGGCGTAGGTGGCGGGAATGGCGGCCCACTCCGCCAGTTGCCGGGCCAGTTCCTCCTGGATGCCGGAACGCTTGCCCTCCACGTCCACGGCGTGCACCAAAAATTCGGCGCAATAGTTTTGCAAATAGGCGAGATTTTCCTTGTTCACCACAAAATCGCTGAGCACCTTCCACTGATTGGTGGCCACTTTCCAGGTGCCGTCGCTCGCCTTGCAGCTGAGGTCGATGACCAGCCGGTCCCGGCCGACCTCGGCCGCAATCTTCTCGAGGCGCCCGTCGTCCAGCCGGCCGTCGCGGAAAATATACGAGGTGACGATGACGTGGCTGGCCCCCCGTTCCAGATAGTACGCCGCATTTTCCGCCGTGATGCCGCCGCCGACTTGCAGGCCGCCCGGCCAGGCGGCCAGCGCTTTCTCCGCCTCCGCTTCATTGCCCGGGCCGAGCATGATGACATGGCCCCCGGTCAAGCCGTCCCGTTTGAACAGCTCCGCGTAGTGGTCCGCGCCGTGGGAGGACACGAAATTTTCCCGTACGCCGCTCCCTGAGCCCAACGTTTCTCCGACGATCTGTTTTACCTTACCCTCGTGCAGGTCGATGCAAGGCCGAAATTTCACCGCGTGAACGCTCCTTTATTCGTCTGCTGCCGGATCCCGCCGACCCGTCGGTCGAACCTTCGTTTACCGGCCGTTATATTGGCAAATTCATCTGCTCCATTATAGCATAACACGGCGCGACTCCAGATCCGGCATGGCCGGCCGAAGGGCAAGCACGATGCCTGCCGCCAGCAACGCCTTCAGCAGGTCCGTCACCAGGAACGGAGCGGCGGCCAGGGCGAACGACTCGGCCAGGGACAGGCCGGTCACCCGGGAAAACCAGGGCACGCCGCCTGCGTAAAGCAGCAACGAACCGAACAGCTCCATGACGGCCGCCAGGGACAGCCAGGCAAGGACGCCCCTCCCCCGGATGCGGCGGGAAAACCATCCGATCAGCCATGCCGACACGGGGAACAGCCAGATGAACCCGGCCGTGCGGCCGGTCATCACCGACCAGCCGCCTTCGCTGATCAGCGGCAATCCGAGGGCGGTCAACGCCAGCACGAGGGCCAGGCTGATGAAGCCATGGCGGGGTCCGAGCAATCCGCCGATCAGCATGATGGCGAAGCTTTGCAGCGTGAAGGGGACCGGCGAAATCCCCAGTGTGATGCGAATGTGACTGAAGACGACAAACAGGGCGGCAAACAGCGCGGTGAAGACGATGCGCACAACGGCCGTCCGCGTCTCGCTTTTTTTCAATTGCCAAATCCCCTTTCATTTGTTAACCTTGATTCGGAAATAGGGTTAACAATTGTCCAACCGGATTCTACCATGCATTGCATCCCGGGGAAAGAGGGATTTTTCATGCCGATCGGCCATCCAAGCCGGAAAGGAGACACGGCGGATTCCGCCGCCTCCCCCCTGGTCGTTGCCGGCGTGCGCGTTGTCGCCGGAGAAGCGGCAAGACCGGTGTTGCACAATATCGATCTGACCATCAGGCCGGGCGAATGGGTGACCGTCGCGGGCGAGAACGGTTCGGGCAAGTCCACGCTCCTCGGTGTGATCGCCGGACTGATCGAACCGGACGCCGGGACGGTGAGCCGCGGTTTTGCGGGAGAAGGGACGATTCCGTGCGTGATGCAGCAAGTCGGCCCCTTTTTTGGCGATACGCCCTGGGAAGAAACGCTGTTCGCCATGGAAGGAAGCGGCGTGCGCGCGGACGCCGTTCCGACGCTGGCGGAAGAAGCGCTCGCGGCGACGGGCCTGCATCCCCTCCGTCACCGTCCGATCGAAACGTTGTCCGGCGGACGCCGGCAACTGGTATCCGTCGCCGCCTGTCTGGCCGTCGGCGCGCCGCTCATCCTGTTCGACGAAGCGACATCCATGCTGGATGGTCGTTCCCGCAGGCTCGTGCTGGAGACGGCTTTCCGGCTTCATCGGGAAGGGGTGTCCGTCCTGTGGGCCTCCCATCGGCCCGAGGAATCCGCGCCGGACGGACGGATCGTCGTTTTGCACAGCGGCGAAATCGTTTACGACGACAGCGCCGAATCGTTTTTTTACGGGGAAGACGGGTACGGGCGCACGCCATGCGAACGTTTCGGATTCACCCCGCCCTTCGCCGTCCGCACCGCGCGGGCGCTCCAGCGCCGGGGATGGCGGCCGGCTCCCCTCCCTCTCTTCGGGGAGGAGCCGGCGGCGGTTCGCCTGGAGCCCGCCGCCGCTGCGGACAACGCGCGGAACGTCACTTCCGGACAGGGCGCCGTCGCAAAGCGGGATGACGGAACTTCCGGCGGACGGACCGCGCCTCCCGGACGAAACGCCGCCTCGCCTTCCGCGGGCGGCATCCGCGTGGAACGGGCAACGTACGCGGCGGACGGCAAGCCGGTGCTCGCCGGCATCGATGCCGCGTTTCCGGCAGGGACGATCACCCTGCTGATCGGACCGAACGGAAGCGGGAAAACGATGCTGCTGGAGATGATCGCCGGGCTCCGGAAACCGGACGCCGGACAGGTGTACGTGGACGGCATCGCCCTGTGGCGGGGACGAAAGCCCGACCGACGGCTGCTTCACCGGATCGGGTTCGTCACGCAAAATCCGGAGCAAATGCTGTTCGCCCGCACGGTACGGGAAGAATTCGCCTATTCGCTCAAGCCATTCCGCTGGCCGGAACAACGGCGCACCGCCGCCATGGAACAAGCCGCCGGCCGATGGCTGGGCGGGGAAGGGGACAACGGCGGACCGTCCGATGCCGGTCTCCCTTGTCCGGACGTCCGTTCCGCCGGAACAAGAATGAAAGGCGGGCGGGATCGGATCTTGGACCTGCTCGCGGAAGATCCGCTCACCTTGAGCGGCGGCCGGCGGCGTCGGCTGGCCGTGGCCGCAACGGAAGTGACGGAACCCGACTGGCTGCTGCTCGATGAACCGTCGGCCGGACTCGATCGCTCGTCACTCCGCCGGCTGTTGTCAACGCTCGCGGAACGACGCGCCGCCGGCCGCGGAGCCATCGTGGTGACCCACGACCCGGAGGATTGGCTTTCCCTGGCGGACGGTGTCGTGCTGATCCGGGACGGCCGCGCAATTTGGTCGGGTTCTCCCGCCGAACTGGCCGAACATCCGGAATTGTGGGCGAAAGCCGGCATGGAGCTCCCCGAGCCGTTCCGGACGGCGGAGTGGTTGCGCCGGTCCGGCTTTCGTCCGCCGTCCGGATTGCCGGACCCGGAGACGCTGGCGGATGCCCTGGCATCACAAGCGGCTGCAGCCTGGCACGGCAATCCCCCCTCCCCGGTTCCGGGCGATACGGCCGGTGGCCGGTCGTACGCCGCGAGCGGCCATGAAGCGTTGGTTGCAGGCGCCGACGCGACCTGTTCCCGGTTGCCGGACGAACGTCCGCAACCGCCGGCGGAAAGCATCGTTGCGGCCGGATTGGGCGGAGGCGGGCATCGAACCGGGCCGCCGGCCGGCAGACTGCCGGCCGTACCGGAGGCAATTGCGGAATCGCGGGAAGCGGACTCCGGAAGATTGTCGGCGTTGACCGCATTCGACCCCCGCGCCCTGTGGCTGGCCTGTCTCGCCGTGACGGCGGGCATCGGGATCCAGACGTCGTGGGCGGGCTGGCTGCTGGGCGCGGTCACGTCGGTCCTCGTCCTTCGTTTCTCCGGCGTTCCGACCCGCGTCATTGTCAGACCGGCCAAAGCGCTTCTGCTGTTTGCACTGCTCACGTCCCTGTTCGCCGGTTGGAATCCTTCCGCGGACGCCGCCTTTGACGCGCATGCGGCCGTCGAAACGTTTCGCCGCTTCAGCAAGCTGGTGATGATGGCCTTGCTCGGCTATTCCCTGATGGCCGGCATATCGCCGTACAGGCTCAAACGTTCGCTGGAGAAAGGCCTGAAGCCATTGTCCGGACTCGGCCTGCCGGTCGGCCGGTTTGCCCTCGCCGCCTCCCTGCTCCTGCGCTTTCTGCCGCTGCTGCTGGAATCGTGGGACCGGTTTGCCCGCATCGCCGCATCCCGCGGCAAGCGGCCGGTCAAACCCGGCAGCGTTCCGCTCCCGCTTGTGATCATGACGGTCGTCCCCTTTCTTCTGGCGCTCATCCGTCTCGGGGAATCATTGGCCGACATGCTCGCCGTTCGCGGCGCGGGCGAACAGACGGACCGCAACGGCCGGTTGGCCGCGGCTCAATCACCGCACCGTGCGGAGAAGACGGCCGCCGGCCGGCTCGGGGCGACCGGATCCCGTCATCGTTGCCCCGGCAACCCCGCCCCCGCCTTCTCGCGCCGGGATTTGCTGCTGATTGCCGGTTCGGTTTTGCTGTTTGCCCTCTTTCTGTTGACGGAAAATACCGCCTGAACGTCACCGTCCAGGCGGTATTTTCAACTTGCGCCAAAGGGTTGACCGGTTGATGCCCAACCGTTCGGCCGCTTTCGTTTGGTTCATGTCTTCATCACGGAGGACGAATTCGATGATTTCCCGTTCGATCATCTCGAGCGGTTGCCGCAGATTGATCCAGGTACCGGCCTGTGTTTCTCCTTCCCGTACGCCGCACGTGCCCAGCAGCGAAAGCGCGTCGCTTTCCACGAAGGGGCCGGCGGCATGCTTGACGATGGCATCCACCGTATCCCGCATTTCCATCCAATTGCCCGGCCAAGGGTAACGGATCAGTTCCGCCATGACTTCCCTGCGGACGCCGGCGACTTGCTTGCCGTATTTTTCATTGGATTTGGCGATGAAAAGGCGGATGCACGATTCCAGATCGACGGAACGTTCGCGCAGGGGCGGAACATGGACGGATTGCCGCTTCAGCCTTTTGTACAGGACGGCCGCCATCCTTCTTTGTTCGTGCAACCGTCGGGGTTCCTGTTCGCAGGACAAAATCCAGCGAATTTTCCCCCCGCCCAGCGTGTCGGCAAGCCACGTTTGCGCCGCGTCATCCATTTTGTCCACGCCCCGCAAATGGATGACGGAGCCGGCCGCGAGCCGGTCAACCCAACTTTTCAGCACGTCAAGCGTCCTTCCCCCCGGTCGGACCACTTCCAGCTCCAGCGCACCCGGACCATCCCGCAACAGTTCGGCGACCAGCAGCCGCTTTCCGGCGCCTTTTTCTCCATAAAGCAACACCGGTTTGTCCGGGTCGGCCGTGCGGCGCGCGCGTTCCAGAAGGCGCGTGAGATGAAGATCGGCATCGATCAGGGGAGGGAACGTTTCCAGGAAGCGGCCGGCATGATGGACAACCAGGCTTTCCTCCGATTGACCGGCCTTGCGGACGAGCACGTAAACATGTGATTCTCCCTGCAATTGCACATGCTCGCCCGTCACGCGGAGGAGGCGGTCATGATCGAGGCGAACCACCGCGTCTTTCACCGCGGCGACCCGTTTCACAAAATCCCGCAAAAAACGGGATTCGTCGGGTGCCTGGACCATGCTTCGGTAAGCTTCGTTGGCTTCCTGCAATTCGCCGTCTTCCCCGAACAGGGCGGAGCCCTGGGCCATCATCGTCAACATGCGGCGGTACAGCGTCGCCCGGTTGCGATAACCGGCCATGCCGAGGTGCATCTGTTTCGCCCGGGCGAACGCATCGAGCACGGATTCGCGGCCTGACGTGATCAGGATCGTTTCCATGCCCGCTTCCTTCGCTTTACGCACCGTCACGGCGTCGCCGACGACGATCCGTTTGCCCCGCCGCTTGGCATCGAGAATGGCGGCGTCGACTTCCGATTCGTCTCCGACTTTCCGGCACGGAATAAACACATTCATCAATCCGGCAACCGCGATGACATTCTCGATGATGTTGGCGAAGCCGATCATCTCATACGCGGTCCCGCAACCGTCCAGCAGGGCCACGAGCCGCATGATGTCATAGCCGGACACCTGAATTTCCACGACCGGCAAGGTCGTATGCCGCCGGATCAGCCGGGCGGTGCCGCCGCGGCTGATCACGATGTCGCAGCCCTTCTCTTCGTATCGGGGAAGTTCCGGCAACACCTCATCCAGATCCCCTTGCAGAACCTGGATGTCGAAGTCCTCCAACTCACCGGCGAGTTCCGCGGCAAGACGGGCGAGACCCGGATAGGGAGCCACCACCAGCACCCGGATTTTCAATTTGTGCACCTCCCGTTCATTCCCGTTTCGGCGCCAACTCCACGGCGGCCTGAATGGCGGCCAGCATGCTGCTTTCGTCGCACAGATTTTTCCCGGCGATGTCGAATGCCGTGCCGTGATCGACGGACGTGCGAACGACTCCGCCTTTCAGGCCGACGGTGATGTTGACGCCGGTGTCGATGCCCAACACTTTGACGGGCGTATGACCTTGATCGTGGTAGCAGGCCACCACGATGTCGAAATCCCCCTTGACGGCCCGGTAAAACAACGTATCCGCCGGATAGGGGCCCGACACGTCGATGCCTTCCAGCCGGGCCATGCGGATCGCCGGCACCAGTTTCTCCTCCTCTTCCCCTTCACCGAACAAGCCGTTCTCGCCCGCATGCGGATTGATGCCGCATACGGCGATGGACGGTTTCTCGCGCCCCGCCCGCACCATCGCGTCGTGCGCCATTTTGATGACGTCGTACGTCCGTTGCGGGGTGATCAGATCGATCGCCTTGCGCAAGCCGACGTGGGTCGTCAGGTGAATCACCTTCAGTTTCGGCGAAGTCAGCATCATGGCGTAGTCTTCGGATCCCGTCAAATGCGCCAAAATTTCCGTGTGTCCCGGATACCGGTGGCCGGCAAGATGCAGCGCTTCCTTGTTGAGCGGGGCCGTGCAGATGGCATCAACCCGGCCTTCCTTCGCCAGTTCCACCGCTTTGGCCAAATAGTGATACGCGGCATTGCCGGCCCTTGCGTCAACCCGGCCGACCGGCAAATCATCGGTCAGCAATTGCAGGTCGATGCAAGGGAGGATGCCGGGCCCGAACGTTGCCTCTTCGGGTTCCCGGACCGCTCGGATCTCCAATTGCACACCGGTCCATCCGAGCGCTCTGCGCAGGATGGAGACGTCGCCGATCACGATCGGCCGGCAAAGTTGATGGACATGTTCCCGTGCCAGCGCCTTGACGACAATTTCCGGACCGATGCCGGCGGCATCGCCCATGGTGATTGCGATGATCGGTTTCACGTTGTCACCCTCCCGTAAGGTAATGAATCAGTCGCTGCAAAATGCGTTCGTCGCCGAAACCGCCCGATTTGGTCACCGCATGGATCGGACGGCCGGTTCCGAACCGGATGAGCGGGACGCCGCTCTCCACTTCGTCGATCAGTTCCAATTCATCAAAGCCGAGGGAAAGAAGCACGCCGCGGGTCGTGTCTCCTCCCACCAAAACCAGTTTCCGGACGCCCGCCTCCCGGATGAGGCCGGAGGCCGCGTTTCCAAGGGCGCGGGCCAACCGCCGGCCGACGGCTTTCGCATCCAGGTTCAGCCGCGCGCCGAGCTCGCGGGCGCGTTCGATTTCGTCTGCGCGCGATGACAGAAACAGCGCCGCATGTTTCCCTTCGCGGAGCGCCGCCGTCACCTGCCCGCACGCCCGGCCAATCTCCGCCTCTTCATCCGCAACCTGCAGGAGGCGGCTGCTCGCGAGCTCGATGCCCGCCACGTCTCCGTCCCGGACGATGCGGTCCAATTGGTTCCGGGTTCGCTCGCTGATGCTGCCCGCAACCAACAACAGCGGTTCCCTCTCCCCGATGCCGGCCATGCGTCCGTCCCGCGGGCTTCTCCCTTGCCGCCCGAACAACGCCCCGGCCAATCCGGCGGAACCGCACCAGAGGGCGCGCAGTCCGGAAGCGTGCACGGCATTCACAATGCGGTCCAGATCGTCTCCGCATTCCGCGTCAAAGGTAACGTACGGACAACCGCCGGCGACCAGCTCCCGAATTCGTTCCGCCGCGGCTCCGCTTTCCCGCTTGATCACGTCCGCGGAAACATGCCCCGTCTTTCGTTTCGTTTGGGACCCCAGCCATGTCGGCACATGGGAATGGCGGACCGGCGTTTTCGGATCCCGGGCCGCATCCGTCTGATGAAGCGGCACCCCGTCCACGTACAGGATGCCGTCCCGCACCGTCCTGCCGTTGTCCGGATAGGCCGGCGCGATCACCAGCACATCCGGTTTCAATGCGTCATAGGCGGCGTCGATCTCGGCACCGACGTTGCCCCGCAGGGTGGAGTCGATTTTTTTGTACACGAGCCCCGGATCGAGGGGAAGCAGCTTTTCACACAGTTCCGCGACTTTGCGGCGAGCGGTTTCCGGCGAATCGGAACGGCTGTCCGTATCGAAGGCGACGCATTCGCGTTCCGGCCATGCGGATCCGTCCGCCCGCAACCGGACCGCGGCGGGAATGCCCCGCACCACGGCCTGGATGCCCGTGTCGCTTGCTCCGGTCAAGTCATCCGCGATGATGGCGATTTTCATGGTTCTCCTCCCTGCTTTGCAACCGGATCTTCCGACGATCCCGTTATTCCCGATTTTGCATGACATCCTAACATACCCTTTTTCATATGGCAACGCTTTATCCGTCAATTCCGAATACTGCGAAGAAATCGTCGTGTTTTGCAACAACCCGGCCCGGAATCCTGCATAAAAAAAGACCGTCCCGGTCATCCGGGACGGTTCCAGGCCGTCGGCCATTTGCTCATTTCCGATGCATCTTGAATTCGAGGAACAAATCGTTGTATCGGGCCAGCATCCGTTTGCCGAGGTTTTCGTACACTTCCAGTCTCGCCACCAGTTCATCGTCGGGGTAAAACCGTTCATCCCCGGTGATGTCTTCGGGCAATATTTCCATGGCAGACTTGTTCGG
>Ga0310827_101437_pt1 | contig 12427 bp, 8 predicted proteins | sample WT_ome_2_FD_201309 | JGI IMG/M metagenome (GOLD analysis project Ga0310827, IMG submission 201309) | Sorghum-adapted microbial communities enriched on wild type (WT) sorghum from Joint BioEnergy Institute, Emeryville, California, United... ... | reverse complement strand
GGAAGAGAGCTTCTTCGCATTTGGCCTCTACGCTTCCGGACAAATAGCCCGCGTGGAACCCCGCTCGACAATCTGTACGTCATCCAGCGTACGGTAGAAGCAGGTTTGCGGTTCCTTCAGGACCGCGAGAAGACATTCCGTAATGTTGTCCGCCATTACCTGGACCGGAACACCTACCGCGGTCACCGGAATCTCCAGGCTGCCCATCTGCGGAATGTTGTCATAGCCGATCACCGAGATATCGTCCGGGACGCGCAGGCCGCTGCGCCGAATGGCCCGGAGCACGCCGATCGTCAATTCGCAGCTTCCGCAAACGACGGCAGTGGGAAAGCCTTCCGCCCCGCGGCGCAGGACGGCCTCCATGGCCCGGCAGCCGTCCTCCCAATTGAAGTCATCCGAGAAGGAAAAGGCCTCCTCACCCTGCGGAAGATTAAACTGATGCAGCGCGCGAACGAAGCCATTGTACTTGTCCTCCTGATTCGGATCCCTCCCGGGAGGGCAGCAGATATAAGTAATGCGCCGATGCCCCATCCGGTATAAATACTCCACGGCTTTGAAGATCGAGAGACTGCGGTTGATATTCAGCACCGGATGCCCCGGAATTTGCGTCGTGCCGTAAAACAGCTGCGGCACATGCGGGGAAGGCTCGATCTTCTCCCCCGTTACAGGGCAGAACACCAATACGGCATCCACCAGGAGCCGGCCGAACATCTCGATGGACGAATTGATCGGGTTGATCGAAATCAGCGCGTGGTAGCCGCGATCCTTGAGCTTGTGACTGATGATGGTAACCAGGTCGGACCAGGCCGCCCGATTGACATTCGGCCAGACAACGCCGATCGTGTTGCTTTTTTTGGATACCAGATGACGCGCCATCAAATTCGGATGGTAGCCCATTTGTTGGGCGATCTGCAGAATTTTCTGCCTTGTCGAGTCTTTGACGCGCGCACTTCCGTTCAGCGCCTTGGAAACGGTGGAGAAGCTGACATTGGCGGCGCGGGCGATATCTTTTATCGTAACGGTCATAAGGCACCTCTTGTGGTGGAAGAATTCGGATATGGTGGGACAGGCTTCGGAGACCGGTCAGTCTTTCCGCCGCAAGGTCAAGAAGGGGCCGATTCCCATTCCTTTTTCAAACAAACGAGCGCCTCAACGTTTCGGGTCGTCACGCCGCGGACCCCCAGCTCTGCATAATGCCGCATTTTCCGCGGGTCATCGACCGTCCAAACATAGACGGGAAGCCCCTGACGGGCCGCGGCCTTCAGAAGCTCCGACCCGGCCAGGCGGTAATCGATGTTGATGCCGCTGCAACCCGCGGACAAGGCGTCGTCGCAGGCGATCCGCGCCGCTTCGGCGGGGCCGGCCGTCCGGAACAATCCGGCATCGGCATTCAACAGCCTCCGCACGAATGGACAACGGCCGCGGGCTTTCCGCGCCCGTTCGGCTCCGCACCCGGTAAACAGCACTCTCCCGGCCATCCCGTACCGGGCCGTCAGCTCGCCGGCGGCTTCAATGGCCTCGTCCGCCTTCAGATCCAGATTGAGCATCTTCCCCGCAGCCTTCACCGCAGGCAGGTTCGATTCCAGCCTGACCAGGCGGTGCGTTCCGGCATGGCCGGGACCGTCGGGAAGATCCACGCCTTCCAGCTCTTCAAAGGACGACTGCGATATGCTCAAGGATGCCCCGTCCGGAAGCCGCAGAATCTCGTCATGAGCGAGCACGGCGACGCCGTCCCGCGTAACCCGGATGTCCACCTCAATGATATCCGCTTCCGACCGAAGCGCCGTCTCCACGGAAAGCAGGGTGTTCTCGGGCGTATTCATGCAGCCGGTGTGCGCCGTAATCAGCGGGAAGTGTTTCAATCGATCGTCCCCTCTTTCCTGACAGGTTGTGGCCCGCACATTCGAATTTCGGCTGGCCGGAATTGCGCCCGCAGCCGGAGCCTGCGGCCGTCCGGCGCCGGACATTCCCGGCAGGACGGCCCTCTGCGCCCGGCTAGAACCGGGCTTGCCCTGCATTTTCCGAAAAAACGACGGAAGCCTCAGACTTCCGTCGTTTGGCGCTGCGGCCAAATGTCCTTGAGCGGGTCGACCATTGCGGGCATATGCTTTAGAATGAAACGCGCCGAAACCGAATGCTTAAGCTGTTCCTGCAGCACGGCGGAAGGCAGGATCGTCATCACGTTGACGGCCAGGACAACGATCACGGCCGCTTCGGCGGCGCCGAGCAGGGCTCCGCCCCATCTATTCACGAAATTCAGACCCGGAAGCCCGGAAAACAGGTTCAGCACCGCTCCGGCGGCGGAAATCAGGAGCTTTACTCCCAGAAAAACCGCGAAAAAGGATACCGCGTTCAGGAAATACCGGTCCAGATGCAGATTTTGAGCGGCCGAACCGAATGCCGTATCCGTATCGAAAGAGGGAAGCGGGAGCCATCGGCCCAGCCAAGGCGCCAGGTCGTCGTAATAAAGGTAAGCCAGCAGATAAGCCGCGACAAGGCCGGCGATCGAAACCATCTGGCCGATCAAACCTCTGCGGAATCCGATGATCAGTCCGAGCAGGAGAACTATCCCCGCGGCGAGATCGAGTGTATTCCAGGCATTCATGGTCAGGTTTTGGAGGGTGATTCGCTTTCGCTCACCAGCTCGATCCATTCGTTGAATTCGTTTTGCAGCTTCTCATATTCTTCCCGCAGCTGCTCATGGGTATTGCGGAGCGTCCGGTATTCCTCAAGCAGCCTCTCGTCCTGCTGTGCCCGATCCTCGATTTGCCGCTGCAGCTGCCGAAGCTGCTCCCGCAAATCCCGGCGTTCCTCGTCCAGGGAGGCCAGGCTGCTTTCCAGTTCCTGCTCCCTGTTTTGGTACCGGGCTGTTGCTTCCTCGAGCTGCCGCTGCAGCTGCGAGCGGCTTTCCTCCCATTCCCGCAGCTCATGCTGCCATTGCGCCTCCTGAACCTGCAGCTTCTCCTGCAGATCCCGCTCGCTCTTCCGGTGTTCTCCAATCAGCTCTTCCTCTCTCAGAGCCAGGAGTTCCTTCCATTCGTTCTCCGCCTCCGCCAGCCTGCGCTCCCAATTCGCTTCGCTTTCGCGCTGCATCTGCAGCCATTCGTGCGTGCGCTCGGCAAGCGACTGCTTCCATTCTTCCTCCCGCCGCGCCTGCTTCCGTTCCCATTCCGCTTTCTCCTGGTCCAGGCGGCGCTGCGACTCGGCCTCGCTTTCCGCAAGCCTGCTCTTCCAGTCCTTCTCCAGCCCGGCAAGCTTCCCGAGCCATTCCGCTTCCCGCTCGGAGAGCGTGCGCTGCCATTCGCTCTCGCGCTGCTGGGCCAGCTGCAGGTGCCGCTGCTCCAGCTGCTCCAGCTCCCTCCGGTGACTCTGCTCCATCGCCTGCACGGTCTGGGTGTGCGTCTGCTTCAGAGCCTGGACGGTCTGGGCATGGCTTTGCTCGGCATGCTGCATCGCCTGTTTGTGCCGCTCTTCCTGCTGCTGCAGTGTCTGCCGGTGTTTTTCCTCGAGCTGCTTGAGGGCCTGCTCGCCTTTCTGCTCCAGTTCCCGCACCGCCTGCTTGTGTTCCTGCTCCATCTGCCGGACGGTCTGGCGATGGTTTTGTTCCATCTGCTGAACCGTCCGGGAATGCAGCTGCTCGAGCTTCTGTACGGCCTGCTTATGGTCGTATTCCAGCTGCCGGACCGTCAGTTCCAGCTTCTGCTGCAGCTCGGAAACGGCCTTTCCGTGCTGCTCCTCCATCCGGCTTACCGTCTCCTTGTGTTCCTCCTGCTGCTTCCTGAGCGCGGTCTGAAGCGCCTGCTCGCGCTCATCGGCCGCCTTGCGCGCCTCCTCCTCCCGTTCGGCCAGGAGCTCATGCGCCGATTTGAGCTTCTCATGCTCCGCCTGGAGCAGGCGGTATTGTTCCAGCAGCGCCTGATCCCGCTTGCGGCTTTCCTTCAGCTCGTCCAGCTCCGCCTGGAGCCTGAAGTTCTCGTCCGCCATGTTAACCGCGGCCAATACGGCAATGCGCGGCATGTCCAGGCGCGGATAGCCCTTGGCAATGCTGTGCATCTGGTCGTTCACGTGAGCGGCCACCATCTTTATATATCCTGTGCTGGTTGTTGCGCCGCTCATCAGTTTGTAAGTAGATCCATAGATGTCAACCTGTATGCGTGTTTTTTCCTCAGCGCTCACAGCGAACCCTCCTAATTATTCTGCCGCAGGCAGCGATAACAGCGAAAGCGACATCGGGGATTCTGCCTGCGGCAGAACCGGCTTCGCAGGCATGGGCCCGAACCGTTCCCGCGGGACTGCGGCCGGCATGACCCGCCCTCCCGGGCTGTTCCTTCCTGCCTTGTCCGGGCGGGCCCCGTGCCTCTGCGGCTGAAGCCTGACGGCGGGCGTGCCGATCCTTAACGGTACTGATCATTAACGGGATCAACCATCGGTCCGGATTATGCCGATTTTTATCAAAAAAAGGCCCGCACATCGGCACATTAAGTAATGATTCGATGGCGGAGCCCCGATTTCCTGCTATTTTCTCAATTCCGCGGCAAAATTTTGCTCCAGCGCCGCGATAACGCGCTGATGCACTTCCCCGACTTCCTCATCGGTCAGCGTGCGCTCGGGATCGAGGTAGACAAGCGAGAAAGCCACACTCTTTCTGTCCCTTCCCAAGCGTTCGCCGGTATAAATATCGAACACCTGAAGCGACGCAAGCAGGGGCCCGGCGGCGGCGCGAATCGCATCCGCCAGGTCGCCGGCCGCTGTTTCGCGGCTGACCACCACGGCCAGGTCGCGGCCGACCGACGGATATCTCGGCAGCGTCCGGTAGGCAATGCGGTCGTCCGCATAGCGGATGAGCGTATCCAGCTCGACCTCCAGCACATAGGTATCACCGAGGTCCTTCTCCTGCTGAACAGCCGGGTGAAGCTGTCCGATCCAGCCCAGTCTCGCAAGGCTGCGTCCGTCCGGCGCGCAGACGATCTCCGCCGTGCGCCCGGGATGGAAGCCCTCCGGGCTTGCCGCCTTGTACTGCACATGGGCGATTCCCAGGGCGTTCGTCAGCTTTTCGAAGACACCCTTCAAATCGTAGAAGTCGACCGGTTCCGCTTTGGCAGCAAAGTGAAGCGGGCTGCGCCGGCCGGTCCACAGCAGGGACAGCATCCATTTTTCCTCGGGCAGGCGGGACAGTACGGCTTCTTCCGTCACGAACACTTTGCCGATCTCAAAGATGGCCACATCGTTTATGCTGCGGTTGCGGTTGTAGACGGCCGTCTCGATCAGGTGCGGAATCAGGCTGGTGCGCAGCACGCTCCGCTCTTCGCTCATCGGCATGGAAAGGGCCACCGGCTTTGCCTCCCGGTACAAGCCCGGGAAGGAGGCGATCAGGCCGGGGTGCGTGAAGCTGTATGTCACCACTTCGTTCAGGCCGCTTTCGGCAAGCAGGCTCCGCACGTTCCGCCGGATCCGCTGCTCCCGGGTGAGCGACCCCGGCGTGGTCACGCCGCTCATCAGGCTGGTCGGGATGTTGTCGTAGCCGTGCAGGCGCGCCACTTCCTCGATCAGATCGACCTCGCGCGTGATGTCGCCGCGCCGGCTCGGCACCGCCACGTCGAAAACCCCGCCGCTCCCGGCAAAGTCAAACCGGAGGCGCTGGAGAACCTCCCGCACCTGACCGGCCGACAAGCTCGTGCCAAGGTAACCGTTCACCCGGTCGACACTGAGGCGCACCGATACCGGCTCCGCCGGTTTTGCCGCCGCCTGCACCACTCCGCGGGCCACCTGCGCTCCGGCGTAGCGGCGCATGAGATCAGCCGCCCGGTCCAGCGCCGGCAGCACGGCGGCCGGGTTGACCTCTTTCTCGAAGCGCAGCGATGCCTCCGAGCGGAGTCCGAGCTGCCGCGACGTCCTGCGCACCGAGCCGCCGTCGAACCGGGCCGATTCGAGCAGTATCCGTGTCGTCGCCGGCGTGACTTCGGAGTTCGCTCCGCCCATGACGCCGGCGATGGCGACCGGCTTTTTGCCGTCGGTGATCAGCAGCATATGCGGCTCAAGTATCCGTTCGACATCGTCCAGAGTCACCATGCGCTCCCCTTCGCGGGCCCGGCGGACCACGATTTGCCCTTCGTTCAGCCTGTCGGCATCAAAGGCGTGCAGGGGCTGTCCGTATTCCAGCATGACATAGTTCGTGATATCGACAACGTTGTTAATCGGCCGGATTCCCGCGGCCATCAGCCGGTTTTGCATCCAGAGCGGGGACGGGCCGATCCTGACCTCCTCCAGATACCGCGCCGCGTAATGCGGACAAAGCTCCGGCTCTTCTACGGAAACCCGAATGCGGTCGGCCGCCCGGACCGTGCCGTTCTCCAGCCCGGCCCCCGGCTCCGGCAGCTTGACCTCGCTGCCGAGAATGGCCGCCACTTCGTAGGCCGCTCCCAGCATGCTCAGGCAGTCGGACCGGTTCGGGGTCAGATCGAACTCCATCACCTTGTCGTCAATCCCGAGCACTTCGAGAATGCTGGCGCCCACCGGGGTATCCTCCGGAAGCACAAGGATGCCCTCCTGGAGTTCCTTCGGCAGCAGCCGGTCGTTCAGGCCCAATTCCTTGGCGGAGCAGATCATCCCCTGGGATTCCACGCCGCGCAGCTTGGCCCGCTTGATGTGCACGCCGTCCGGCAGCTTCGCGCCGACGAGAGCCACCGGAACCTTCTGCCCGGCCGCCACATTCTTCGCGCCGCAGACAATCTGCAGCCGCTCTTCCTGTCCGGCGTCAACCTGGCAGACACTCAGCTTGTCCGCGTTCGGGTGCTTCTCCCTGGACACGACATAGCCGACCACCACGTTCTCGACGCCTTTGTTGCGGTTTTCGACGGTGTCGACTTCAATACCGCTGCGGGTAATCCGCTCCGCCAGCTCCTCCGCCGGCGTCCCCTTGACTTCCACATATTCCTTCAACCATTGATAGGAAACCAACATCCTGTCGTCACATCCTTTCTTGATTCCTTGCATTACATCCGGGCGAACTGCTTCAGAAAGCGCAGATCATTCATATAAAAATGGCGGATATCGTCGATTCCGTATTTCAGCAGGGCGATTCGTTCGACCCCCATGCCGAAGGCGAAGCCGCTGTATTCCCGCGGATCGTAGCCGGACATCTCCAGTACGCGCGGGTGAACCATGCCTGATCCGAGAATTTCCAGCCAACCCGTATGCTTGCAGACACGGCAGCCGCCCCCCCTGCACATCATGCAGGAAACATCCACTTCCGCGCTCGGTTCCGTGAACGGAAAGAAGCTTGGGCGCATGCGGATCTGCGTTTCCCTTCCGAACATCTCCTGCACGAATTGCAGCAGCGTTCCCTTCAGGTCGCTCATCCGGATCCCGCGGTCGATGACCAGGCCCTCGATTTGCGTAAATACGTGCGAATGCGTGGCATCGTCGTCATCCCGGCGGTATACCTTGCCGGGGCAAATGATTTTGACCGGCACTTCCCCCTTCATCCGCTCCATTGTGCGGACCTGCACCGGCGATGTATGTGTGCGCATGAGGATTTCCTCGGTAATGTAGAAGGAATCCTGCATGTCGCGGGCCGGATGGTTTTTGGGCAGATTGAGCGCTTCGAAGTTGTAGTAATCCTGCTCCACTTCGGGGCCTTCGGCCACGGTATAGCCCATCCCGATAAAAATGTCCTCGATCTCCTGGATGACTTTGTTCAGCGGATGTATCGAGCCTTGCGGCGCCGGACGTCCGGGCAGGGTCACGTCGATCGTTTCCGCGCGCAGCCGCATTTCCGTCTCTTCCCGCTGGAAGGCTTCCTGTCTCCCGGCGATAACCGATTCAATGGCGGTCCTCACCTCATTGGCGATTTGCCCGACCACCGGACGCTCCTCGGCGGACAGGCCGCCCATTCCGCGCAAAATTTCGGTCAGCGCCCCCTTCTTGCCAAGATATTTGACGCGCAGTTCGGCGAGCTCGGGCAAGCCGGAGGCCCGATCCAGCTCCCGCAGCGCCTCCTCTTTCAATGCTTCCAATCGTTCCTTCATCGTGCCCATCCTCCTTTATTTCTCTTTCCCGGAACCCATTTGGCCGTTCGCCGCCAGGCTCCGGAAACAACAAAAAAAGCTTTTTCTCCCCTAAGGGACGAAAAAGCCGCGGTACCACCCTTGTTAGAACGTCAGCCTTCTGCATGCCGGGGCGACCCGGGCACAGACGTTCTCACTTTCAACAGGATAACGGACTGTCCGCCGGTTCCCCCTACAAGCGGGCGCAAAGCCCGGCGTTCAGGAGACTGCTCGGGAGCGAACTTCGGCAGCCTGGTTTCACGGGGACGCTCTCAATCTCCGGCGTCTCCTCCCTGTCTGAAAGCACTGCGTACTCTTCTCCTTCATCGCATTTGTTCAGGATCAAGCTTGCTCATGAAAGCTGGAATTTTAAAAGCTATTATATGCAATCGGAAGCAAAGATGCAAGGGGCGGAAGCATTTTGCCCGGAGCTGGTGTATAATGGAGCTGGACGAATTTTACAGCGAGGTTCAAAGGAGTGAGAAGCGATGAAATACCGGAGATTGGGGAAAACCGGCCTGAAGGTTTCCGTGGTCGGGGTGGGAACCTGGCAATTCGGAGGCGAATGGGGACACGATTTCACGCAGGACGAGGTCGACGCGATTCTGGCCAAGGCCAGGGAAGAGGGCATCAACCTGATCGATACGGCGGAATGCTACGGAGACCATCTGTCGGAGTCGTTCATCGGGAATTTCCTGAAGCGCGACAAACGGGAGGATTGGGTGATAGCCACCAAGTTCGGACACCATTTCACGAAGCGCTTCGGCCGGGAACAGCGGTGGTATGCGGATGACGTGCTGCGCCAGCTCGATGCTTCCCTGAAAGCCCTGCAGACGGATTACGTGGACCTTTACCAATTCCATTCCGGCACCGACGAGATGTTCGACAACGACGACCTCTGGACCGCGCTGGACAAGCAGGTGCAGGCCGGAAAAATCCGCTATCTCGGCACCTCCATCGGCAGAAACGACAATGTCTATCAAACCGATGCATCCACCAAGGTCAATTCCCGGGTGATTCAGGTAGTGTACAACCGCCTGGACCGAAAACCCGAGGAGAGCGTCTTCCCTTCCTGCGAACGCCAGGATCTGGGCGTACTGGCGAGAGTTCCGCTGGCGAGCGGATATTTAAGCGGCAAGTACAAGCCCGGCGCGGTTTTTGCGGAGACGGACGTCCGCCACAACCACAATCCCGAGCAAACGCTGATGAAGCTCAAGCAGGTCGAGGAGATCCGCGAGAACGAAGTGCCGGCCGGCATGAACATGGCGGTTTGGGCGCTGGCCTGGTGTCTCAAGCATCCGGCAGTGACCGCGGTGATTCCCGGCTGCAAAAATCCGGAGCAGGTAGTCTCCAACGCCAGCGCGGCCGAGCTGCTGAGCGACAATCACCCGCAGGCCTGGAAACAATAGCCGCCAACCTGTCCCGCGCGAATCCGCCGGATTGGCGCGGGGCTTTGTTTTTCCTCCGGGGCGGTTCCGGACGAATTTTGGACAGGTCCGGACAAGCTTCGGGGAGGTTTGGGACTGGCCCGGCCACAGGGGCTTTGGTATGATAAAAGCGTTCTCATTGATTTTATTTTCCGCACAGCCAAGGGGGAGGATCCTGTTGCCAACGAATGAAGCCAAACTGGAAACCCGCTGCCTGAGCTCGCTGGCCAAAGTTTTTGCCGACGAGGAACTGAAAGATGAGCTTTACGAACGGGGATCGGCGCTGGCCAACGAGACGTATTCGTTTCAGGTCGCCTACCGTTCCAGGGAATTGAGAAAGTCGATTCGCATCCGGATCGAATCCGGGCTAAAGAATGTTATCCTCGTACGCTCCGTAGGTCTTGCCCCGTCCGAGTATCCTTATCCGAGCAATGGGGATGGCCATATTCTGCGCACAACCCCCGGCCTTTACCCCGATCCCCTGTATCCGCTGGATGCGTCCGGACTCAGCGCGCCCCCGAATCAGTGGAGATCCGTCTGGATTACGGTGGAGCTGGACGGCAGCGTACAGGAAGGCCTGCATCCCGTTCGCATCATTTTCGAAACAGAAACCGGTGAGATGCTCGGGGAAGCCTTGTTCGAACTGGAGGTGATTCCTGCCTTCCTCCCGGAACAAAAGCTGATTCACACCGAATGGTTCCATACCGATTGCCTGGCCGTGTATTACGGGGTGGACGTTTTCAGCGAAGCCCATTGGCAGCGTATTGACCAGTTTTTGCAAACCGCTGTCAAGCACGGCATGAATATGATCTTAACCCCCCTGTTCACCCCGCCTCTCGATACGGCTGTCGGCGGCGAGCGCCCTACGGTGCAACTGGTCGATGTTGAGAGGACGGACGGCACCTACCGTTTCGGTTTCGACAAGCTGCAGCGCTGGGTGGAGCTCTGTTCCCGCCGGGGAATGCGCTATTTCGAATTTTCCCATTTCTTCACCCAGTGGGGCGCGAAGCATGCGCCGAAAATTGTCGCTCGGGAGAACGGGGAGATTAGAAAAATTTTCGGCTGGGAAACAGAGGCGGCGGGCGAAGATTACACCCGGTTTCTCGATCAGTTTCTGCCGGCGCTGGTCGGCTTCATCCGGGAACACGGCCTGGAAGAGCGCTGCTATTTCCATATTTCCGACGAGCCGCATACGGAGCATCTCGAATCGTACCGGCTGGCCAGCGCGATTGTGCGTAAGCATTTGTCCGGCTATCCCATCATCGATGCGCTGTCCGATTACGCCTTCTATGAGAAGGGACTCGTCCAGAGGCCGATTCCGGCGAGCAACCATATCGAGCCGTTCATCGAGAACCGGGTCGAGCCGCTGTGGACCTATTACTGCGTCTCCCAATACAAGGATGTGTCCAACCGATTCTTCGCCATGCCCTCGGCGCGCAACCGCGTGATCGGGCTTCAGTTGTACAAGTTCGGCGTCACCGGCTTTTTGCATTGGGGGTATAATTTCTGGTTCACCCAGTATTCGCGCCGGGCCATCGATCCATTCCGCGTCACCGATGCCGGATGCGCCTTTCCTTCCGGGGATCCCTTCGTGGTCTATCCCGGCGAGGACGGCCCGATCGAATCACTGCGGCTGGAAGTCTTCTACGAGGCGCTTCAGGATCTCAGGGCGCTGCAGCTTCTGGAATCCAGGATCGGCAGGGAGGCGGTCATCCGCGTGCTGGAGGAAGGGCTCGACGAACCGCTGACTTTCCGCAATTATCCGCGCGATGCCGGGTGGCTGCTGTCGGTTCGGGAACGCGTCAACCGGTTCATCCGGAAGCACGGCGGCGAAACCGCGGAAAGCTGAACGGCAGTCGATTGTTTGCATGTTCATGTTCCTTTTGTTCTTAAGAAATAAGACCGCCCGAACTGGCGGTCTTATTTGTGCCGGCAAAACCCGGGGGTTAACTGATTCACCCGCAACACGAATGGGTGGCCCGGGGAGAGTTCTCTTCACCCGTTGACTCGTGTTTCAATCCCGCTTTGTCAAATCGCCCCCTGAACGGCTCCGGATCGGGCAAGAACGTAACTCTCGCTCCGGCGCATTCATCCTGCCCATCGTCGTGAGTCCCGTTCAGGGGACACCGCGCCGGGAACGAAAAACGAGGCCTCGGGATCGGTGAACAGGTCGGGCTTGGGCGGCACGGATTGCACCGCCGGCTTCCCGGTCAGCGGCAGCAAGCGGGTCGGAATGCCCCGGCCGTTATCCGTAACCGTAATGCTTCCGTCGTCATGCAAAACATTCGCCATCTCACCGCAATAACCGCCCTAGAGCTTCCGGATGGAATTACGGACGACGGTCCAAAGGATCCGATGATCGTGTCCCACTTTACTGACCGCATTATTTGCTGTTCTCGGCTTCGATTGCTTTATTCACTTTTTCCGCCGCATCCCGCAGCATCGTGTTTATATCCTTGCTGCCGTTCATCAGCGAATCATAATCAATGGCGTACAGAGCTTTCGTTTTGGTGGCCAAATTCCTGTCGTCATTCGCAATCGGAGCAAATTTGTTATAGAAAAACGCGCCGTAATTAATCCCTTTAAAAAACCCGTCCTGCCCCATCGCTTTCTGGATCTCTTTATTCGTCAGCACAGTCATATTGCCCTTTTTCGACGTATCCAGCTGGAATTCGTCCGAAACCAGATACTTGATCACTTTCATCGCGGCATCCTTGTTTTTGCTTATACTCGGAATGCTCATGTAAGTCGGATAAGACTGGTCCCCGACGCCGGGAAGATCCGGAAAAGTCGGCATGGCGACAAAATTCCAGTTCATCTCCTTCAGTTGATCCTTAAGCACAATCGGCCACAGCGGCCCGGCAATGGTCATGGCCAGGACCTTATCCTTCAAAAATTGGTCGGCGGTAAGCGGCGTGATTTTTTTCCGATATTGCTGCGCGACCGCCTGATAGG